>Ga0181612_125653_pt1 | contig 25180 bp, 11 predicted proteins | sample HoacroProtozoa21_FD_119630 | JGI IMG/M metagenome (GOLD analysis project Ga0181612, IMG submission 119630) | Hoatzin crop microbial communities from Cojedes, Venezuel. Combined Assembly of Gp0051906, Gp0051904, Gp0051908
ATCCACCTCACTGACCACTCATCCAGCCCACACTTCCTGAGCTTCCCTAGAAGGATGTAATGGGAGACAGCGTTGAAAGCCTTGCTGAAGTCGAGGTAGACAACATCCACTGCTCTCCCCTCATCTACCTCAAAAATTGGTACACCTTAGCATCAGAGACTATTTCAAGTCACAAAGGACCTCTGGAAATCATCTAGTCCCACCTTCTGCTTGAAGCAGGGTCAACTCCGAGCAGGTTACTCTAGACCTTGCCCATTCAGGTTCTGAGTATCCGCAAGGATGCCAATCCCACAACATCCGTGGGTCACTATTCATGTGTTCCACAATCCTCAAAGTGTTGGGTTGTTTTTTTCCTAATATCTAATAGGAATTGCCCTTTTAGGAACTTGTGTCCATTGCCAGCCCTATCACTGTCCATCTCAGAATCAAACAGCCTGGTTCTCCAGCCTTTCATTGGCTACTTTGAATGAGTACCTGCTCACACAGCAATTTGAATCTAAACTCAAGACAAAAGCTGGATTTTGTCTAGGAAATGAGAGCAGTTCCTTCCACAATATTTTTCATTATTTTCAGCAAAGAAAAGCTGAATGCTAGCAGGACAATGCAAAACAATTCCTAACCAAAAGTTAGTGAAGTAACTAGGAGCCTTCCCATCATAGAATCATAGGTTGGAAAGGACCTCTAAGATCATTAAGTCCAACCATCAACCCAACGCCACCATGCCTACTAAACCACATCCTGAAGTGCCACATCTACACGTTTTTTTTGAACACCTCCAGGGATAGGGACTTGACCACCTCCCTGGGCAGTTTGTTCCAATGTCTGACCAGTCCTTCAGTACAGAATTTTTTCCTAATATCCAATCTAAACCTTACTCGGTGCAACATGAGGCCATTTCCTCTCATTGTATCACTAGTTACTTGAGAGAAGAGATCAATACCTGCCTTTGTGGAAAGGAGGTTGTAGTTCATCTGAAGAATCCTCAGACTCCCTGGAGCTTCCTGAACACTTAGAGGCCTATAGTGGCTAAGCTTCCATCATAGTAAGAAAATGAGAGAAACTGTCTTCCTTCTTAAAACACTCTCCGGTCTACTGGTAAGATAACTCTTCTGAACTGAAATAAAGATTCAATCCTTCCAACACTGAATCAGCCCCAGCAAACACAGCCATCCCACCACCTACTACAGTATTTCAAGAAAGGATCAGAAAGACTAACTGCAACATTAATCCATTACTCAACAGAAAAGGCACACACTTAGGTTAAGTCAAAATCTGTTTTATTACTTTACAAGTAAATAGCTTTGGTGATACACAAATAACAGAAAAACAATTTACTTCACTTAGTGAACAGGATCTCCATCTCAAAGTCTTAAAAACACCCCTAATTTTATCCACAAAAGATCCTAATTTCTTCTTCTACAGGAAATTCAGCCAGTTAAGATATACAAATCGTCTCTCCGGGGCCAGAGAGATAAAAAGTCATAGCTATGCTTTGCTTAACATACTTCCCAAATGTAAGAAGAAAGAATTCAACTCTTTAACTAGTACCCCAAAAATACCCCTATTCCCCATTGGTAGTAAACTCAGTGGCTCTATGCTATCTTCAGAACTCGTATTAGCTAGTTGAAAGCTAGCCCCAGGTGTTTATTCAAGTTGCAGCAGCACCTTTGGATTGCAGTATACATATTCCCCTTGTTAAAGAGTGAAAATACTAGATTTGTAACTGAAGAACAGATGTACCCAAAGCATTAAAGTTTTTTAAAAGCAGCTTGAATATTCTGTTAAATACTACTTCTTCTAACTTTTTATAACTTCATCTCTTCGCTTTCGTAACAATGGTCATTATGTGGCAATTTAGCATTTATCAAACCTTTTTTCTAATTAATAAAAACACCTAGAAAGTCCTTTATCACTGTTTTATTTTAGTGTAAAAACAGTTACTATGTTAAGAACTGAAACCCTACTTTGATTCTAAGGACTAAGATAGGTAATTTTTTTTACAATATTTTGTCATAAGTAAGGATCAAGTAGTTTATCAAGAAAGTACAGTCAGCAAATAAGAAAAGCTACACTTACAAGCAAAGGTCTAAATAAACCAAAGGAAGAGTAAATGATAGCTAAAGAGTAGACTTCAACAGAGTGTCCATGCTTATATCAGGATTTTGGTAGGAAAACAGAGAACTATTAAAAATGCATAAATGATGATGCCTAAAATAATAATCTAAAATTACATTTTACGGAGCTTGATTTGGACATAGTCAGACTGACTTTCAGCATGAAGAATTTGTGACAGTAGTCATTTATATCCTTACCATTATGATATTTGGAAAATATTTTTGTAAAAAAGTCTACATTTATTAATTATGGATGAACATGTCCAGTACTAAAATCAGTAATATTGACCAAAAATGAAAAAGTACAGAGGGTAAAAAGATATATTTTAAATTGGAAATTCATTACCGACTTATTTTTTGTCTTGATGTACAACATTCATATAACCAGCTCTATATATATATACTACAATTCCTTAATCTTTACTGAGATTAAAATGTTGTTTGATGCTAAAATAATTTTCACACGTAGAAAAAATAATCACAAAACTTTTAAAAAAGAGAAACTGAGAAACTGTTGAGCATTGTATATATGTTTTAAATATTGAGTGTCAGTAAAAAAAAAATCTGAAGGAGCAGCTGATATCAAAGCTGCTTTATGGTGTTCAGATAAAGCTTTCGAACTGCTAGAGATGAAGTACATTTTGAATATCAAACAGAGAATAAGCAGAAGAAAGAATTTTGACAAAGTCACAAGAAACATTCCAATAATTAGTCAATGACTATTTGGATTACATTATGACTTTCGGAGATTTTACGTCTTTCAGAACTCAAATTGATTTCTAACTGGAGAAAGGGGGAAACGGAGAGAGAGGGAGGGAGGGAGGATGGATATATTTTACTTCTTAAGCATAACAAGAGCAGGATTAAGGACAAATTACCAACTTCAGAAACTGTGACATTAGGATACACTGAACAATATTTAAAGCTAGACAAAAAAAAAAGATGAAGGTAGGAAATTTCTAGAAGAGGGAAGTACCATAATATCTAACGTATGTCATATGAATAAACAAAAACAGCCGTATGCTTGCAAACCTATGTATGGTTTTGCTCTTCTCAGATGAAATACACAGGACTAAATTTTTCATAGCATGGACAAAATCCAGAAACAAATAACTTGGATGAAACCATTTGATAAAAATCATTACATCCAAACTTGCAAAGAAAATTTGAAGTGTAACTTCTGCTGAAATCTCCATTTGATTCAGGCCTGCAAGTGTTTCACCACTTTGCAAAAAAAAAAAAAAAAAAAAAAAAAAAAAAGCAATCCTTGAATCATTTACGTGCTTAAAAAAACCCCACATGTGAGACCTGCCACCCTCTAACAGTATGCCTTGTTATATATACACAATTGTGTTCATATAGGATACTGTGAGCATTATCACTTGTATTCTACTACACTGACTTTCACTCAATCACAGCAGCTGCTAACATCACTCTTCTCTCGTAGGACATTATTCCTCACCTCACGTTCAGCTCTTCACCTTCTCTTACCCTTTTCTTAAATAGAATTATTTTCTCCCCTCCAAAACCAAACACAAAAAGACTTGAACATTGTCAGAAATACTTTAGACTCAATTCTGATGCCTAGAACTATATAGAGAGGTAACTGGATACATGGACCATTAATATACTCTTCTGTTAATACCAATTAAAAGAGCCACAAAATTATCAGCATAGTGTCAAAAAAGTATCTCCTACTATTGTTAACCATGCCTATCGCACAGAGAATAAAGCGGAGCTAGGTGTGACACAGAAAAGTAGGCACTCTTTATCTCAAGGTATACACCATAGAAATGGAAATAAGAGTCCACAGAAGAAATTAAAAAGAAAAGAAAGTAAACAGTTCTCAGAGAAATTAAAGTTTTTCATCTTAGTTTACTGCCACTGATGGAATATTTACCATATATTCACATAAAAATATGCCATTAATTAACTACCCATTAATTGTATGACAATCTTTTTCCGCAGAGCCTAGATGTACAAAAATGTACTCATACATCTAGAAATTATCAAGATGTCAGTTTTTCATAATTTTCATATATACAATTTATTTAGTATATACAGGTTGCTTCGTGATATTGTTGAGAACCTAATTTTGTTAACAGGCCAAACCTTTCACCACTGAAAAATAGTGCTATGGACAAATAGAGAGTCTCTATAGTCTCAGAGCAAGCACGGACTATCTGAGACAGAGCTCAAGCTGAAGGTAACAGTGCAGCATATTCCATTTCTCAGCTTCTCATGATATTTTAGAGACTTTCTACTATTATTCCAAATAAAGATACACATCATGCTTCTTTTGAGCATGAAGAAAACCTTGAAAAAGAGAAGTGTTGTAAGTGCAAACTAGAATAAACAAACAGCTTTGAGGTGTAAATTGCTCTGTTCATCTTAATAACCTTGAAGTAATAGTTACAGTGCCAATATTAACTGCGTCATTGAACGAAACAAAGAGAACTACACAATGATTACATATACTGTCACTGGAAATGACAGCTAATGTTTGTTCCTTCAAATATTTCTTAAGAGAAACATCTCATTCTTCAAATCAATCAGTAAACAAGCTCCTTTTAAAGGAAAGTGAAGTCCAAATAGCTCAACAGAGTTTAAAGACCTTTGAAATCCAAGTGACAAGAATTGAAGGGCAAACGGGATGCGGGAAGAAAAGGAGCATGAACATCGTACAGCATCCTCAACAGAATCTTATTTTGACATTCCAATATCGTGGAAATTAATTTTGCAAGCAAAGTGCACAAATATAAATTTGCCTTGTTTTGACCTTCGAATACAAATTACTACATGTTGCAGTATGAGTCACGCATTTGAATCTCAAAAAGCCTTAATGTTACAACTCATTTTACAACACTCTCTATTACCTACATTTATTTCTTCACTGATCAACCTTCCTGCAAAAATCATATGTTCCTAAAAAAAAAATCTAATGTTATCTTTCTTGGATGTTTCAGCACGGCCTGATACCCGTGTCTCTAACACACTTTCAGATCGGCTATATAAATCCTCTGTAATTGAAACCTATGCCACATGTCTAGTAGATTGATAATAATTTCGATTTGACTTTTATGAGCCACAATAGCAATAATTTGAAGTTTATCACAATATGTAGGAGTCCTGCACAAAAGCCAGACAATCTTGGTCTAAAGACGTAACTTTGCAAATCCAATGGGCGCCTATCAAGATGATGGGAACACAGCACACGACGGTCAAGGAGAGGTTGAGAGAAGTGGGTTTGTCGAACTGTAAGAAAATAAGCCTCAGGGGAATAGAATGTGGCCTTCAGGTAACCAACTGGAGGGTATAGACAAGATGCAATTAGGTTCCTCTTCGGAGGTGTGCAGCAGAAGGCCAAGGTCACAAGTTGCAAAAATGAAAATTCCAGTTAGATAGAAATAAAAAGGTTTTTCACCACAAGGGTAGTTCAACTCTGGAAAAGGTGTCCAGAAAGACTACAGTCTCCAGCCTTGGGGGTATTAAAAATTTAATGGGAAAAGGCCCTGAACAACCTGCTCTTGTTGACCTGGCTTTGAGTAGAGGCTTGGATCAAATGACCTCCAGACATCCCTTCCAAAATATTTTTTTCCCATGGTTCAACAGCGAAGTATTTGTATTTAAATTATTTAAATTATTTTATGCAATTCTTCAACTTATCAACCCTTAAATGGCACTGTGCAAAGAACACGAGGAACTTTCAGTTTCTTTTGTTTCCACACAGAATCATACTAATTATGTGCTTTAAATAAAATAATACAGAAAGGGAAAACACTATCCAAATAAACTCTAGGGAAGAAAAGTGGTCTCTGTGGATGCCCTAAGGCGAGATCCCATATTGTATCAACTCTAACACAACAGGGGAAAAAAAAAACAAGAAAAAAAAAACAACAAAACAAACTAAGTCCCAAAAACCCTAAAGAACCCCAAACCTTTTTCCATCTAGTTTTCGACCACAGCAACAGGTTTGTGCAGATGAGACAGAGGTAGAAACAAATCAAAGAAACAATTAGTAACTACGGAAGAAACAAAGTGTCACATGCTGTTTGAATATATCCCAAAGAAAAATCCCAATTTAGGTGTGGACAATATGAATGCAGAAAATACAGAACACAAATTCAGCTGCTTTCATTAAAAGAAATTAGCATTACAAATACAAAAAAAACTACAGCTCACAGAAGAAAAAATAAGGTTCTTGCAGTGATTTATGAGTCAAAAGTTAATGTTAAGAGGCTTTTTAGCTACAGCTTTCTGTTTAATGAGAAGCTGACTCTGAAATATTGGGATTTAAAATGTCATTTTCCTTACCTGAATCATAGACTCTGACAGCTGTGTTTCATCTACTTCCAATATCATAATTTTGATTTCCTCATAAGGCACTCGGAAAGAGCCAAGGAAAATTGCTAAAACAAAGATTCAATACATAATGAAGAACGCAAGACAACAACAATCCTTTTTCTACTTAGAGAACACCACTTAAACATGTTATAGCATCTACAGGTTAAGAAACACTATGAAAAGTAATATAGTAAGAGACAACAATTTAAAATGTATTTTTAATTACTGTTCTCCTACAATTCCAGTATTCTCCATCCTTTTGTTATGCACAACATCCAGCATCACAGAAGACCTCCACAGGCAGCCAGTGACAAGTCTGCTCTGCAGAACAGTCATTGTTGTTACAGTATTTTGTGCAGAGGTGACAAATACACTTTTTTCTTCAGTGGTCTTGCAGAGCTTTCTCTTAAAAGAGCACCACAAGAAACCAAAACCCATATAAACATTTTAAAAACTAAATGCTCTTATAAACACTGCTCATTCATTCATCACAATCCAATAATTTCCTATCTTATCTCTGTCAGCATTTAGGAACCTATTATTTATAACGCTCTTCTCCACAAAAATTTATTATCTTTATTTGTATATTATTGTATAATACTCAGTATTGCCTTGTTTCTGTAAATTACATGAGAGATGGTCAGACATCTTGCAGACATTACTGTCTTTTTGTTTCCTGGGCATAGGGGGATAGAGGGACAGGCAGATATTAATTGATGAATATGTTGAAAATATAGATAGATAATTATATATAGTTGTATGTTTGTACTTCAATACATGCAGAAGAGAAGAATCTCAGTCTTAAACAAGCAATAACCTTTAACTATTTTCTGTGTCTTTTTAAACAGTTGTATCAACTCACATGCTTGGGCTTAACACCAATATGCACACCTTCTCACGCACTTTAAAGAGAAAGCGGTTACAGGCAGTCAGACATAAGGGAAAGACATTTTTTATGAAACATTTATACAACACTACTTTACCATAAAGCCAGAATCTACTTACACAGATTCTGTGCAATCTTTGGGTCCAAAACTTTTAATTCTTTGATTCGTTTCTTAATGGATTTCTTTTCTTCAAAATCTTCCTCCTCTTTTCTTACTGTGCAAGTAAACACAAGTGTATGCACTGTTAACTCTTAATATTTAGAGAAAACATTAATGAATTCAGAAAACATATTTGCTATCAAGCTTAGGCAATTCACAAAGAAAAGACCATATCATAGAACATATAGACAAAAAAAAAGGTTTTGCATTTATTATTTGTATTCTCAAAATTTTTGCTCTTCAGTCAAATTTGTCAGCATGTTAGCCTTCTAGAACAAGACTTTTTTTTAATATACAGAAACTGAATAAAGATGCTAATGCAATTGTACGAAAAGTCTGAGGTCATGAAAGTCTTATTTAAAATACCATGCAACAGCCTGACCAGGTTAGCATTCTGAATTGGATTTTAACAATAACAAATCTTAAAGAAGATATGTCATTATGTCTCAATATTGAGCAATAAAGAACCAAGCCAAAATTTAAGTATTTTCGTGACCGCTTTTGTATAAATATATGCACCAAAATTACCAAAGGCCTCTGGCTTATTAAAAAAAAAAAAATCAACATTACCTTAGAATACAAATCAATATATACCTATTTTCCTTATCTCCTCCAAAAATTTGTATTTTTAAATGAATGATGTAATCACCTTATTATAAAATACCACAAAGACACCATGATTGTATAAATGTACATTAATATTGCTGGAAATGTTGGCTTATTCTTCCTTTTCAGACATTAATTCGTACAAATAGGATCTCCCAAATACATTATATTAGCTGAATTTATTTTTCATTATTCACACATTGTCATAAGAATTTCACTTAAAATAACAACATAGGCTTGATAATGTATCAGAAGGAACCATTCCAATTATTATGAAAGCAAACAAAAAAACCCAAACCACACAAGTTTTTCCTTAAATCCAGTCTGGTTGTCCTTTTTACTTTTTTTCTTCTTTCTTTCTTCCCCGTCCCCCCCCAGCCCATATCTTCACTGTCAAATGTTATTCACCCAATGTATTACTATTATTTATCTAATTCTCCACACAAATGAAATCATTTTCCAAGTTTTTAGAGCATGATTGCTCCAAATGAAGCTATACATACTCTAAATCTTTGAGAGTCGAAAGTATGTTGTAATAAGAGTATATGCTACTGACTTTAGAAGGAGATGGATATACATGAGAAGTCTTGTCAAGAAGACATAGGACTAAAATTTCTAGCTCACTGATGGTTCTTGACAAAATGAGATGTAACATGAATCATCAAGAGGATTCCCCTAAGTTGAAATTACTTCTGTAAATTTTAAGAGAGATCTTTGAGAGCTATGTCATTCTTTAAAATTGTTCTTCTAAACACCATAAATTTTGCCTAGGATTGGGACACAGACTCAATGACCTCCTGAGGTCTTTAAGCTTTGCTGTACAGGATGCTACCAAAGACAGAAAAAACTTAAAGACCTCACATAGGGATTGAAGAAACTAGATTCTACTCCCTTCTGAGTTGGTGGAGACACAAATTTGAATCATTTTCTAAATCACTTTTAATATGCTACACCCGCTAGGCAGCATGATGCTCCTCTTGAGGACACGTCACACTGCAGAAAAGATCCCAGTATTCTGAAAAATGAAATCACTGAGCTAAGACATAAAGCAGTCCTTGGAAGAAGGACTGACATTCAGGGCCCAGGCAAACAGGTTACAAACGCACAATTCTCTTTTTTCTTCCTCCCCACCTTACACACAACCTTTTGGCCTTGAATTTCTTTTAGCACAGATTTAATAGAAAGGTTAGCCTTCTCCTGTCCCAAGAAAAATTACGCCACTCTGCTTACTACGCATGTAAAGGCAAAAGACTGCATTTTAATCACCAATGTGAGAACTCAATACTCCACGTCCAAAGTGACGTTTCAGCCACTGGATAAAAAGGAGGTTATCCACTAAAGCTTCATTTTTTTTCTGGTTATGCTTTAAGAAGAGCCCTTACTGAACCCATAAGGGCATGTCAGGGGTTACGGATCTCAGGATCATGCAACTGTTTTCTCCTGCAGTTACATACTTTAAGAGCCCTCTGAAATTTCTTATCGACTACATGCTGAAAACAGTCATTCTTAAAAGCACCATTTTGAGTTGCCTGCCTTATCAATGCTAGAATTGCAAATACCACTAGAAGACCTGCACACCTCTGTGTGTGCTCCATGCCATCTTCTGCCTTACTTCTCTGAGTCATAATGAAAACACATTAATGCTTGATGACTACCTTGGAACTTTGCAAGTCATCGTTTTACAGGAAACAAATTAATTTCCTTAATAGTCACAATAAAAAAGTTAAATTATCTGAATTCACTAATCTACTTAAACTTGCCCTGACAGCCTTGAACTGGATACTAATGGAGGCTGAAACAGAAGAACAAATACATTTGCCTTTTCCAGCACTAGAAAGTAACACTTATGCATTACAAGTCTTATAACAAAGATAATACAGAGATACACAAACATACAAAAAAATCAGCAGTTAAACATGCACTACTTTAACTCCCAACTTTCAAATCAAGAAACAATGCTGCAAAGGAACTGGCTAATTCTCTCTGGACTTTTCACCCAGGAAGGGGTTATGCATAATGCTACAGCAATACTTAAGGCATTGCGACCCCAAGGGAAAATATATAAGCACAGAACATATTAACTCTAGGAACTCATGCAGGAATTGTATGCAGTTACACAACTACGCAACAAACTAAACTACTGCAAACTTACATGATACTTCTTCAGGAGAATTCAGGTCACATCCTTATGTAGTTGGCAGCAATAAGAAGCAGAGCATAAATATTAATTGTCTTCTCTATTAGAGTTTTTATTGGAAAGTACAACATTTCCGATACCTCCTACTGCCTCTAGAAATTTTTACCTCATTTGCTTATTAACTTATGAGGAAGGAAAAAAAAAACAAACCCACAGAAGACAAAAAACTATAATCTATTTCCATCAAAAATGGAAAAAGCCCACTGGAGGGAGGAAAAGAAAAAAAATAATAGAAAGATCTGAACAGGTGAAGAGGTGAAGTAAATATCCAGACTAACAGGAAATCAGAAAGTGAGCAATTATATTTTTATTTAGGGAGGGCATTGGAGCAGGGAGGAAAGTACACAGAAGATAGAAAATGGGAAACATCTGATTACACTGGAAAAAGAGAAAGCAGCCCAGTGAGACTGGGCAGCTGCCGCAGAAGAGATGACTATCGAGGGAAATAGATGTAAGATGTTGTCATGTTAAAGAGAGAAGAATCAAACCAGGGGATCTCAAAATGCACAGACAGCTCCCACGCTCCAAAAATTGGACCATCATATTAAATGATTAACTTTTTGAAAATCACATACCTTATTTCAGGTATTACTCAACTAAAAATTAACGTTACATATGAAGAACCGCACATCCTTTCAAGTTCTGTCTATATGCTACATCTATCATTGAGGAGCATACACATTGCCCCTGCATCTGAACTGGATAATTTTTCGTACCTTATCTGATGGTCCAACTGCCCTGCCCTCTCAGGATGGGAAACAAAGTGCTAGAGCACTTCGAAACACACAGAATTCATCTCCCACCCTTCACAGCTCCTCTTATCTCCACAATCCTACATCCTTATTAACATGACTCCGAATTAACAGATGTGGCTGCCAGTGTACAGATGGACAAACACCTCAAAGGAGTTTTAGCTATCGGAAAGACAGCTTTTGCTGTCTGCTTCAAACATGTGTCCGTATACACATTCATATACACATTCATATGTAGTCATCTACCTCCATCTGTGGCAACGACTGACTGAAATTAGAGTCCTGAAGGGAGTGGCAACAGGACTATTTTACAAATACATCACCACAGTTGGAAGCCTACAGAACAGCATTTCATAAAACTGTGGATTGAATCCTATGTAGCTACTCCGCAGATCTCTGAAACAACTACATTCTTGGTAGGTTCCGCTGAAATAATCTGTACATTCATGAACTGCTATCTGTATTTCCATTCCTGCCACAAATCTTTATATAATCTGATACCCACAGTCTTTGTGTAAGAAAAATGACATCTGTATGCTAAAGAAAAAAAAAAATCTTCTAAAATACATCATCCTACTGAATAAAAACAAAGCACCCTTGAAAGACAAGCTTCAAAAAGAACATGCAGATCTGAACATTTACTTTAAAAAGTCTTAATTCCTAGTTCAGATGAAACTTGAAAACTACAGTACACGTAAATCTACAGAACACTCAGTGGAGTTACTTTGTCACTAAGTAACAGCGTATAGAACATTATACAAGACCTTGCACCTTTCCTACCCTCTTAGCTAAGACAACAGTCATCTTGCGGTCTGTCTTCACTGAAAAATGCAAGAACAAGCCTGGGGTCGTGGGCTCAAAAGATGTACCCATACCAAGTCTCATTATGAAAGCAGATATCTACTTCATTTGTTTGTAAGTCTAACCCTTAGTAGTAAACAATAGCTTGTGCCCCACATAGTAGGATATTCAACTGAACAATCTGCATTCTTATCGCCAAAAAGTTATCTGGAATCAAAAGGAACAGATCTTTAATAGAAGATGGGGTTGCAGCTAAATAAAAAAATGCTGCAAAGTTCTTAGTTATTCAAAGCAAAAATGTAGAATACCTAGTTATAAATCACAGAACTACTGAGGTTGGAAGGGACCTCTGGAGGTCATCTTTACCACCGCCCCCACTCAAGCAGGGCCAGCCAGAGTCAGGTGCCCAGGACTGTGTTCAGGTGGCTTTTGAGGATGGAGGCAGAGTCCACAACCTCTGTGGGCAACCTGTGCCGGCGCTCAGTCACCCTCACAGTAATAGAAGTGTTTTGTGATGTTCAGGAGGAACCTCCTGTGTTTCAGTTTGTGCCCATGGCCTCTTGTCCTGCAGCTGGGCACCACTGAAAAGTGCCTGATTTTATCCTCTTTGCACCTTACTTCAGGTATTTATATAAATTGCTAAGATCCTCCTGAGCTTTCACTTCTCCATGTTAAACAGTCCCAGTCCTCTCAGCCTTTCCTCATGTGAGAGATGCTCCAGTCGCTTCAACATCTTCATGAACCTTTGCTGGACTTTCCCCAGTATGTCCCTGTCTCTCTCTTACTGGGGAGCCTCAAGCTGGACACAGTACTTCAGGTGTGGCCTCACGTGTCAAAATCAAAGGCCTGACAAGGAATACATATCTTCTGGCTGACAGAACATAGCCTTTTGAATCATTTTAACAGCTCTACAACTACTGTCCCACAATAAGACATTCGACAAAGCAAAGTTAAGTTTAGTCTCCAAGAAAGGAGACCAACAAGCCTATTTTGCAGACTGTGATGCTACACAGGTGCCATCAGCACCGTTTGCAGATTCCGTACTGAGTTGCAGGGTTCACCAGCACAGCTATTTGTGACAATCTGCTTCAAAATGGCAAAGAAATTAAGAACTAGACCTAAATCATTCTGCAATATCGTTGAAGCCACCTATTTGCTTTTTTATAAAAAGAAGGATAAAATGAGGATACCGCGCACAGCCTGCAGCAGTAGGAAGAATGCCCGAATGCTGAGGCCGGAAAGCTGGTGAATGTTCTGCTTTCCAAACAGAGCAACCTAAGATTGCATCAACACAAATGTTAGCCTCAGGGACTGCTCATCACTCCTAATAATCTAATCCAGCCCTTTTATGGGTTACAGACTGTGTTTCAAGTACTATGAAAAAGCTTTCATGCTACATCTTATTTTACATCTACATATATCTAAAACTTGAAAAATCAGTATGAAGTTCATAACTATGGCAGGAATACAAATAATGCTTCACATTTTTACCTGTCAGCTTTGAAAGTGAAAACATGTCCGCTACTTTACATCAAGCTGGACTGCAAATTCCTAGAAACCAGGGGAACTTGTTATTCCTGTTCACGTTCACTACAACAGATATGTGGAAAATATAAAGCAAAGGTGCCAAGGTATTAAAGTTGCTGTTTATTCAGGCCTCTGTCCTTTCTGACAGTTTCTATTCATCGGTAACTCACATCTTTGTAACAGTACCTGGCTGCAACAGTGAATATTTCTTACATTTCACCATTTGTCTTCTGAGCAGTTTGTAAGAGATTGTCACTTCTTACCTCCGTCAAATGTGTTCAGTCATGCACGCACGCACTGCTGTTCCTATACTGACAATGCTGCTGTTGAATTGGCACAACTCATGCACACATCATGATAACTCAGTCATGCTTCACGATAACTTAAAGTTGTGCATCATGATAACTCATTCAAAATACAGGATTTTATCACAAATAATTTCTCAAGGATGCATAAGAACTGGCATCATCGGTAATAGCAAAAGGACAAATGTAATCAGGTATTTTATCTCTGACAGGCTATTGCAAGGCAGTTCAGAAGAATATGCCTCTATAATCAGGTATTAAATACATCCAATGGCTGACTTTATAGATAATTGCACACAAAGCTTCTCTATGAATCAGCCTATTTTTTTTTAAATATTTTAATTTACCACAAAACATTCATCCCGTTAAACTTGTATAATTATATAAACTGTAGGAGAAAACAACTGAAGCATATAGAATGTGTATGAGAGTTGGAGAGTAATTATAAATGTAATATGCTGATACTTTTTCTTACAGCTCTATAAAAATGAAAAAAAAAACATATTTTCAGATGGTTTTAGCACTTCACATCTTCTGTATTACTTAATACAGTCTTTAATTTTCTGTATGTACATCACATTGAATGCACAAAATGAGTACTTCAGTTTAGAATCTTTACAGTTGCCAGCACATGCATCTTGCCCATTGAAATACTGTACCATCATGGCACGAATAGGTGGACCAAGATAAAAATAAACAGGTAATTACAATGGATGTATCAGGTCCTTGTTTGCAAGAAGATATAGCGATAACAGGCATAGACCAACTGATAATGCAATGGCAACTAATTCACTGGCTAGTCATTAACCAAATTGACTTGTGTTTGTGCTTCTTTCCTTTTCCTCCTCTTTTATAACAATGAACACAGGAGTTTACAGTTAAAGTGTATTGCTTTGGGGAAATTAGCCAAGTAGTTAAACTAACTCACTAAATTTTCTAAAGCAGAAATACCATCCTCATTTTATTTTTGAAACTTAAGTGTTATCGTACTGACTAAATAGTTTCTAAATAATGCTAGTTCATTCATAAACCAAAGATATTAAGCTCTCAAATTTGTAATGGAAGTTGATAAAATTCTGAAGAAAAAAAAAACAACAACCCTGAAATCCTATTTCTTAAGAAGTAACTATCTAAAATACTCTCAGAAATATGGCATATACAAATCAGAAGAATCTTTTTCTTAGTCAAAATCTGAACACCTGCTTGGCTCCACACTAGAACTGAAAGTTTCAACCAAGACTGATTCAAGTCCTGGAAGGATTTAAAACTTCACTAATTTTCCTGGGAGGCAAAAGGAAAAAGGGGGGGTGGAGATGAGCTTTGTGCTACAGCGGAGTTTGCTGAGCACGTAAAACCAAAACATACTGGTGTTCCCAGCAGTGAAGTTATTTAGAGTCTAGCTCCAGTAGACACATAATTCTGTGGTTTTCAGACACACACACACATATTAAGACATATTCCTACCATCAAGATTTAGCTGTTTGGGCCTTACAAGACTGATCTGTCACTCGACAGAAGCTATCAAAAGCAGAATAAAAGGACCTGAGCACCGTTGCACCTGAGCTAAGCACAGCTGATTCAAGAAGCACTGTAATGTTAATGATTACACTGTGAAATTGAATGACAGCTGTTTAACTCTACTTTTTTGGGGTCCAATATCTGAAAGAAGATAAAGAACCACACAAAAGTATTAGACAAGGAGCCAGCATGGTTCAGATTAAGTGGGACAAGGCAAGGGAATGAGTAAGATCCAGCTAAAAAAACAGAATCAGAACTACACTGCTGCCTCCAGAAACCTCTTCATAAGAATAACTATGCCCTGTTGGATCAAAACTCAACTTCTTCCAGGGATCAGTAAGACGCTTAGGAAAAAGTATACGTCAAGCATACACTTCTTTGCAAGTCTCCATATATTTGTCTTTCAGCCGTTGTTCTCCATATCACTGAGGCTTTACCCACTTGACTTGCTTGATTGCAGTGTATGTTTCACATTCATGGATAACCTGTGCAATAGCACCCATGGTCAAGTCCACCACTCAGTCATGAATCCATCTGTATGTTGCATCTCTTTGATGGCCTGAGGTGTCAAGGGCCCACTGAGCTATAAAAAATTCATCCTTATGTTGACAGTCCAAATCCTCCTAAGCCACTTCAGTCTTAGTTGCCTGATACACCTGCTGGTTATTTTGATATTCCTCAGTGGTCTGACTCTTGGGAAGGTGGGTATCCCTGTGACGTACTTTTATAAGTGCTAAGAGGGTGCTGTGCTTCAGCAACAACCACTTCCAAAGCAGCTTGAACTCCTTTGTATGCTGCCAATAGCTCTTCTTCAGTTGTAGCACAGCGGGCATCAGATCCTCTATATCCTTGACTCCAAAACCCTGGGGATCAATCTTGAGAATTCCCTGGATTTCTGCCAGACTCCAGTGGGCCATTTTCCCTTGCTGTGGTGTAGAACACATTTTTTTACATCTTTTCTTGCCCAGACTACCCCAAGGACTACTGTGTGAACTATTTCCCGTTTAATTTGTTTAAAGGCTTGTCGTTGCTCAGGGCCCCATTTAAAGTCCTTCTTCTTCCAGGTCACTTGATAGAGAGGGCTTGCAATCAGACTGTAATTTGGAATATGCATTCTCCAAAAACCTACAACGCCTAAGAAGGCTTGTGTTTCCTTTTTGCTAGTCAGTGGAGACATTTTGGACATTTTAGTCAGCAGAGCTGCTATTTTGTTGATGACATCCATTGGGATTTGATGACATCCATCTTGCCACTGTATTCCTAAAAACTGGATCGCCTGTGCGGGTTGCTTGACCTTACTTTGTTTTATGGTGAAACTGGCTTTGAGAAGAATCTGAACTTTTCTCAGAAACTTCTTCTGTTGTGTTGTTAATGTATTGCAGGTGTTCCAGAGCTTCACCTTATTCCAGTGCAGTCTGGATCAGTCTGCAAATGGTAAGACTGTGGTTCCACCCTGGGACAGTTGATTCCAGGTGTATTGGACACCCCTCCAGGTGAAAGCAAACAAACCGTGGCCTGAACTCAGCTATCAAAGGGATTGAGAAAAACACATCAGCAAGGATTGATATCAGTGGGGTACTTGCACTGCCCACCCTTGGCCTGGTTAATAACGGTTGTTAAGACAGGTATGTGAACAGTGGTTGTGAAAGGGACATTCTAAACTGCCTGAGAGCGCCTTCTTCCAAAGTGATCAATTTACAGATGAAGAAGATTAACAGACAGCTTAAACAGTAACCTGGGAGTTACAGTGAGACTTCAGAAATTAAGGGGAACTCAGCTGGAAAAGAAGTGTAAAGGAGGCATGAAAATTTACAGAATTTTAACTTGTAAAATTTGTGAGGCAGAGACGTAGAAATGCAAACAGAAGTAATCAAAATCTATTTATGCACTCCTAGAAATCTCCCAACGGCATAAAGACCTCTGCCTTGGCCAGCCAGAGCCATTAGATGTTGTAATAAGCTTGTAACCTGATATCTGTTGGTAACTGTGTCCTTGTTGGGGGGGCAGCATGGGTACACATAAAGCTGGAGCACCCATGTCTCACAGCAGTGAGTGCAAGTGGTAAAATCCATACACCAGGAAAAGGGATGTCTGTGGTTGCAGCCCACACTGCCTGTGAGAATGTGAGCACATAACTCTGTGTGTGCACTTGTATGGCTGTGTGGTTACAGCATTTTGGAATAGGTTATTGCAGGGTCTTTCCTAGCATTTTGTAAGTTTCTAATACGGAGGTTTAGGTGTTGTATTGATGATATTGATCCTGAAGGAATCACTGATTACCTGCTAATTATGTGTCATTATTAAATCAATCAAACAGTTTGATCCTGATTTGGTTTAAAACACATGAAGTGAGCAGTTTTTCCCTGTGACAATTTTCATTGCACTGGTTGCATCAATGCTTTGATAATTTCATGGACTTAAATATTTATTAAGAAAATACATACATATTTTTATATATATAGCATAGTTCATCAGTTACAACCTCTATGGAAGAATCAAAAGATGTACAACGTTCCCCTACTTACTTTACATTTAACTTAGAAAAGGATTATGCATATTAAAAAATAAGAACAAAAAAGCATGGTCACACTTTCTTGCATCCTACTTTATGTACATTATATCACCCTAACAACTGCTGAAAGTACATTCTCTTTATCATATTTGAAAACCCTTTGAGACAGGAGTCTTTTTTTTTTCTTTTTAAGTCATTGTCTAATATTGTAAGGCAAATGTAATGCAATTTTAGGCATTCCTACATTACAAATAAATAGTAATAAAAGTATTAAACCTAGAAATATATACAAAGTGTGATGATAAGGATTCATTCCAAATCTAGTAACTTACAAGCCAGAAGGTTAATTAAAGTCCAAATCTAATCAAGCTAGGTAGTATTGATTTTCATGCCCCAAGTGAAAATTCTGTGTATATAACAGAACTAAATTCTTCATTTGCTGTAAATGCTCTTAAAGTTAATTGAGATCTTAAAATATTTCTGAAGGCAGCTCAAAACATGAGAACAAAGCACTTAACACTTTCTCTCAGATCACCAAGAATTAGAGTAACTTCCTGCTTGTTCTGTAGGACCCCTCAGAGTGTCTAATTTATATACATGCCAGAACGGGTGAACTGTAGATGTGTGCAATTTCCTTCTAATCCCATACTTGTCACAGAAAATAGTCATTCACTTTTATCTTTAATGTTTTTATTATTAATATCGGTTAGAGGTTGCTGTCTTGATTTCTTGCTATGAAACAGTGCTACTGGTCTGCACAAATTATCCTTGTTAGCATCATGATCTCTTTTTGATTAAATCAATGCTTTTTCACTGTTCTCATGTTCTCAGTCCATTTATTTCATTATTATTCTTTCTGAAAGCTGTTTATTCCTGGGGTTTAGGGAGTCTCTTATTTCCTTTTCTTCCTCTGACTCATTATTCATCTCAGAGATGAAGCATAAGAACTGGACAAGCACAGAATTACTAAATCTGAGCATTTTTCTCTTTCTTTGGTGTTCTTAAGCATTCGTTAGAATGATGTCCAGCCTTTATTATTTTCCTTATTTACCTAAAACTAAATAAAACAGATTTATTTTTAATTTATTTCCCAGGAGCAAGGCTTGTCATTTCTTCCTACCTGGAAAAGATATAGCTGAAATACAGCTCCATGTTTCTTTTGTCAGCCTCAATCAACCAACCAATCAATCAATTTCTGTATTTTTTTCACAATGTAATAACACAAAGAGTTCAGCACAACAGAAGCCATGGATAGCAGAGAGCAGCCTAAAACTAACTTTGAAAAAAAAAAAAAAAGTTAGAATCTCAAACCATAGCAAAAAAATTCATTCAAAATAATTGATCTTTAAAATGTCATACAGAGAAGTAAAGATGTGAGAAAAGTATGAGGGAAGAGAATCGAAGAGAAATCACAGCCTATAGAAAAGTGATGCTACCAAACGCGGTGCGGAAAAAACTTGTAAATTTATCTCTGGCTCATACAAAAGACACTCAAATCAAGAATATGCTTCTATCAGATAAGTGCTCTGGCAAAGCATTTTGTCAGGCATTGTAATAGGCTGTCCAGCGAAGTGCTGGAGTCACCATCCCTGAAGGTGATGGTTTAGTAGGCTTGGTGGTGTTTGGTTTATGGCTGGACTTGATGATCTTAGAGGTCTTTTCCAACCTATGATTCTAAGATTCAAAGTACTTTCTTCACACTACCTAAAAAGATTACTTGCTGTGCATGAGGATTTCTCTGGTTTTCCTTTCCAGTCAAAGGAGCTAATCTCATAAAAACTTTCCTCAGTTTGAAATATCCCTTTTCACTGGTTCATTCAAATGCTTTCAACCTCCTCGCCTCTGATCTGTTTCTAAATTTTTATTGAACTAAATCTGCTGAAGTCAAGAAATTCTGTGATTCTAAAAAAATGATCTTTATCTTTGAAGGTCAGAGCAATGTAGTAATAAAAATATGTATTTTGGGTATTTGTGAAAAATGTGAAACTACAGACATATACTTAACTTTCTGAAATGCATAAGGTTTTGCATCACAGATTGATTGTTTCTGTACTTGCCTGTGTTGTATTTGCTTAAGTTGTTGTACCTGGCTAAGTTGTTGTATTTGCCTAAATTGTTGTATGTATAGTAAATATATAGTACATAGGGATAAATGAGAAAAGTTATCTTTAGTCTTTCTCCAGCTTCCTAAGGAATAGGAAAGTTTCAGATGCACAATGTATCTTTGTATTTCAATACTTTCTATATTAAATTGATAAGGCTTAATACTGACTTCAGATATTTTACTATCTGTAAAATATGATTATAGATTTGAAAAACCATGTTTTTGCAAACATCTTGTCACAGGACACAACATATTGTATATTTAACATTACTTTACCTGATAGAGCACATCCACTGTACAAAGATATGTGAGAAACTGATTATCACAGACGATGCAAGATAGCAGTAGCTTGTATTTTACCGGGGTAATCTAGCAATGTTTTTATACAAGTATCTACAAGAATATGTTAGAAACTTACACCAGACTTCAGATTGAGAAGGGCAAAAGTCGTCATGGAAGAGAGAAAGAGCAGCCTACTATGTCAAGATTTTATTGAGAATTAGTGTTAACTGCAATTTAAAAATTCTCAGTCTTGGACACAGGACTAAGAAAAACATAAATTTCATTCTGCTTGGTAATCATGTTTCTTCATACATTTTCTGGAGCTATATGATTGCAAGCTATATGGAAATCTGTGGGGAACCTGGTGTGTACTAAGAACTTCAGTATTTATCGCTTCCCTTAAGAGAAGGACCTAATGAATCATTTGTTGATTTACACTAATCTCATGTTTTGCAGATTTCTTTTTTTGATAGTATGATTTTAAAATAAAAAGAAGCATTTCACCTTACAGACAGATTTTGTTTCATTCTTATACAAAACAGATCATTGTTTTTATGCCAATAATTTACTTTTTAGTGGAGAATAAAGGAAGAGAAAGGGAAGAATAAGGAAGGAAGGCAACAAAGAATGCTGCCAGTTGCTGACACTGAGTACTTTATATTCGTATGTGAATGTTATATGCATATATTCATATGACATGAAGATGCACTATTCTGTTGAATACATTGAAAAATACAGACAATGTTATGCTAGGTAAGTTAAATCAAACTACAGGTACAATTTTCTTAGGAAGTAAAAATACAGTTTGCTTAGAAGTGAGAAACTAGCTTACCTGAGAGGAGAGCTTCCAACGTGGGAAGAACTATATTGAATAGGACAAAACTTATTGACCAAGAAAATTGAGTTTCCAGAGGAGTTCACACTAACTGACTGGCCAAAGACAAAGTAACCAGACTTGTGTGTAAGAAGAAGGAGCTGATAAACATATGTACATTTTTGCTTACACTCAACAGGAACACACAGTCCTATTGTTTTCTTATAAATGTTGAAAATACTTCTACCCATGTAGTGGAAAGGCCATAAAGCCCAGTTCAAATAAATTCTCATGGTTTCCTAAATGTAGCTTTTATTTTCATATGAATTTTATATATCTTTTCTTCATACATCTTTTTTTTTTCCTCTTTCCTTCCAGTCTTGGGCAGCGACATTCAAAGAAACAGATGGGTCCAGTCTACTAATATGTGGCTCTGTGGCTGGTGTCATGGACACGATTTTGGTTTTTTTGGTAATGGGATGGACTACACGGCACCAGACTTGCTGGCATTAGATGGGATTCACCATTCTCAAAGGGGCAAGAGGGTCTTTGCTCACAAGATAGCGGGCTCACTGAGAGAGATTTAAACTAGATTTGAAGGGGGAAAGGGTATAATATCAGGCTTGCCTGTTAGAAGCTGTGGGACGACATACCAAGGTTAGAGGGATGGGGTGCTAGCGAGGGCAATTAGCCTGTTCCTGTGAGACATGCTGGCTACACTTCAGCACACCTGAAGTCTTAGAGAGATGAGCCAAGGACTCCTGAGATAATAGGGGCAAAAGGGAAACACCAGTAAAATAGCTCAAAGGAGTTAACGGGTGTTCTTCTCAGAAGGTGACATGGCCGACAGCCCAGATGAAGTGCCTCTACACTGATGCATGCAGCATGCGCAACAAACAGGAAGAGTTGAAAGCCACTGTGCTGCTAGAAAGCTATGACCTACTTGTCATTACTGAAACTTGATGGGACGAATCCCATGACTGAAGTGTGGCTGTCGATGGCTACAGGCTGCTCAGAAGAGACAGGTGGGGAAGGAGCAGTGGAGGTGTCGCCCTCTGTATCAGGGAATGGAGCCTCTATGTCAAGAGCTGTCTCTGAGGAATAGCCATGAGCAGGTCAAAAGCTTATGGGTAAGAATCAGAGACTGAGGCAACAAAGGGAACCTTGTTGTTGGTGTCTGCTACATCCTTCTGACTACTTATCTGCTGTGATTAATTTTTACTCGTTTAATGATATTTTGTTCCCTGGCTCACTTAGGCCAACTGGCCATTTGGGAACTCCAGGAAAGCCATAATCTGTGATTAGAACCTGTTATAATAGAAATTACCTTTCTTCCCAAGAGGAGAGGGAGAAAAGGAAATTCAGTGAGTGCTGGTAGAACTGCCTCTTGGTTGAATTACTAACACATGATGTAATGCACCTTGGCTCTCCCTTCCAGCTCAAGAGCAGTTCAGACTGCCGTTCTAGCCTGCAAATAGAGCAGGCACCATCCAGACACGCGTGAGCTCATACCCAGGGAGAGGTTGTGGCTGAGGTCAGGGCAACGTTACAGACTCCACTACAGCGTCTCCTTGTTAATCATGGTAAATCGGTGGTGGTGATCAGAGCTGCGGAACAGCAATCAGATCCAGATTATAATTCAGATAAAGTGCAACCCCATCTACTTCTTCCTGGCTTTACCCTCCCAAGCAACTTAAAAATATTAGATATATACCAAAAGTCAAAACTTCAGCTGAAAAAACTGTGTAGCAGTCACTTTGCAAGGCAAGGTGCCCATATCACCTTGGCCAGGTGCCTTCTGTAAGAGATCCCATGTTTACGCACACAAATCTTCCAGGGGCCTGTGGCTAAATCCAGAAGAATTCAGGGGGAGTTTTTCCAGTGTTTACATGAAGACAAGAATTCATACCTGAATAACTATGTGACCAGTAAATGCATTCCTTTAAAGTTTTGTTTAGCACTAGTTTGACAGCTTTCCATATGCTTCTTCCCCATTAAGGAAGCTGTACAGGAACAGGGTAAATCTACCTCAACACTACTTTTAAAACTAGCTTTAGGGTTCAGTTGTCCATAGGTCACACCGTCTGCCTTGCTGCAGAACACACTGCAGTTGGAGCTGTTAGTTCTTGTTATTATACAACTGCCTGCTAGAACTGGAGGGAGCACAAAACAACCAAAGAGACTCAGGACTAACCGAGTTTTGCTTATCACAGATTTGAGCTACTGACTTACAGGGGAAAGGCTCCATATGTTAGTACTAATCCCTCTCGTCACTCCTCCCCTTTGACAAAATGCTCCTGTAACCTATTTTTTTCACGGCATTTCTGAAATCAGCTGGATGGACCCCATGTATATTGAATGTAGCATAGTTAAGGGATTTTGCTGCAGAAAACCTTCATCACCTTGGCCTTTGGCAAAGTGAACAGTGCTGAGAATTCCACTCTGGAGTTAGTGTCTTTAGACAATAAAGATAATATACTGTCAGAAATGAGAAGCTCTGAATGAACAAATGAAAGAGAAGCAAGCTGCTAAGATTGGATAAGAGACACGCTGAAAGTCCTGATGGGACCAAAGAACAGAATGAACTGCACATGAAAAAATGGGCTTCTCTTATGCATGATAATTTCTGTGATGGTTGACTAGAAGATAGTAAGTGTTGCATTACCTGCTCATTTCCTAAGACTTAAAAAAGAGTGCTTATTACGTCTGAATGAGAAATAATGCATAGAACATTATAGAAGCATTATATGAATCAATGGCTTGCACTTGCCTGTAATACTCTTTTCACCTCAAAAGAGCCACAGGGGACATTTCAGAGTTAAATAGTGAATGTTACTAGGGACAGAAAGTTTCTGTACAGAGGGAGACTGAGGCTACTGAGGTCAGAAGGAAGACACATAAGAAAAATCAGGAAAGGATCCAAAAACATAGCAATATTATTGAATATTGGATGACTGCCACAGAGGTTGTGTAAATCTGTAACATCGGCTTTGCATATCATGGACCTAATCCTATTGCTGTCACATATGTGCAGTGATTTTCAGGAATGTTAAAGTGGGGGGAAATTTGGCCCAGATTAACATCAAGCTGAAAATGTAAGCAGCAGTCTGAAGAGGTAAAGTCCAGTTCACATCTCAGAGAGAAGAAAAGAACCCAGGCAGTCATTGAAGCAGTTGCTGAGGCTAAAAATTCAGTGGCATACAGGAAGGACTTGGCAATTTCATAAGGGAAAAAGCCCACACAGGGGCAGAGGGTGTGACTGACAGAAAATGCTGTGAAGTATGTTGTGCTGAGCATAACCAATTTCTCACCAATGGAGGGAAAGGTGGAAGGACATAATTTCAATCTACAGCAAGTTATCTAGTATTGACTACTAAGACTGTGGCAGCTTCTCTGAAGCAAATAATAATGGTAATATACAGATACAAAATACCAGAATAGGTTTTAACTAATCCCATGTGGCAATTCTTATGCATTTGGAAACAAAAAAAAGCTTACAGAAGACCAAATGAAGTATAACAAGTGATGAGAGAAATGCACTTCTCAAGTGGACTGCCTATGATTTCACAGGTTATTTTGCAAGAATTAAAGTAAGCTAAAATTTAAGACATTACGATAATTGCTGAAATCAGATAAGTCAAATTCTGTGCTCAGTTACACGAGCTGTTATTTTATTGTTCTCTTCTTGTTGCTTTGTTCTGTGCTACAGGTATGACTGAATGGAAAATTAACCCATCCAGCGAAACTTGCATCTTGTCAACCTTCTCAGTAAATGTTTTACAAACTTTACCGGGAAAAGGAATAGTCACTGCAGGATGCATTTTATGAGGGAAAATAAAGTCTCTTTTTGGAACAGTTCACTGACAGCAGTGGAACCAATTCAGCTGTAGTTCAAATGGGAATCCTTATTGTAAACCAAAACAGCATTCTACCGCCCAAACGCAGCTGAAAGGAACTGTTATATAATACATCGCATCATTACCAGACTGCCTGTGTAACCCTATCTATAGCAACAGCCTTGAATATTGTGGTCCAAATTACCTCTTTTGTTACGTGTGTGCAAAGATTTTTAAGGCTTTAAGTTAGGGAGATATGGCCCAAAATAAGATAAAACTGATGACTTGATCATTTTGCCTCCTTCTGCACAAAACAAATCTGCTCACTGCAAAGCAGCTGCCTTTCAAACGCCTGAACAGCTTAGAAGAGCATACAGTAGTCTAATTCCTCACCAGTGAAGTCAGGCTGTAACCATGGGAGC
>Ga0181612_174326_pt1 | contig 25161 bp, 16 predicted proteins | sample HoacroProtozoa21_FD_119630 | JGI IMG/M metagenome (GOLD analysis project Ga0181612, IMG submission 119630) | Hoatzin crop microbial communities from Cojedes, Venezuel. Combined Assembly of Gp0051906, Gp0051904, Gp0051908
TGCAATGAGAGTAACACTGCATTCAGCATGTGTAGGAAAATTAAATTGTGGGCTTACAGCCAAGCATCAGAAGTACATTCAAGATGCTGTGGGACAAGAGGGGCTCATCGCAAAGGTCTTCTGTATGGCTAGAACACAACATTGTGAGGGCAAAGCAAGCACTGCTTGTCAAAGCTCTATGTCACTTAGCCACCAAGGCAACCTAAGTACCAGTGTAAGAGGTTCTTCCTCCCAGGTCATAGTGAATACGCCTAGTGAGGCAGAAACCCAAGCCCTGCGTGACTTTATTTATTGTAAATGCGCAGTGATGCAAAATCTTAAGAAATTGATTCAAGAATTGTTCTCTCTGCTCCATTAGAAACTGACATAATCAAAAGAGACTGAACCTTGCATTAACTAGGCAGTTAAATTGGGTTTCTACATGTCTTGTGTATTTGAACCATCTGCTGAGCTTAAGCATTCATTTTAATTTGTCAGTACACTAGAAATTCTACCAAGCTGCTACAGGAAAAAGCAATTTCCAGGGAGAAATGCAGAGGTCTGGTCATGAGAATGAAATATTTCAGCACTCCTACCACGTGTGACAGCTAAGCAAATCTGTCCCTGGTGCTGACTTTATTAAACCCTTCTGTGTTGAGTAATAAAATACTGTCACCTCACCACTACCCAAGGTAATGGCAGGGGAAGTCTATGAAGACCCTCTGTGGATTCATGGTAATTGGAAAATGTGTAATACACACATACGAAGACAAAAGAATAATGCAGAGCCATCCGACAGTTTGGAGATAGCATGGTTAATTTACAGCCTGAACGAATGTCTCATGTATTCAGGAGCTGCCTTGAACAGTAATTAATAAAATGGTATTCAGAGTGGAAGGATGGGTGTGCTAGTCTCAGGACTCAGCCTCAGACTTGCTCTGTGGCACCACTCTTATTTAAGCTGCTTTATACTGTGAAAGACTGCAATTCTCTCTCTCCACAAGCTAAAAAAGATGTATCTCACATAAACTCCCTTAGAAAGAATGTATCATCTATTTCCCTCTTTGACACCAAATTGGTGCTCATATTTAATGTCAGTGAACTCTAGAAGAACTCTCGCTGCTGCTAAAGCACAGCTCTGGTTTTCCAGCATTTCTTTATTCATGGATGTGGATAGCATGAAAATTCAGAGATAGGTAGAAAGAAAAGAAAGATACATATTTGTCTGTAGAGACATAAGCCTTGCATTTCAGAGCTTAAGTCAAATTCATTGCTAGGAGCGAAGAAAGGAATTTTCCTTCAGCTCAGGCCATTCCAGATGTGCTTCCTACGACATTTCCTTATCCTTCTGAAAGCTTGGGTGCAAGCCCTTCCAGAATGGGGGATACCTCACCAGAGAAACCACTCTTTTGAAATGGTTTGAGAGCAGGTGGCTACAGAATCTATAAATTATGTCCTCCTGTACCTATTCTAAGGTTAGCTATACAATTGTTCCACTTCACTGCAAAAGAACAGGATTTCATTCCAGTGAAGACTAAGAAAGAGGTTAGTGGTTTTAGAGGTAAGGATATGCCCAATATGTAGCACTTAGAACACCACATTGGGATGTGATAAAGAGAGGTTCAAAGCAAAGGTTTTCCTTATTAACAGCAGAACCTTGAATCTGGAGCCTTTAGCCCTACTGACTGTGCTCTTCATTCAGTGACTGTCTGTTGCAGTACGTCTCTGCCCCCAGAAGTTCTGCTGGAACATGAAAAGCCGAGCTGACATGAGTTTTTAAAATAAAGTCACGGTCTGTGGCAAATACGGTTCTCTTTCTGTAGGGAAAAAAATATTAATTTATCCTGACAGTTCTAATAGTGCACTTCTTTCAATAAAATTAAATGGAAACTTGTCAGGACCCTCATGATGCTTGTGGGTCTTATTCACCCTGACTGGCCTGACGTGGGCTCTCCACTCATGCACCCTGCCCATGGGCGCAGGTGCCCCGCTGAAGCTCACCCCAGGGCTACATCATGCCTCTGCCAGTCGTGATCTGCAAGCTGACATGTTGGCTTGACTTTGATCCTGCCCCATCACTATGGACTTGCTCAGTGATCACTGGGATGTGTCTTACCCTGGTCACCGTCACAAGGCCTGATCTTGATTCACTGATTTGCCTTCCCAGCTTGATCCTGGCACTGCAGCATCACCATGACTGTGCCTGGCGATATGGGCCCTGGGGTGATGCTAGCTGCCATACCTGGCTGTGTGTGTCCTGTCTGCCACACTTGGTGGCTGTCAGAAATATTCTTCAGGTGCAGACTTTGAAAATCCATGACATATTTCCAAATCATGCTCTTCTCATGTTTTAACAGGAATTTTGCAAAAACAGAATGAACCAGAAGAACTTTTTTCTAATCTAGTTCTAGTATGCATGTGATGTGTGTACGTAATATTGTCCTCAGATAATCTAGGATAGAGGTAGCAAGAGAATTATCTTTGTAATTAAGCCAGTAAGGCACAAGACTTCCTTCAGAAAGGGCTATTTGGGTGATTAGTCTTATACAATGGACACATATTGTACCTTGTGGGTAATCTGACAGCCCTGGAGACTCTCCGACACAGTACATATACTGCTATTTTTTTAATAACAAATATATTAAAAAACACATTCTCATTCTTGTTTTGTTTTCCTTCCTCTTGTCTCTCCCTGACCTTTCTCTGTTGTTCCTTCTCTATGGAGCCTCTTAACATCAGCATCTCTGCACATATGTTAGCACAATGGGTTGCCGTAAAGAATTACAGAGTCATGCAGCTCCTACAAGGTCACTCAAAATGCAGGTTGGAATACAGACTATAACCAAAGAGCTGCTTTAATTCAAAGTAAAAGCTAAAAGCAAATTGTGCCTACAAATTTCCTCAGAGGCAGTACACTTTACAACTACAAAATCTTCTAATTGAGTCATTCATGCTATGCTCAGGCATTAAATGAGTAAAGCTCAAAGCAAGCTGTATGTCTTTATTGGAAGTTTTACAGCATCTCTTTCATTTCATTTGCAATAAAGATGCAAAATTTTTTTAAAAAATAAAATATATGCTAGAAATGGATTTAGGGTGTAGTCAATAACACCTGCACATAATAAATAAAAGTGCTTGTGTTGTTATGCATAGTTTCTCAGCAGTAGCTTTCCAGGTGTTTCACAGCAGTGATCGGTAACACTGAACACACTAGACTTGGCATTTTTTCATTACTTTACTTAAAATATGGGTCAGAAGAGACTTTATTATTCATCCAGGTCTACTTCATAGGGAAAGGGAGGCAGAATGGTGAAGTGGCTTACTTAAGTCACAGTCCAGCTCAGTGACAAAACTGGAAGAAAAACTAAAATCACTTTAGCTGATGGTAAAAACACTCACATGCAGTAGGAAGACAAGGCTTGTAACACAAGAATCTTAGTGTGAAAGGGATCCAGCCACACCTAGAACTGTAGACTTTTGCTACAGAAAGACTACATAGCCCAGCAGTCTGAGAAAGAGAGTGGGGATCCAGGTTTCATGCTGCTACACATTCCTGTAACTTTGAGATGCAGTTCTAGCTTTATCTCTAATTTGCTTGATGGACTCCAAAAAAAAACCCAAAACACCTTTATGCATGTTGCACAGCAGATTGCTCCTCGACCACTCATGAAATAAGGTGCTAGCCAATACAAGATTTGCTTATTTTGCCTCTCGGCAGTTGCAACCACATGCCATTGTGATAAACAAATTGAGACCTTGTTTGCCAGACATGAATTTTTTTGCTTTCTATATTTCTGTCTTATGTAAAAGGTAGAAACAATACTTGCCGATTCACAGAGTTTTTCTGAAGATTTATTTCACTGGAATACTTCTGGCAAATCTGAGAAAGCTAGAGACTAAGGTTAGCATATGTTAAGACCTATTTTGGTGGAGATGCAGTTACCAGCTGTCGTGTGTCAGAAGAACCCATTTAACTCAGGTTAACTCAGACACTCTGCCAAACACTGTAGTAAGGTGTTGTAACAGATCCCTTTCACAACTGGAGGAGTACGCTAGGAAAGCTATCTGGGAAGCACAGCTCCTTACTGCGGTATCGCTTCCAAGGTGAGTTAAAGGTCTCCTTTCCTTTGGGTCTTTGTGCACCATTTCACTTATGCATAATCCAAAACATGTTCAGGTCAACAGGAATTTTTTCATTGACTTGAAGGAACATTAGCTCACAGCCATACAGAGCAAGATAATTGTAGGAGTATTTGTAAGGTTCGAATTATTCTCTTTTGTGCGAATTTGAGAGAAAGAGCTTTTCCTCCTTTTGGATGCTAACATTTGGGCAAGCACTATCAAAAGAAGAAATCTGTATTCTGAAAGCACACTGTCTATAAACACTATGGAAAACAACCAATCATTTGTGTCTTCCATTTTCTACCAGTATCTGAATATATATCAGCAATTACATGAACCTTGCAACATCTTCAAAGTCAGTATTAACATCCCCGTTGAAAACTGAAGACATTGGGAACAAAGAAAATAATTGAGTGTCCCAGAGTAATAAAACTAGACAGTACAATTTAATATACTCTGTTATGCATAGCTATTATGTATGAAGTTATACGTTTCTGAATGCACATTCACCTGCAACACCACTTTTCCTAAGTTTTTATCACAGAATAAGGTGTTTGAAATGGTCAGATATTGATGTGTTTTGTACACTTAATTGCTTGTATTTTCAATTTAGTGGAGCAGTTTACAAACACAATCATTTTTAATAATTTCTAAATGTAAAAGTGCATTTGCAATTTCTTTTACCCACAAGAATAGCAAGGAAAAAAAACCCACAAAATCTCACTGTGCATGAAAAAGGGAGGCATCTTATTGTAGTCTTTTCCTACCCATACGTGATAATGACTTTCCTGTTGGTTTTGAGATAACCACCCTGAGGAATAAAATATTGCAGCACTTACGCTGTTACAAATGGATGGTTTTGACTGAGTAAATACTGCAGGTTTGGTCCCTTGCTTGTTTTGGATGGTATTTAAGCTCAGAAAAAGATTATACTGAAAGTACTAGAACTTTTGCAAATTATTTCACTGGGAAAGGAAAATAACAATTCCTAAGCAGTACATAGGAGACAAGAAAAAATATGTAACTCTCCTTACTTTCCCCTGGTAGTTTGAAAGCCAGATGCTTCGGCGTTGGCATCCTGCTGGGTGCTGGTGATACCACTGCTGTGGGACAATGGTTTGAGAGATCTGTTCCCTGTAGCTGCATCCCAGCTTGTAGCGAACTCTTGCTGGAGAGGGACCTCCCTAGCATTGCTCTGTAGAGATGTCCCTTTGCTGCTAGATGAGCTTCCCATCTGATCTTTGTCAGAGTTACTGTCACTGTGTCCATTCAACTGGCTTGCAGAAGTAGAGGTTGTAGGATTGGAGGTTTTCTTCACTGCTTTCATTCCAAGAGTCTTGCCTGAAGATGCAAAAGGAGGTCCCTGTGAGGCACTCACTTGGATCTCAGAATGGGATGACCCCACAGCCGTAGTTGGAGAAGGAGTCAAGTCTGAGTGACTTGTCTGGGTTTCACCACCCTGGCCTGTGGTCCAGAGCTTTCCTGGAGTATTAAATCCAATGCTGCCACTCTGTAAGTGCACTAGAAGCAACAAGAAGATTATCTCCTTCATTCTGCTGGTTTGTAAATGCTACAACTTATCTCACATTTATTTCCAAGTAAGAAATCCTGTAGCTTCTCCCTCCTCCTGAGCTGCTGCTCATAGAGTGAGCCTACCCAGAGGATGCCCTGACAGGCTTTATTTTTGTAGAAAGGAAACAGGTTTTAGTGTTTCAAAACTGACTGAGGAAGCCTGGTTTCCTGTTTCTGTGGATTCCTCTGCAACCTGTGACCCCTTGGAGAGCGGGAGTCTGGCAGCCTTTGTGGGAGGAAGAAAGACGTTTCTGCAGAAGGCACAGGATAAAGATTAATGGCACAATAGAAACGTGGAAAAATACGTAGTGTGAAGTAATCCTGAGGGATAAAAACTGAAATCATTAGGTAATTTTCCTTTCACGAGTACGTGTACAGAGAACAGAAGTGACCTGTCACATGTGCCCTTTGGGTGGTTCATACTTGTGACCTTGTTATTGAAAAAGTGTTGGCAAAACTGGTGTGCTACATAAAGCTGAAAGTTTGCTGTGTCTTCTGTTTGTTTGAGTTTTTAAGCACACTGCTGCCATAAGTGGGGACATGATAAGGAAGAGGTTCACACTGTATTCATTGTTGTACCACAAGCCTTTGAATGTTATCATTTACCTGTAGGCCACTGGCTGTTTATGTCCTATCCCATTTCTGCAGTTCAATCAACAATGTATATGAACTATTTCTACAGCATTGCCCGTAGGTGTCTGGTGTCATTTCAGATACTCCAGGGTACGAGAAATACCTCCGTGGGCCTGACAGATGTGGCATTTGATCTATGGGAGACACGTGCCCTTCTGTGGAAGGATACTTTAGGGCATTTCAAATGATGTTAAAAGCTTACACAGGCGCAACTGAATCCCATCCTAGATCCCCACTGACTGTAACCGGAGTTTAGACACCTAGCTCACATGCAGATCCATATTTATGAACCTCTAAATCCATACCTCTAAAATCCAAATCACACCCATAGACGAGACTGAAAGGAATATCCTGAATCACTGAGTCCATCCTTTCCCTTTTATTGCATACTTTTACAAGTAATTAACTACAATTGATATTATTCTGCAACAGTATTAAGTGCAACCTAAACATAATATTTGGAACCTTATGGGCAGAAAAAATCTGAGGAGATGGTTATTCAGTATAAAGAGTAAAGACAGTTTTTTACACCAGCAGGGTAGACGAATACTGGAGCAGGTTACTCAGAGAGGTTGTGGGATCTCCATGCCTGGAGACATTCAAAACCCAACTAGACAAGACACAGAGCACCATGCTCTAAGCCCTGCTTTGAGTTGGGTTTTGGACCAGATGACCTTTGCCTGTCCTTTCCAATCTATATTACTCTATGAAATTACTCTTAGTAGAAGTAAGGTTGAATATTGCAGTCAGAGGAAAAGGAATATTTCTTCCCCTACCACCGTTCTCCAGCTCTCTGAGACTAAGGAGAGTTAGTTTCTTGTTCAAGGAAAAGAATGGGAAAAGGTAATTTCTGAAGAAATTGCATAGAGAAATGTAACATGAATTTTTAAAGTAGGGACAAAGCAGCAGCTGAATACACCTGTCAGGAACCAAAGAGATCTGAGAGGGTGTTGTCAACCTGTTCAAAAAGCCTCTAGCCACTGACACAAGTGCAGCACTAAGGGCTATGGACCGAGTGTCTGTGAAAGCAGCCTTACACACCTGGGAACAGAACAGTGTCTCCTGGGCATCTTTCATGTCATTTGGGGATGATCTTTTCTCTACAATAGAATCAAAATCCCCGTTCCACGGATGTTTGATAATTAACAGTGACACTATGGAAAAGTTAGTAAATGACTTGCAGCTCTTTTCAGAAGATACTTTAAAAAACCCAAACAAACATCAAGGATAAACCACTAGCTCTTGTTGTAGTCAAGTGAATCTCTGTGATGGCTGCTCGTGCTTTGAAAAATTTGGACAATAGTGTCTTGCTTTCAGTTTCGAGGTGATAGTCTGGCCTTTTAGGTGTGCTAAAGGTTTGAGTTTTCCATTTGCTAGGATTTTATTTTTCTGTTTTATTGTCTTGGTAAAGTGTAGGCTTCTACTGTACAAGTAAAACAGATGCAATTTTGTGATACAATATTAGAAAAGAAATGTAGTTGTGCTCCCTTTTGGAGGCTTTATTTCCCTTCTCTTTTTCTTATTCATACTGAAAATCTGTAAATGGCCTTTGAATGTAGGACACAGGAGAAAATCTGAAGAGCGATCTCATTTAAAGGCTGACATAAGCTATTTCATGTGAGCGTTCCTCTTTTTGAGCTCTATATTTGAGATTTTAAATTAAAACCATTACCTGAAGTAGCATTTGTCATCCCAAATTTTTGGAAATCCCAAGATAAAATGAGGAGTAAATTAGTCTTGACCATATCTGCAAATTAAATGCAAGCTGGCTTTAAAGAAAAACAGTCACAGCAGCTGCATACTGTGTTTATTTATACAGTCAGAGAGCCTAATAACAAACAAAGCTTGGATTCTACTTTAAGTTAGTCTGCTGCAAGTGTTAATTCTTCCTCTAAAGTCAGGGGAGCAACTGCAGATTTCCACCAGTGCAGAGAAGAGCAGTGTGGAAGAGTCTGGCTTTTGGTGGTTGGCGGATTTCATTACAACAGTGTTCATTTCCCTGTCTGAGTACTCCAAAATGAAAACTTATTGTTAATATGATTTTATTAGTACATCTGGGCTGTTGATTAAAAGATAAAATTGTTTCAAACTGATTTTCTTTAGCAAAACAGTCTTGGGACTGTAAGAAACTCAGAATATCCATTTTCAGATTGCTGCATGCTGAATCTGAACCCCAAGCTCATTATAAATCATGTTTCAGCATGAGTTCACATCCAAGTGCTACTCGTCTCAGTGCAAATTGAACCTAGAAAAGAATAAGCATTTGGATGCTTTGGTGAAACTTAGGTAGAAATAGGTTCAAAATTATCCTGAAAACTTCCACTCCACATGCTGCTTACTCCCTTATGCACAAATCCATAGACACCACTGTTTTTTATTGGCCGTGTCTCACTGTTATTGAAATCCCTGAATGTTGGTCTGACCTCTTGGGCTTTTATTGTAAAATTTAAAAGTTGACCTTGGAGCAGAAGCTGGACCTGAAGTTCCCAGTCTATATTAAGTGTCCACCCCGGAGTCTACACTCATGCTTGCTGTTGTACACATATTCTTTCACCCAATGACTCTAAACTTATATATATTGGCCAATTCAACAGGGGATGGAGGGTGTTTCTTCTCCCACGAGAGCACAGGATGGTAAAAACAGCAGTTTCCTGGGAGGTAGCAATGGGGTCAAAAGATGCAACTGGGCTCCTGCTGGGCATTTAAATCACCAAGATACATTACATAAAAGAGAAGTACCCTTCTGCTCACAAAAGAGTTATCCCTGTTTGGTACTGTGGAAGAAAGAATAGTATTTATTTTCAGGGCCACAGCTGTGGGTCTCCAAATAAGGCAAGTACTTTACTGAAGAGGAGTAAGCTGACCAAAGGCTGGGATTTTAGAAACACTTTTATGTTTAACATCTGCTAATGGCACACACTCAACAGTGTGACTTCAGACAAATCCTTGCTCATCTCATTGAATAACTTGAACCATCTTCAGGGACTTTCAGATCTCCCCAAGCACTGTAAAGGGAGCATTAGGTTTGCTCTCTTCTGCAGTTAGCAGGCTGTACAGCCGCTTTGGCAGGGCTACTGTTGATTCTCCAGATTATTTAATAACTTCTGTGTGCTCACCTCTGCTACACAGCCATGGTCTGTCTCACTGTTCTCTGTAATCCTTAATCCTTGGGGTTTACTACTAGTAAAGCTATTTCCAGCCTTAGTCAGAGTAGTGCAAATCCGTAGGGGCTTGGCACCCCGGAACTGTCCAAGACTGCACAGCCAGATCATCTTCTCTCCCTATGCTGGCAGCTATGACAACAGCTGTAAAATGCTGCTCAGACCATGGGCTGAATGCCTGCTTAGCACCTAGTGTCACAAGTGATATGGATAAAAAAGGACAGTTTCTGTGTGAGAAAGCTGTGACTGAACAGCACTTGCTTCCACTGGTGTGCCTACTGCTGGGACAATTCGGCTTTCCTTTGTCCCACATAAAACACAGTTGTGTCTGACATAATTTTTCACATTGCTTCCATTACCTCTGGAAGCTGAATTTAAGTGAAATAGCCACTTTGCTTTCTTCTCTCCTGTACAGACAGGACAGGGAGACACTAGGGAAGCGAAAATAGGCACATTAGGGTCAGGAAGAAGAAATCCTCTCTGTAGTCACCCAGCCATGATGCAGAAAATTCTGATCAAGCTATAGGCAGAGTTCTAATACCCCTCTATATCAGAAAAGAAAGTCTCTTGTTCTTGTCAGAACATTTCCCCTGTAAGTTCCAAAAGCAGACTCAAGGCTTCTGAGCAATTCTGAATCCCCTTATTTCTTTTATTTTAAGTTAAGAGCTGGTATCCAATGTATATGGCTGGTTAGCATGAATCAAAAGGACACAATATGAGAGATGTCATCATGTCAAAGTGGCTACATTTTACTGGTTATAATCATTGTGCACTTAGACAAGAATATTTCTCCATAAAAGTCAATCCAGGAAGTTCAAATTTTACACCCAAAATAAGATTCAATAAATCAATAGGATTTCTTCAGGTTTGTTTTGGTCACATAATACAAACCACTTTGTCCCTCTCAAAAAATAAATCCTTTGAGTCTTGTTTTGCTTAGAACAGTAGTAACAGGAAAAATCATTACTTTATGTAGGCAGAGGGATTTTCTGTTTAAATGTCAGTATGTGAAGTTTTACGTTATTACAGCATGAATTCTTTGTAATTTTGATGACTCAGCTGCAATTTGGATCCAGCTAAGGCAGACAGTCATATTCCATCATCAGCATCACCTTTGATCAAACCAATCAAAAAAAAAATACCCTACAGTATTTGAGTATACCTTTGATGAATTATCATGTAATAGCTGTGATTTTAAAGTATATTTCAATATATTCTTTTGCTTTGCCTGTGAGTTTATTTTTAACCTTCAGAGACATTTATATATTGAAAACATCTTCTATGTGGAAACTGTGGCAGCTGATGAAGACTGGTCTCTGCTTTGCTGTAACTTCAGCCTATCCTTAGGGCAAAGCTGGCGTCAGGTAAGTGGGAATTAGCAATGGTCTGGGTTACTTCTAAAAAAAAAACCAAACATGTGAGCTGTTCTTAAAGTTTCCTTTCTAGAAATGATTTTGATATGCAAATATGTCAAAGAACACTGGGATTTTCCTAGAACAAAAGAAATAACTGCACTCGATGGTGCAGAGCTCTAACCCTGGCCATTTCCTTCCCTGTACTGCCTCCCAAGTGTGATGGAGCCACTGATCTTTGGTGAGCATTGTAGCCTCTTTTAGCAGCCTCTAGGAGATGATGCTAAAAGACAGTTTAGCTTAGGGAATGCTCACACTATTCTGGAGACCAAACCGTTCCCAAGTGCCAAGAAATCAGCAAAAGAAGTAGGAAAGCAACAGTTACTAATATAGGCTTTAAATCCAACACTAAGAAAAGCTTGGCTAGCCCCAGAAGTCAAGGCTTTACCTTCAGGAGAGTGTGGCGGGCTGGGGACTAAGTAATCATTTCTGAAGGACAGAAACTTCCTGGATGCACTTTTCATCTGTCTGTTAGTATGAAATACCCACACATATCTGCTACTGACAAAGCTTCGTTAGCAACACCCTGTGAAAAACAAACTGGTGCTGCTAGAGATAACCACTGACAAGCTCCCATGCTGGCTTATTCTGTAGTACATTGATCAACAATTTTCTGCGGAAACTAGAAGGAAGCCAGGGCTTTGACAAAAGACTAAAGCAGTAAATATTTCCTCTGTTGGTAGCACACATTCACGTCTGGGCTGGGCTGCTTTCTCACAGCTGAAGGTGGCTCCACAAGGAGTCATCAACCCTCCTGAACAGTGGGGCTGCAAGTGACGGGAAGAGCAGCATCTACCTGAACATTGGAAGCAATCAAACTCCTTGGCATTCTTATCATGGGCAGGTCACTGAGTGCTGCTAATTCCTCCGGAGCGTGAATTGTCTCTGTTTTGCAGAGTCTAGGGCTAATAGACTTCCTTCAGCATGTGTGTCTCTCTCCTTTGGCAAAAATGGTTGCTTGGTTTGGCTGTGGTTTTGTCCTATCAGCAGGGAGGAGAAGGGCGATGCTTCCACTACAGCTTTGGTAACAAAAAGAAGGGAATAATGAAGTGAGAGAGAGGTGTCTGAAGGGGAACAGGGAGTCGAAAGGAAAGGAAAACGGTAAGAGGCAAAGAACAGAGAGAAAACAACTACAGAAGGAGTTCTGGAAGACAGTTCTGGAAATTGAACCCCTTGCTAAAATTTGGATTTGCAATATTGATTAAGCTTTCTTAGAGCTTGGACGTGCTTTTAATGTCAAGCTTTTCCTGGCAAGGAAGAAACAAAAAAACTTCAAAAAGCAGAACACCAGAATAAGGCCTGCACTGCTTTGTCTCCAGGGGGGCTCCAAAGAAGTCCCTTTCCTTCCTTCTACTGTGTCCCTGTGCCAGGATGCAAAGAAACAGGCAAATGGGTAAATTGAATATGCAGCAGGGCTACTGCTGACCTCACAAAAATGAGGTGAGAGTCCACAGTGAGGTGAGAACCCTTTCCACCTTTGCTTTCTCCTTTCCATTTCATTGCTTGTGTTCCCTGAATATAGTAAAGAATACCTAGAACATTTCAAAAGTAGCAGCTAGAAATGAACCATACTTACCAAGCTAATAGAGCTGGCAAGTCTACCAAGCTGCATCACGACCAACTTACAGTTTTCTATGTCTGCATTCTGGAAAAATCAGCCTGAAGTGATAGCTGATATTCCTCCCATCACTGTGTTTCTTATAACTGCTGTTTCCATGGCAAATATACAGACTTGGCTTTCTGCAACCTCACTCTTTTATCACTTTTCTTGTAGATATGAATTTCATGGAAAATGGATTTCTTGCCCCCTCCCTGAGCAGTTCAGTCCAGTGTGAGAGTCACAACTCCTTTGAGGCACAGTGAGAAGCCATTTGCACTTTTTTTAAGCAGAAGAAACTTTCTGCAACATATGCAAAGAGCAAATCTTAATGCATAGAATCAGGATAAAAATTCACTATAAAATGTCTGCATGTGATTTCCTAAGACCACAGGAGTTCTGCTCATGATGTTTTGTTTTTCTGCATTTTGCTCATCTGAGGCACCTATGGGTTGATTTCATTTTCATCATTTTATACACAGAATTGCTCTGTTTTCGTCTTCCCGCACTGAGTCCCCAGTGTTGCAACTGGTAGTGCACAGATAGCTATGAAGTGCTTCCATTACGCATCAGGCTATGGCCTGGTGCCAAACTCTGCCTGGGGCATTTGAAAAGGCTTAGTGGGATAGAAACTGAAAAGAGAAGGTGATAATACAGCTGCAGAAGTTTCAGGATACATAAATTTAAATCTAAATTTATCCATAATTCTGTCTCCTAATTTTTGCTGGCTTGCTTGAAATGTGTCCAGGTTTGGTTGGACACGTGACTGGAGCTTGTTGCTGTTCGTAGGGTGGGTGTATGAATTGCACAGAAGTAAATGTGTCAGTCTCCAGTTTTTGTAGCAAGCTTTGGTTTGATAATCGTGTTCTAGTTCAGCGGAGAAAGAATCTTCATTTGTCTGGTGTTTGCCAGCTGGCATCTCTGTAGCTTGAAGTGTATTGGGTCAGGCTGTGGCAGTGTCTTCACTGCATTCAGATGTGACTTGGGGGTAAGCTGAGTCCCAGAACTGAACCAGTTAGCTGCACATTGCAGGAGGCTCTGCAAAAGTAGCTTTCTAGAGCGGAGCAGTCCTGTGTCAGAGAGATGTTTTCTCTATCTGGATATGTAAGCAGGTTATTATATGAATAGGCTTGGTTGACGAGCTGAGGATGCTAATTGCCCATACAAGAGATTAATCTGATTTTCAATGATTGGCTGGAGCCAATTTCCAATGCTGATTTACATTAACCTGCTCTGTTTCTTTTATAGAATTTGCTTTATCATGTTATTCTCCCTTTTCCTCTACTTACAAAGTTACCTGGAGATCTATGTTCCTTAAGATTCAGCATTTGAAGGTAGGGCAAATTACCTCCAGGTGTGTCCGGTGAGATAATGTCTTAATTTTTCCGGTCAGAAAATAGTGTATAGCCATGGGGAAAGCCTGAAAACATGGATTTGTCAGAAAAGATATTCCAAATCAGCTGAAATATACTCTTCATTGTAGCCTTTGGCACAGGTGTTCATGAGTATCCTTTCCTCCCAGATTTAAAACCTCACATTCTGCTACTGTGTGGATTGCTACTGTATGGGGTCATGGTTTGTTTTCATTGAAACCTTCAAGGTTATCTGTATTGAAGGCTTCTCGAAGTCCTCTGCTCTTGCAACAGAAGGATGTTTTTCCAAGCCCAAGGAGTGAGGCCTTTGCTATTTACAGAGAAGCTTTCCCCATCATATGAAAAATAGATTTGAAATATTTTCTCTGGCCCATGCAATTAATTCTATTCCTAGAAATGTAGTTAGCAGTCTTGACGTGCCCCAGGAGTAAAACAAAAGGAGGGCAACAGGAACCTCCGGGTGTAATCTCCAATTTAAGCAATTGGAGATTTGTTGTAGTGATTAATTTTTCTCTTGGAACCAAAAAGCGAAGGACGGTTGACTAATGTGCTATGCAACGGTTGCTGCAGCTGCGAGTTTAGAGTTGGACTGGAGCCTGAAGGATCCTTAGTTAGAAAATAATGAGCTTTGGGAGTGAGTACTATATCTAAATATATGTATGTATGCTCATCTATAGTAGCCATGACACAATAAATGCCATATGAGTGCTTGGATTTGAAAAGTGCCACTTTCTTAGCTGTATCAGTAAGAGGAAAACTGGAGATTAAGAGAAGGTCAAAGGAGGTAACAGCAAGCAGTAGGGGCCGCCAGCAACTGATTTGGAGTGGAAGAGCTGGAGACCCTCATACCAAATGTATGAACATGATTTCTTATCCTCACCCTGGCTCCTTTGTTCTGTTCACATTTTGGATTGAATCTCCAGGACCATGCCAGTAAATATACAGAAGGGGTTCATCTCTTTAAGAAAATAGAAAGAACAACAAAGTCTTATTTCATCAAAATGTTTGGGGATTTCTTGTTGTTAGAAAATTCCCAAATTAGTAAAGGGGGTTTTTCGTCACCACGCCAGTCACAAGTGGTGAAAAGAAAAGGAATAGAAGCAAACTGAATAATTGAGACAAAAGTTTCAAAAAAGTAATCCCGCACAAAAAAAAACAAAGCAAAGCAAAAGAATGTTAAATTGCTCCACTTTGTAAGCTAAGGATTTTCCATTTCAAAGCTTTCTGTGAAACCCTTTTCCTCTCTTTTGTCATTTCTGCTGCAGAGCTAGAATGGCAGTGCACTGAACCTGATATGTATTATCATGTGTAGCTGAAAGGTAGGACCTGCTACTAGCTATTTTAGCCTCTGAGGAATGTAAGAGCGCAGTATGACGCCTAGTGTGGTGTTCCTACAAGAGGTACAGCAATATGGGCCTGTCTGAGCTGTCTTCTACAGTGCCTTTAAATGCATATGAAAAGATCAGCCAGCCGCTCTGAGCCTTGCTAGGAAGGCACTGAGATTTTCTCATGCCCTCTAGCTAATATTCAGACACCAAAAAAGCACAGAGAAAGAAGTTTTCCAAGCATCAATTAACTGCACTGTTCAAACTTGGCACAGGAGCAGCAAAGGGGCTTTGGGAACACAACCGCTTGGAGTGCCCAACATGAATCCATTCTGGACTGGATCACCAGAGAATTAGGAGCGAGCAAGGCCTGACCTTCCCTTCAAGATTAAACCTTATGCCACCATTTCCCTTGCTAGAGGAACTAGGAACATCTGTTGTAGAGAGCCCTGGGGTTTCATTGCCAGTCACATTCGCGGGCCGTAAGATCTTTCGGAGACCTAGAAGCAACAGAGCAGCCGCTAAATTGACCAGCTGCTTCTTTGCCTGGGAGGGGGGTGACCTGGACTTCATATATTGTATTGCAGTGAATACCACTGGTGAGAAAGGCCCTGTGACTCTTCTGCATGATTTTAAACTCTTCCCATCTAATTTTAATAGAAACAGACATCCTGTCCTGCTCTTTCAACGTCTGCAGAATTTCTTTCTCCAGCTGATCCTACTGCATGTGCAAGTGTCTTTCCACTCCTGGGGAATGCCTGAGCACGGAGTCCTTTGAGGACTGATTATTTCTGTATCCTATATCTCTTTTTTTCCATTCAGATGATGAGAGGTGAGCTAGATGCTTCTCTTCCTTTCTCTGCTTGTACCAAAAAGCATTTCTGGAAGGTTTGGATGTGTTGGGTTTCCTTGAAGCTTTGTTTTAACTTGTTTCATTGCAACAGTAATTACTTAATGACCAGATAACTATTACTGACCTTGTTTTAGTCTTTGCTTAGCTTTGTACAGTTGTAGGACGTGACACTTACTGGTATGTGTACTTATAACAACAGCAAGCAGTTACTATATGTAGAATGAATTATCTCTGACTCTCAGATAAAACGCAGCATAGAGGACCACACGCATGCGATCACAGCGGGAGCTTTAAAGCACAGGCACAGGATGATATCAGCAGACCCACGACTACAAACAGCTCAGCACTAGTCAGTTATTGGTTATCAAAGGAAAGGAACCTTGGCATCTGGGTAAAACCAGTTCCAGTGGTAAAGGAAGAGAAAAAAGAATAAACTCATACCATAGCTTAAACACGCAAACGTGGCTGAAACATGGTATCACAGACCAAGTAAGAAAGAGCAGAGTGCAAGTGCTGCTACCAAACAGAAAAATGACCCCAAGCACAGATCCTGGGTTGAGAAGGAAGAACTGACATCCCACTCCTCCCAGAGAGGAGATGCTGACTGTGCTGTAACTCCTTGCCCACGGCCTGAAGCCGTCGATGTTCACACCGAGAGGGGCGGTGCGAGGGTGGGCACGATGCCAGAGAAAGGGCTAGGTTCTAGGAAGTCTGTGTATGTGGTGTTTTTAGCTGTATTTCATTTGACCTGTGCAAGTATCATTGTAACTGGATTTAAAATAGTTATTTGATTAAATGGCTTAGAGTTTGATTAAACTAAAAAGAAGTTCCTGGTTTTGCATAAAAGGTGTGTTCCCCTTCTTGCTCATGGGTTTGGAGTATAGTGATGGAGAATTCAGGCAATCTAGTCTTTAATACGGATGCAACAAACCGGTAACACAGTGCAGGGCAGAGTCTGTAGCAGACTGGAGGTAGCAGGAAAATAACATCAGTGTGTATTGTAGTCCAGCACAAGCCTTGCCAGTAACCGGGGCCGTTAACCAGGGCAGTTTCCAACTACTTCAGGGGGGTTTCAGTGGATTAATTTCTTGCGAAGGGCCTCGCTGTCAATGATGTGCACTGCTGGTGAAAATCCAAAGAAAATGTAGCAGAACAGGGCAGGCCAGGCTGTGTCTGGATTCCTGGTAAGCTCCATGGTTCTATAAAATGGGTTGTGTCATCTGCTGGGAAATACAGGCTTGACAAATTGACAAGGCACAGTAAAATGAAATGATGACGGCTTATTGCTGGCTTTCAAACTGCTCGAACTGAGAAGCACATTTTACTGTCATACAGCAAGTCAGGGCCTGAGATACTTGTTTACGATTGTGTGTAAGCTATGCTCACCCTTTGCAATAATAAAATTTTCCCTATGAGTCCTGTTTCAATTTCTACATGTTCTGCTTCACTGTTGGTTTGCCACTGCCAGCTACATTTGCTGAGTTTCAATCAGTCCTAGCTGATAAATTTGTGAGACAGAGGGGTGGAAAAGACAGCTGTGCTTTGGGATGGTAGCTGTTGCTGTGCAACAAAGTACGCATATCTAAAGCAGCAGGCCACCGCCTTCCCAAAGCCACTCCGGTAGGCATTGCAGGCTCTATAAAAGAATATGGAAACACTTGACTGAAGGTGCATCACGATGTTGAGTAAACCACAGTGGCAGGCATGTCATAAATTTAGTTAACACACAGAATCTGTGTATACTCCCTTTAGTGAGTCCGAGCATTCAGCCTTGCTGTTGCCTGGATCAGGTGTGGTGTGGCAGTGCATCATCACTCCCTTGGCCCGAGTGCTGGATCTCCTCCTTAGGGCCACCAGCAAACTGGTTGAGAGGCTGGGACCTGGCTAGGGACCCCTAATTTGACTGGGTTACATTTTGATTTTTTTTTCCCCACTTTGTATGGTGAACTTTGTGTTGGTAAAAGAGGAATGAACCATCTCTCTGTTCAAAGAGAAGTACGGGGAGCCTCAGCAGCATGATCTAGTCCATTTTAGTATGTTTCCATGGGATTTTTGAACTCTTGCCCTTCATAACACACAGAAAACCACTACAAATAAAAGTGTGGTTGTTCTTGTAGGACTGGATGGGGAATAGAAGTGTTGTAGACATGGATGTGAGGCAAGCGTTAAGCAAATAAGATTTTTTTAATATAAAATAAATTACAGTGATTGGCGGCAGGCTTGTGTTACTATTATTTTAATTACTAATTTAGTTTCATCAGGTTCTCCTCTAACCCTAGTCTGATGAACCTGGGCTGTGGTCAGTCTCCTCTATGCACAATAAAGGTGACATTTGGCTTAGAGCAGTCACAGAGTTGGTGTGATAATCTGCTTTCACATTGCTCTGGCTCAGATTATAAATTCAGTGTAAAGAAAACCTTACTCCCTCTCCATATGCAAGTTCTTCTTTTGTTTTTGGTTTCCTACAGAGGACAGATTTGCACTTTTTTCCCCCATAAAATTATCAAGTCTATACATTGTATCATTACATTGTGATGCCCAGTCTTTAAAATATATACCTCCCCCTTTGAGTTTCAGCTGACTTTGGTGGCATCAATACTAGTTGTGAAATAGGATATGATTTTAAACACTTATAAAAGGGAGATGATAAAAACAAACTTTACTAATAAATTTCTTATGGTTGCTTAAGTTGGTCAGGGCTCTTATGCCCTTTTCTCTATTGCAGTCATTGGACTTCATGGGGAGCAGTCATCTCTGATGGGACAATACTGATTATGAGGATGAGAATACATCCTGTATGCAGTTTTTGACTGTAGAAGTAGTTAATTGGAGAAATAAGTCGCAAAGAAAATGAGCAATATACAGTGGAGCCCCTCTATTTGTCAGAGTTCTGAGGGCACGAAATGGCCTGCTCTATCCTGAGCAGCCTCACCTGACTCCAGTGAGCTCCCGTGCCCAGCCCTAACCCCAGTCCCCTGACAGAGTGACCCTGGCCACTCTTGTCCCCTTGCGCTGTTCTGGTTGTCCCTGGGCTGGCAGCAGCCTGTTGCTGCCACCAGCCTTAGCCTGCCTGTCGACAAGGTCCTGCACCCTGTCCCATCCCTGCTGCGCGGGACAGTCCCCGTTCCTGCTGCTCCCTCATGGTGAGCTCAGGCAAGGCTTTGGGCCCTGGGACTGAGCTTAAACAGGACTCCTAGGTCCTTGCACAGAGAGTATGTGGTGGGGGCCCCAGATGAAGTTATTCAGGGCAGTTAAGGCTATTGGTGCTCTTAGGGCCATGACGCTATTCTCATTAGCCATGTAAACATTCACACAGCCTCTCTAGGCTACCCTGAGATCCGAAATGTTTGTTCATTTAAATACTACACCCTGTTCAGAATGAGCTTGTGTTGCAGAGAGGCAGCTGTGTCATGTGCACCCTTGTAAATCTGGAGATATTACAAAGCTCAAATATTGGACTGAAATCCCACACTGAAGATGATGACAGTCTGAGGATGCACAAAGAAAATCACGTATTTTAGCATGGAACGTTGACTCAAGTGCTAATGACATAGTCTGGCTAGACTGTAATGCAGGGTTTGAGACTTTTTTCATCTACTGTTGTGATTACAGATTTTGGGCAGACAACCTATATATGATAGAGGGAGAAAATTGGGAGAGCCAGAGCTGCTTGAGAGAACTGCACTTCCTGAGAGAGCAATTAATTTAGCATTCATGGTAGAAACAGCAGAACAGCATCAAGCAATAGAACGGTAGGATCCTGTTGCAGGATTCCTTGCTAATTGTAAGCAGAGAGAAAGATATTTCTTGCAATAAAACCCTATCGATATAAGTCCACAAAGACAGGCTTATTCTTTCTAGCTGAGAATCTGGTGAAGAGCAAAGGTGTTTTTCTCGACACGTCTGCATAGGTACATTTAGAAAGACCTGAGTCTGTTGGAGAGAGCAAGCTCAGTCTGGGAGGCTGTATAACAAAACTCAGCCCTGCTAAGAGGCTCGGTGTGATGTACAGCTTCCAGATCTAAGTAAGCGTGCATGGAAACAAAAGGGCCCTCTCTAGCCAAGGGTATTCTACATTTGCAACCTTAGCTAGGGAAAAAGTTAGCTTGTCTATGTTGCTGCAGCCTGTATAAAACTATTAGTGAGTCTCATTTACAGAGCAGATCAAGACTTCATCTTGCTTGCTTCCTGCATGTTGGTCTTGCCAGGCTTTGGCTTAGTGTCATGGTTTAACCTCGGTGGGCATCTCAGCACCAAGCAGCAGCTCGCTCACACTCCCCTGGTGGGATGGGGGACAGAATTGGAAGGGTAAAAGTGCAAAACACTAGTGGCTTGAGATAAAGACAACTTAACAGGTTAAAGCAAAAGCTGCATGCACAAGCAAAGCAAAATAAGGAATTAACCTGCTGCTTCTCATCAGCAGGCAGGTGTTCAGCCATCTCCAGGAAAGCAGGGCTACATCACATGTAATGGGTACTTGGGAAGACAAATTCCGTAACTGTGAATGTCCTTCCCCTTCTCCTTCTTTCCCCCAGCATTTATTGCTGAGCAGGACATCATATGGTCAGGGAGATCCCTTTGGCAAGGTGGGGTCAGCTGTCCCGGCTGTGTCCTCACCCAGCCTCTTGCCCACCCCCTACTACTCGCTGTCAGGGTGGTGTGAGAAGCAGAAAAGGCCTTGACACTGTGCAAGCCCTGCTCAGCAATAGGTAAAACACACCAGTGTTATCAACACTGTTTTGGTCACAAGTTGAAACACCAAAAAAGCTGCTATGAAGATATTTAACTCTATCCCAGACAAACCAGTACCCTTAGTTATGTTTGAATTATCTTTCAGTCTGGTTTGCAACCTTCTAGGCTTCCTTCCAAACATGTGAATTGCCGTTACCATTAGAAGCTCATCTCTACATGTGTTTACCAGGCTCTAAGCTCTGAGATGCTCTACTGTGTCACTACCTCTCCTATCCTCTATTATACTTTGAAGCTACAACCTTGTCTCTCTCTTTCTAATGTACAAGACTCTCATAGTGGGACATGAAGAGTATGTCATTATGTTGTGTTTCAATAACTTGAGCAGATTCACCAACAGCTTTCTCCAAAGCATTAACACTTCTCTGTATTTGACCTTTTGCTATGTTCTTTCCAGTTTTCAGATGCTGAGCTCTCTAGTCAGCCAAAATACATTGAGTTCAATGAGAATTAAGCTTAGATGAAAATTTCTGCTGGTTCTTTCTTCTCTTACCATAACAACAAGTATGTATACCTCACAAATAACAGTTTCATCTGAAAACATACATTTCCATTCTGAATATTCACTGAAGAATGATACTGGAAATCAAATATTACACATAATTTATATGTGCATATTTTCCCATAGGAATTCAAAATGTCAGATATCAAGCAGCTCTCCTGCCAAGTTGTTTTTTTGAATTTACCCCCATGAAAAAGGGAAAACTTCTTGTTTAAGCAATTCAACACCGAAGACAAGATTACAAAATGGAGGAGATCAATGGCAAGTTCTCCATTTTCTCCTGCAAGGTTTGGATCCTGAATTTCTTCCTAAGAAAACAAGTTCTGCCATGTTCTATACTAATGGCTCCAGGAATGGTAGTTTTTATTGGAGGACTGTAGATTTTTTAGATTTAAAAAAAAAGTCTTCCAAATTCAGTTAAAGCTGTAAGATTCTCAACAATTATACATGTAAGAATGCCACCAAATATATATTAGCATGTAGTCCACAATATCCTTCAATGCAGTAAGGCTTAAAAATTGTTGTATTCTAAGAAGTTTTGGCTGGTAATTTGCCTGTATGAAATAATGTTTCTATGAGGGAACACTGGTAGCCCAGACTCCTCAATTCGACAGTGCACATCAGCATGTTCTGAAAGTATACACAGGAGCAATGCAGGCTTCATGTATGATTAATGCTCGGCTCATTGACAAAAGTCGTGGCGTTACTGATCATATTCTACACATTTTCTATAGATGGCTGTCTCTAGGACTTTTAAACTGTTGTAATACTAAGTTTGCTTTAAACACTACTATGAATGCACTTTGACGATGTAACTAATTCATATTAGACTTGTGAGTTTTTCATCCTTCAGTATGGTATGCAAATTTTCAATGCCAGTAATGCTTTTCTGACAAATAAAACCCCGTAAGTCATCACATTAAAATTCTTGCAATGACATTATACTTTTAAAAATTATGTTTCGAACTTGTTAAGGCCCCAGTCAAAGAAATGACTTAACTCTTCCTTAAGTACAAGTTTCAACACATTCTATCAAGTCATAAAATAATGGATTTATAAATATTTGAAAAGTGTCAGCCAGTTTTAAAGTGGGGGGAAAAAACAGCAAAACCCAAAGCATTTTCTATTAAATTTATTATAAAATCATTACTATTTAATTTTATTTTGCCAGCAGGATAAATTACTCTCCTTAAAAAACTAGGGAAATTTTACTTGTCAAGTGCTTAATGACAGCTAGGTGCCGCTGGAAAACCCTTGGCTAAATTTGTAATGCTTGCTATAAAATAGGTGGCCGCACTTGCAGTTCTTGCCCTGATCTGAAGGCAGGTGGGTAGATAAGATGGACAATCAGGTTTCCTGCTTTCCACTTTCCCCACTTTCCTCAATCTTCTTAAGTCTCAGATTTGCTCATGGGCTACAGTTTCTAGTTTCATCTCCAGAGCTGATCACACCAGATGAGGCATCATACCAGATGAGGCAAAATGTTTCTGAGCATCTTGCAATAAGAAAAAGATTAACAAAAGAAAAATCTTCAACTTCCTCCTTTTTTGCTGAATACAATAACTGATATTACACTAGGAATACCAGAATTCCTGCATCATCACTGAGAATCTCAGTTTATTGCTTTTAGATTAGTAGGTATGTGTTTTACACAATATTTGAAGCTAGCAATATGAATTATCTTTAAAATTAAGCCCTATTTTTTCTCTTAAGGGTGGTAAAATTGCCTTAGACAGAGAAAAAGAGGTAGTATTGTTGCAGAATTGCAACACAGTAGTTGTATTTCCTGACAATACTGGAAATTCCTCATTAAAGGTGTACAGAATTTATCATACAGTTTAAGAATGTTATCCTCTACGGTCCCAACACCACATTTAAGCAACAAAATAGGCTATAAGGAGATATTCTCTAACTGATATAAAATCATCCTGTGCTCATTCTCTAGTTGTGTGAATTTGTACAACTTGGAAGAAAACCAGACTTTTGTACAAAACTCATGGATGGTTCCATAGTTCTGTTGCTGGACAACGATGTTCAAAATTGGTTTAGGCCATGTGACAATTTTATTTTATTGTTTTTATTCAGAATTGTATTAAGGAGGTTTGCCTCAGTGCAACATTACTGGTTTAGATCAGGTCAGGACAGCACTCTTGAAGCAGACCTCCCACTCTGCCTGACTTACTGGTTTGCGTCACAGACCAGTCTCAGAGCATGCAAACTTCTCCTTTTGGATGAAAATCAGTTGGAAGCTGTGCTCATTCCACTCATGGGTATCCTGTCCATGGGACCAAATTCGAGTTACAGTAGAATACTTCAGTTCCAAAAGTGTCCTAAATGCTCTAGATGCTCCACTCTAGAACATCTTTGTTCCAAATATATCTCTTGTGGACTCTGGGTCCTAGCACCAATTTGTTTCTGCAGATCTCTCCTTACAATACCATACTGCTTGTAAGTGTAGACACAGCTCAAGAAGACTGAGTGAGGAAGACCTTCTAGAAAGCAGAAGGAGATTGCAACTTCTCTTGTGGAGCTCCTGACTGTTAAGGGACATCAGGGCTCATGGCAGGGCCATACATCACTACCTGGAGCCAGAGGCCCAGCTCATAGACTGTGGGACTGTGCTGAAGAGCTCAGAGATGCCAACAGGCCTCAGGTGGGGCTGAAGAACTTCACAAGCACCAGAGGTGAATGTGCAAGGCTTGCTTGCAGCAACTCAGAAAGACATCAAGTTAATCTGAAAGCAAGTTTGGAGGCAAGAGTTGCTGACAGAATGTGGCAATCAGGGAGAAAGTCGATTATAAACTATTTTTATTTTCTTTTGGACTAATTGGTTGGGCTAATCTAATTGGGCTTTGCTAGTAAATTGGGTTTATTTGCCTAGATTTTACTCAGATCATACCTGGCTTTACGAACATTTTGATCTTCTTTAGGGAAAGGGACAAGGCAGATCCACCTCAAAGCTTTGGCTGACTCAGTGTCTCATAACAAGCCACGTGTAAAGTTAGTTCTGTGGTCCCTGTAAGGAATAAGTCTTCCACAGAGATGGACTAAATGCTGGCTCTGATTAGGCAGGTGAAGTCAAATGGAGATCACTGAAGTCAAAAGCAGGCGAGTATGGTTTTCAGTAACTACACACTAGATGTGTCAAAACTGAAAATAATAACACTGTTTTGAGAAGGTCCTGGGTGAGAGTGATATAGCTGACGTGGAATATGTTAAAGACACTGGAAAATCTGTTCTCGGACTGAGGTGGCTTAATGAAGTGTCAAGGTCTCAATTTCTCATTCATGCTGTTCATAGCTCACCACACAGATGACCCCCCCACAGTGAAAGCTAAATTATCCACAACAGACAGAAGAAGCAGTGACTGAAATACAATCTTTTAAAATCACTAAATGGAAATATAGTACTCACCATTTCTTTAAAGTGTTCAGCACGCTGGTTTTAAGTGAAAAATATTGAAGTTCATTTAGGAAGCCGAATGTTCAGTTTATAAGAATGTCATCACACACATTTCAAACTGGAATACAAGCTTGCTGATGATGGGGAACACCTTCCTTCAGTACAGCATTCAAGCTAGTCGTAGAATAATGAAATCTACATTCGGGTTGTGAATAGCAAGAGGATATTCTTTACAGTTTCAATTTATGCCCATGTCAAGTAGTTCTGAAAGAGTTTAATATTTGGGGGGGAGTATTATAAGTACCTAGCAACATGGTTATGAGGGTGCCAGCAGAGGATAGTACTGATAAGTATATGCCACAGGTACAAACAACGTACTGCTTGGTTAGATGTTAGCAGTAAATAATAATTATTAACAATTGATTGAAACGTTGAAAACGCATTAGCCCTTTATAAATGGTTTGTATACAAAAGCTTGACA
>Ga0181612_114889_pt1 | contig 25160 bp, 17 predicted proteins | sample HoacroProtozoa21_FD_119630 | JGI IMG/M metagenome (GOLD analysis project Ga0181612, IMG submission 119630) | Hoatzin crop microbial communities from Cojedes, Venezuel. Combined Assembly of Gp0051906, Gp0051904, Gp0051908
ACCCTTATCTAGAGAAGGGATATATCCCTCTTGGCTATTATCAGGCGGATTTTTCGGGGGATAACAGCGTTTCCCACGCACTTGAATATTATGTTGCCGATGCCGCTCTAGCTAGGTTTGCGGGTGCTCTGGGGCATAAGGCCGATTCTGCTCTTTTTGCCGAGAATTCACTGTGCTACCGCTATTATTATAGCTCTGAATCGGGCACTTTAAGACCTTTAAACGAGGATGGGAGCTTTCTTACTCCTTTCAACCCCCGTCAGGGTGAGAATTTCGAGGCCGTACCTGGTTTCCACGAGGGAAGTGCTTGGAATTACACTTTCTATGTTCCCCATGATATAGAGGGCTTGGCAGAGCTTATGGGAGGGCCAAAGGCCTTTTGCGACAAGCTCCAAAAGGTATTTGACGAGGGCCTGTATGACCCCGCCAACGAGCCTGATATAGCGTATGCTTATCTATTCAGCCGTTTTAAAGGACAGGAGTGGCGTACCGCTAAAACAGTGGATGCTCTGTTAAGTAAATATTATAAACTAACTCCAGACGGAATCCCAGGTAACGATGACACCGGCACCATGAGCGCTTGGGCGGTGTTTAGCATGATGGGCATCTATCCCGATTGCCCGGGGGAGCCTTCATATACCATTACAACCCCAGCCTTCGATAAGATTCAAATAGCAGATAAGCTGCTGATAACCAAGAATAAAGGCCGCAGGATAGCGTCCGTAAAACTTGGCGGCAAAAGTTATAAACACTATCGTATTAACCATAACGACCTGCTTAAGGCGGGAAAACTAGAGTTCAGATGCAAATAAAACCTTACCTTCTTGCGGCTATGCTGGTTTTGGTGGCGGCCTGCAACAGTTCAAAAAGCGAGTATGTCCAGAATCCCGAGGAGTTGGTGTCTACCCTTGTAGGCACGCTTTCTGACTTCTCGCTTTCCACCGGAAACACCTATCCTGCCACCGCAGTGCCATGGGGAATGAACTTTTGGACCCCACAGACCGGTAAAAATGGGGATGGATGGCAGTATGGTTATCAGGCTCACGAGATTAGGGGTTTCAAGCAGACCCACCAGCCCTCTCCCTGGATTAACGACCATGCCTGCTTTAGCATAATGCCGGTGCGGGACTTTGTGCTTATGAACCAAAACGAAAGGGCTAGTGCATTTTCGCACGAAAGTGAAACCGCTCTACCATATTATTATCAGGTTTATCTGGCAGACCACGATGTAAATGTGGAAATCGCTCCTACCGAAAGGGCCGCTGTGATGCGTTTTACCTTTCCCGAGAGCATAACCTCGGGTATTGTGGTGGAGGCCTTTGATGGTGAGGTGAAGTTTGAGGAAAACCGCATTGTGGGCTACTCCAAGTACAATCATGGGGGAGTGAGCGAGAATTTCTGCAATTATTTTGTGGTGGAATTTGATAGGAGCGTGGAGGCTGCCGATTTGATTACTACCCAAGGAGAGCCTAGTCTTTGCACAACAGTGGTTAAGTTTGCCACCAAACGAGGAGAGCAGGTCTGTGTTAGGGCGGCATCTTCCTTTATTTCGCAGGAGCAGGCTTTTTTGAATCTTAAGGAGGCCGCAGGCTCTTTTGATGAGGTAAAAGCCGCCGCTAAAACAGCTTGGAACAAGGCTTTGAGTCGAATTTCCGTGGGCGGTGGAACCCTTGAACAGCAGAAGACTTTCTACTCGTGCCTTTATAGATGCCTGCTTTTCCCTATGAAACTCTATGAGATTGATGCTCAGGGAAATATGGTGCACTACAGCCCCTACGACGGGCAGGTTCACTCAGGCGAAATGTACGGTGGAACAGGCTTCTGGGATACCTTTAGAGCCCTATTCCCGCTGTTGAATTTGGCTTATCCCGAGCAAAGTGCCGAGATTATGCGAGGCTTTGCCAATATTGCAAGGGAGAACGAGTTTATTCCCGAGTGGAGTAGCCCCGGGCATCGCGACTGCATGATTGGAAATAACTCCGCTTCGGTGGTTGCCGATGCGGCGCTTCGTGGCCTTATTTCCGACGAGGATTTGAGGGTTCTTTACGATGCCCTCGTATATGGAACCGAGCATGTGCATCCCCAGGTATCTGCTTCTGGCAGAAAGGGTTACGAGTATTATAATAAGCTAGGATATGTGCCCTATGATGTGGACATCAACGAAAATGTTGCCCGTACTCTGGAATATGCATACGACGATTGGTGCATTGCCAAAATAGCCGAGAAACTGGGTCGTCCGCAGGAAGAAATCGACCTTTATATGGGCCGCAGCGCCAACTGGCGCAATGTGTTTGACCCTGAGTCCAAACTAATGAGGGGCCGCAATGAAGATGGCTCTTTCCAAGAGCCTTTCAGCCCGTACAAGTGGGGGGATGCCTATACCGAGGGCAACGCTTGGCACTACACTTGGAGTGTATTCCACGATATTCCAGGTTTGATGGAGGCTATGGGAGGCAGGGAAGCATTTGTGCAAATGCTTGATTCTGTGTTTGTTGTGCCACCCATCTACGACGATAGCTACTATGGCTTCAGAATCCACGAAATTACCGAAATGCAGGTGGCGAACATGGGTAATTATGCCCATGGCAATCAGCCTGCCCAGCATGTGATTTATCTCTACGACCTTGCGGGAGAGCACGAAAAGTGCGTGCATTGGGTTCGTGAGGTGATGAATCGCTTGTATAAACCCACTCCCGATGGCTATTGTGGCGACGAAGATAACGGGCAGACATCCGCTTGGTATGTCTTCTCGGCTCTGGGCTATTATCCCGTTTGCCCCGCTAGCGGAGAGTACGCCAAGGGGGAGCCTCTATTTAAGAATATAAAAATCAATAAATAGTTATGAATAAGCGAGTTATATCTTTGTTTGCGCTGCTTTCGGCCCTTGTTTCCTGTGGCCCCAAGCAGGTTGATTTGACCACAAAAGTTAATCCGTTCATAGGCACGGGCGACCATGGGCATGTGTTCCTTGGGGCCAATGTCCCTTTTGGCATGGTGCAGTTGGGCCCTACCCAGGTAACCCAGGGTTGGGATTGGTGCTCCGGCTATAACTATCCCGACACCTCGATTATCGGCTTTAGCCATACTCACCTTAGTGGAACCGGCATTGGCGATTTGGGTGATGTGATGTTCATGCCCTTTGACCCCACCAAGAAGATGTATAACACCCCATTGTATGAGCAGAATATGGGTGTGTCTCCAAAGCACATCTATGCTCATCTTGACCATTCCAAAGAGGTGGTTTCCCCTGGTTATTACAGTGTGGAACTTCCCGAATATGGGGTGAAGGTCAGATTGACCGCCGGCCCTAGAACAGGCTATCACGAGTATACCTTTAGTGGCGAGCAGTCTGCGATTTTGGTGGACCTTGTTACGGGCGTGGGCTGGGATTGTGTCTCTGATTGGGATATGGAAGTGGTTGATTCCCAGACTATTAAGGGCTACCGCTATTCTACCGGTTGGGCTAAGGACCAAAAGGTATACTTCTATGCACGATTCTCTCAGCCTTTTACTCTTGGGCAAGATGAAATTATAAGTTCCGAGCCCGTCAAGGGCAGCGGCAAGCCCGAGGTTGCAAAGGTGCTTCTCTTCGATACCCATGAGCAGAAGAAGATTTATGCTACCGTGGGGCTATCTTCCACTAGCATTTCCGCAGCCGAAGTTAACCTCGACTTTGATACCGAGGCAGGGGAGGATTTTGATGCTTCTCTCGCTCAGGCAAAGGCTGCTTGGAATGAGGCTCTTGGCACTATCAAGATTGAACCTCTCGATGAAAAGCAGGAGAGAATCTTCTATACGGCTCTATACCATGCCAATATGGTTCCCGCAATTTTCTCCGATGCGGGAGATGAGCCTAGATACACACTTTTCTCGCTCTGGGACACCTACAGGGCAGCTTCTCCTCTATATACGGTGATTCAGCGCGAGCGCAGTAAGGACTTTGCCCAGAGCTTTATGGATATCTACGAAAAGCAGGGGAAACTCCCCGTTTGGCACCTTTGGGGCAATGAAACCGATTGTATGATTGGTAATCCTGGGGTCATCATTATGGGAGATTATGTGCTTAAGGGTATTTATCCCGATGCCGACAAGGCACTTAAGGCTATGGTTGAGTCTTCCATGCTGGATGAGAGGGGAATGAAGAAGCTTAAGGCCTACGGCTATATCCCTTGGGATGGCCCCGAGGAGGTGGAGACCGTGTCGCAGGCGCTTGAGCTTGCTGTTTCCGATGCCGCTGTGGCTAGAGTTGCGGATCGCACCGGGGATATTACCCATCGGGATTATTTTGCTAATAGGGCGAAGAGCTACACCCGCCATTTTGACCCTGCAAGTGGATTTATCCGTGCCAAGGGCGTGGATGGGAGCTTCCGTAGTCCTTTTGATCCTTTCCGTGCGGAGCACATGAAGGATGATTATACCGAGGGTAATGGTTGGCAGTATACTTTTATGGTACCTCAGGATGTGCCTGGGCTTATTGAGTGCTTTGGTGGCAAGGAGAATTTCATCAAGAAGCTTGATAGTCTTTTTGTTGCCAAGGGCGACCTGGGTGGAAACGCTAACGATGTTACGGGCCTTATCGGGCAGTATGCTCATGGTAACGAGCCTTGCCATCATGTTGCCTACATGTACGATGTCGCTGGGGAGCCTTACAAGTGTCAGAAGATTGTGCGTACCGTTATGGATTCGCTCTATTTTGATGCTCCCGCTGGGCTTTGCGGCAATGAGGATATGGGGCAGATGAGTTCGTGGTACGTGCTTTCGGCTCTTGGGCTTTATCAGCTTGACCCTATTTGTGGGGATTTCTGGTTGGGTAGTCCTGCGGTAAAGAAGGCCGTTATCAATGGTAATTTCACCATCGTCGCTAAGAATAATAGCAAGGAGAATATCTATGTTAAGAGTGTGAAACTCAATGGGAAGACCCTTGCTGAGCCTCGTATTAGCTACTTCGATATCATGAAGGGGGGTAAGCTCGAGTTTGAGATGACCAGCACTCCGGTGAAGTAGGGCTGGCGCTCTGGCCGTCATCCCCGACCCTTTCCGTCATCCCCGACATGTTCGGGGATCTCTGGGCTTGGCGCTCTGGCCGTCATCCCCGACTCCGATCGGGGACCTCTGGGCTAGCGCACGCAAAAAGGCCGGCTAAAATGCTGGCCTTTTTTGTGAGCGGGAAACGAGGCTCGAACTCGCGACCCTTGGCTTGGGAAGCCAATGCTCTACCACTGAGCTACTCCCGCAATTATTTTCGACTGCAAACATAGGCAAAATTTTTGTAAAAGACAATAATTCGTTAAATTTGCAGACTGTTCAATAAAGAGACAATATATATAAGATGGCACTAGCAAACGTTATTAAGAAGATTTTTGGCTCCAAGGCCGATAGAGACTACAAAGCCGTAAAGCCCATTCTGGATAAAATTCTCGCCGCATACGAAGGGATTGACAAATTGTCAAATGACGAATTGCGTGAACATTCCTCCGCCTTAAAGGCAAAACTTCGTGAGGTGGAAAAGCCCTTCGAGGATCGTATAGCAGAGATTAAGGAGCAGCTTGGAGGAGACCTTCCCATCTCCGAAAAGGAAAAGCTCGCAACCGAATCCGACAAGCTCGTTAAAGATGAGGATGAAGCAATAGAAAAGGCTCTTACCGAGATTCTTCCCGAGGCCTTTGCAATTGTAAAAAGTACCGCACGCAGGCTCTCTCAGGGTGAGGTGGAAGTAACTGCTACTCAATTCGATAAGGACCTTAGCGTAAATCATGATTTTGTTACCATCGATGGCGACAAGGCTATCTACCACCATCAGTGGCAGGCAGGTGGCAACGAGGTTAGCTGGGATATGGTTCATTACGATGTGCAGCTCATCGGTGGTATTGCCTTGCATCAAGGTAAGATTGCCGAGATGGCAACGGGTGAGGGTAAGACTCTTGTGGCTACCTTGCCTGTGTTCCTGAATGCCCTTGCGGGTAAAGGCGTGCATGTGGTTACAGTGAATGACTACCTAAGTAAGCGTGACTCCGAGTGGATGGGCCCTCTGTACATGTTCCACGGGCTTAGCGTGGATTGTATCGACAAGCACGAACCCAATTCGGATGCCCGCCGCAAGGCTTACGAATGTGATATTACCTTTGGTACCAACAATGAATTCGGCTTTGACTACTTGCGCGATAACATGGCTATCAACCCCGACGACCTTGTGCAGCGCAAGCATCATTATGCCATTGTGGATGAGGTTGACTCCGTGCTCATCGACGATGCCCGTACCCCTTTGATTATATCGGGACCTGTGGCAAAGGCCGAGAATGACGAGCAGTTCATGGAGTTCAGACCCTACGTCGAAAAACTTTATCAAGCACAGAGAGCCCTTGTAAATCAGGTACTTAACGATGCCAAGAAGGCCATTGCCGCAGGCGATGAGAAAGAGGGCGGAAAGCTCTTGCTCCGTGCCCATAAGGGTCTCCCAAAATATCAGCCCCTCATAAAATTCCTGAGTCAGCAGGGTATGAAGGTGCTTCTTCAGAAGGCCGAGAATTACTATATGCAGGATAATGAGCGAGAGATGCCAGTGGTTACCGACCCTCTGTACTTCGTTATCAATGAGCAACTTCACTCCGTGGATATGACCGATAAGGGTCATGATGTGCTAGCTCAGGCCGTGGGTAGCGAGGATTTCTTCGTGATTCCCGACGTGGGTGCCCAGATTGCCGAAATCACCAAGGACGAGAGTCTTTCTCTACAGGAAAAGCAAGAGAAGAAGGATGCCCTCATGGAGGATTTCTCCCTAAAGAGCGAGCGTATTCACACTGTAAGCCAGCTACTTAAGGCCTACACCATGTTCGAAAAGGATGTGGACTATATCATAGTGGATGGCAAAATCAAGATTGTGGACGAGCAGACCGGTCGTATCATGGAGGGTCGCCGTTGGAGCGACGGCTTGCATCAGGCGGTTGAGGCCAAGGAAAATGTGAAGGTGGAGGCCGCAACCCAGACCTTTGCCACCATCACCCTACAGAACTACTTCCGTATGTACCATAAACTTGCGGGTATGACCGGTACCGCCGAAACAGAGGCTGGTGAGTTCTGGAGCATCTACAAACTTGATGTTATGGTTATTCCTACCAATCGTCCCGTGATTCGAGACGACCAGGAAGATCTTATCTATAAGACCAAAAAGGCCAAGTATGCGGCAGTGATTAACCGTATCGAAGAGCTTTCGAAGGCTGGTCGCCCCGTGCTTGTGGGTACAACCGATGTGGAAACCTCCGAGTTGCTGAGTACCCTGCTTCGCCGCCGTGGCATTAGGCATAATGTGTTGAATGCCAAGGAGCATGCCCGTGAGGCCGAAATAGTTGCCCAGGCAGGTCAGAGCAGTACAGTTACCATCGCCACCAACATGGCGGGTCGTGGTACCGATATCAAGCTCTCGCCCGAGGTTAAGGCCGCTGGTGGCCTGGCTATCATAGGTACCGAGCGCCACGATTCCCGTCGAGTAGACCGCCAGCTTCGAGGCCGTGCCGGTCGTCAGGGAGACCCGGGTTCTTCGGTATTCTATATTTCGCTGGAAGATAAGCTGATGCGTCTCTTCGGCTCTGAGAGAATCGCCGGAATGGTGGACAAGCTTGGCATGGGCGACGATGAGGCTCTGGAAGCTTCGATGCTCTCGAATGCCATTGAGCGTGCTCAGAAGAAGGTTGAGGAAAACAACTTTGGCGTACGTAAGCGTTTGCTGGAGTACGACGATGTGATGAATTATCAACGTGAGGCCATCTACTCCCGCAGGCGCAATGCCATTGCCGGTGATAAGGTGGAAATTGATATCCGCAACATGATGGTGGACACAGCCAATCTTTTGGTTGAGCAGACCGAGGGACTCTCTTTCGATGCCTTCCAAGAGAATTTGATGGCTAAACTTTCGATAGACGCAGGCTTTGACGAGGACTTTTATTCTTCGGCAAAACCCGCTCAAATCGCTAGCAAGCTTGTGGACCAGATGGAAGAGGTTTACCATCGTAGAATTGATACCCTTGAAGAGAAGCTCTTCCCTATAATTAAGACCGTTTACGAGAAGCAAGGCTCTATGTATCAGAACATTGCCATCCCTGTTACCGACGGGCGCAAGACTATGACCATGAGCGTTAACCTCGAAAAGGCTTATAATACCGAGGCTAAGGAAGTGGGCAAGACCATCAGCAAGAATATCACCCTTTATCAGATAGACGAGCATTGGAAGGAGCATCTTCGTGAGATGGACGACCTCAAGCAGAGTGTGCAGAATGCTTCCTATGAGCAGAAGGATCCTATAGTTGTCTATAAGCTGGAGAGTTACAATCTCTTTGCCCAGATGCTGGAGTCGCTTAATCAGGATGTACTTAGCTTCCTCTTCCGTGCGTTCGTGCCACTCAGGGATGCCAACGAGCAGCCTCAGAGGGCCATTCAGCGTCGTACCGACATGTCTCGCATGCAGGCAAGTCGCCAGAATCTCAGCACTAATGGCGAGCAAAAGGCCAACGCTCCCATCAAGGTGGATAAGAAAGTTGGACGTAACGACCCTTGCCCCTGCGGTAGTGGTCTAAAATACAAGAATTGCCATGGCAAGGGGTTGGTTTAGTAGGCGAGTAGAGCCTGATGAGACTGGGCTTGCGGTGGATACGAATGATGTAAATCATATTTCCGCCAGCACCGTGGTAAAGGGAGATATCCTTTCCGACAATGACATCCGCATTGATGGTCAGGTGGATGGCCTGATTTATTCCAAAGGTAGGGTAGTAGTAGGCGAAAATGCCCGTCTGTCAGGCACTCTCCTTTGCCACGACCTCGACTTCTGGGGAAAAATCGAAGGAGATATCTATGTTCAGGATATGCTCCGAGTGAAGGCCTCCGGGTCAATCGATGGAAATGTTTCCACGGGAAAGATTGAAATTGAGATGGATTCGGCCGTAAACGGCAGTGTGAACATGATTGGCGAAGAGGATTTCAATCATTTTGTGGATGAAATAGTTGGCGATAGAAGGCCCTAGTCCTTGTGTATATTGAATACTTTCCGATAGTTTAGGCTGTAGGAAATGTCGAAAACCCTGAATTCGCGGCGTCCGTTACGGAAGTCGCGAATTCCCGTTATATACTCCGGCTTAAATCCAAGGTCGGTGAGGGCAAAGATATCGGCGCTGTATTTTCGCTCTTTAAGTAGGGAACTAAGTATCCTATGATTGCTACAAAGGTCGGTGATTATCCTTTTTTGAATCAGCCGGGAGCCTTTGTTTTGCTCGTAATGCCAAGCGTTTCGGCATTTTTCGCTACAGAATTTCTTATCTGTGCGACCTGCGATGCTCTTGCCGCAGTAGGTGCAATGTGTCTGGTCCATAAGCGCAATTTTAAACTCCCAAAGATTAGTCTTTTAAGTGGGATTTCCTACGAAAGTAAAATTTTGAAGAGCAGTATTTTCTGTTTTTTAATTTTTAAGATTTTTTTGTTGCTCTTAAGATTTTTCTATCACGCATAAGAAATGTGTTAATTTTTTAGGCTAATTACCCCGATTTTTTAAGAAAAATTTTTACCCATCTTAAGAAACAGAAAAATCTGCGTTATTTATCTTTAAAAATCCATTTTGCTTGAATTCTTGCTGTTCCTTTGCAATCGGACGTCGGGACCGCGCGGCCCGAACGTTCGGCAATAATTTATGATTTAAGAATTATGGAACAGTTAAACAGAATCGAACTTAGAGGCATGGTAGGCAGCACTAGGCTGAATACCGTGGGCGAAAGAAAGGTGATGCACTTTACGCTGGCAACCTCGCGTGCGTACAGAGACAAGGAAGGTCAGGCGGTAATAGACACCACTTGGCACAATGTAACCGCTTGGGAGAACAAGGAAATGGACTATGTCGACCAAATCAAGAGGGGAGCCAAACTCTATGTGGTCGGCCGTCTAAAGAACTCCAAATTCCTTGGCTCCGATGGGATTGAGCGCAATGCTACCGAAATCATTGCTAGCAGGGTGGAGTTTGTAAACGATGAGTTGTCTTACGAAATGTAATTAGCCATGCGTAAGATTGCACTGACGATACTGCTGATTGCCCTTGTTTGCTCATGTTCCACGGGCCGCAAGGTGCAGGCCCTACGGAGTGGGAGCTATTCTCCCAAGCTTGCCTTAAGCAAGGAGGCCAAACTCCCAACTAGCCCCGTAGAGGGGCCTAGGCTGGGTGGCGATACCCTTAAGGTAATCGACGACGATGGTTCCGAACTGCTTCTGATGAAGGCCATTAAGGATGAGCAGGGCGAAATGGTGGCTTCGGACTATATTCCGGCCGTCACCGTAACCGCCAAATTCCGAAATGTGGCTGAAAGACACGGCAAGGTGGACCTTCGCTTCGATGTTATTGTGCCTCACGAGATGGCCGATAGCCGTTGGCAGGTGCGACTCTTCCCTAAACTGTATGTGCTTAAAGACACTTCCGACTTGGAGGGTATTTACATCACTGGAGAGCAATATCGTCGGTCGCAACTGCGGGGCTATGAGCGCTATCAGCGTTTTCTGGACAGTATAGTTTCAGATACCACCCTGTTTATTCGTAAGGGAGACTTGGAAATCTTCCTAAAGAGGAATCTCCCTGAAATATACGCACTTAGGACCGATTCCACCTACGTTTCGGAAGATGACTACGCCTCTATGTTCGGGGTAACGGAGCAAGAAGCCATAGAGCATTATGTGGATAAATTCGCTATTATTCGAAACCGCCATAGAATGGGCCGAAAGGATAAAATGTTTCATAAGTACGTAAAGGCCCCCATGGTAACGGGCGGGGTGCGTTTGGATACGGTTTTTAGGGATGATAACGGGGATTTTGTATACAATTACGTGCAGACCATAACTGCTCGTCCCAAACTTCGAAAGGCTGAGGTGCGTCTGGGTGGTGATATCCTCGAAGAAGGCACCAGCCTCTATACAATCCCGCTTTCAGACCCTCTAACCTTCTATATCAGCAGTGTTTCCGCACTTGTGGATGACACCCCCAAATATAGGATGACTGTGCTTGAGCGCAAGGTAATGGCAAATTCATCGTGTTATATTGAGTTCCCCGTTGGAAGGGCCGAAATTATTGAGGACCTTGGGCACAATCGCAGGGAAATGGGCCGAATCAAGTCGAACATTATGGATATCCTTCAAAACAATAAGTTTGACTTGGATAGTATCTCCATTTCAGCCTTTGCCTCGCCCGAGGGCACTATAGCCTCGAATAATGAGCTTTCGCACAGAAGAGCCGCTTCGGCAGGGGAGTTTTTCTCGGAGTACACATCTCGCATGAGAGACTCCCTGAAGCGCTCGGAAGGGCTTTTCTATACCCTTGGAGCCGACGATTATCGCTCTATCGAAGGAGTTGTTACCGTACCTTTTAAATCCCGTAGCGGTGGAGAGAACTGGGGAATGTTGGATAGGCTGGTTAAGGCGGATTCGCTACTTAGCGAAGATCAGAAGCAAAAATATCTTGCCCATACGGACATTAGGGACCTTGATAAGAGAGAAGAGGCCATGAAAGGCGACAGCTACTATACCTACCTTAGGGAAAGTGTGTACCCCAAGTTGAGGATTGTGAAATTCGATTTTCATCTTCATCGAAAGGGAATGGTAAAGGATACCGTGCATACTACGGTGGTAGATTCATTGTACATGGCTGGGGTGCAGGCAATTAGAGACAGGGATTATGAGAATGCGATTAAGGCGCTTGCGACCTACCATGACTACAATGCGGCTGTGGCCTACGTGGCTTTGGATAGAAACAACAGTGCCATGGAAATCCTCTCCGCTCTGGAACCCAATGCCAAAATAAACTATCTCAAATCCATTGTATACTCCAGGTGGGGGAAGGACCAGGAAGCTGTGCAGTGCTATCTGGATGCATGTAGGGCAGATGGCAGCTTCGTTCACAGGGGGAATCTGGACCCTGAAATCTCAACCCTTATCAATAAGTACGGCCTGAATAATCAGGACGCCATGTAAAAATTTGTTTAACGCTTGAGAACCGATACACACGTTAGCAAATTGCCTTCGGGAGTCTGACCGCTTCCGAAGGTGCGAAGAAACGAAAATTTGAGGATATGAAACTTGTTTTAAAATTGTTTTTTACTGTTGCCCTAGCTTTGGGAGTATTGGCGGGATGTACCAAGGAGACTGCCACCCCAAAGCAGGATAAAAATGATGTCGAGCCCGCAGGAAGTGGGATTTTGGCTGTTGTTATTTCGCCGGGAGCGGCGAGCGTGAAGAGCGGAGGTATCAGTTCCGAGGTCGAGAGAATCGTAAGAGACTGCGAAATTTTGGTATTCGACGATTCGGGTAGACTCTCTCGCCGTTCCTATTTTGACAAACAGGGAACTCTGGATAGCTCGATGCAGGAAAAATATTCCCTCGCAATGGGCGAATATAGGGTCTATGCCATCATTAACGGTGGCGGAATAGGTGGGGATGTCTCTACTCTTGAAGCCCTTTTGGCAAAGCCAATCCTAATGGACGAATACTATGGTAGCGATGGATTTTTGCACATTGGTGGCGGGGTGGCATCGGTCGCCTTGAATCAAACCACCACCTTGGAGATTGAGGCCCTCAGGCTGGTGTCCCGAATCAGGCTTGAGAGTGTAAGGAGTAATCTTCCAGAAACCTACACTGACGTACGTCTAAAGGGCTTTTTGCTCTGTAATGTGGTTGCAAATGGCAATCTTGGCGGCACAGCTGCTGCATCTTGGTGGTATAATCGTTATGGCAGGAGTATCTTGGTACAAAAGGAGTCCATAATAGATGGTAGCAAGTATCCCGCTCAAGCGCCGGAACTCACTTGGCACTCTTTGAATCTTCCTCTAAAGCATGGCGAAAGTACCACTGAGTCCGCCTGTAACCTATATTGCATGCCCAACAAGCTCGAAAATCAGGTAAAGAGTTGGAGGGAGGATTTCTCACCCTGCGCCACAATCGCCACACTCTGCGTTGAGGTGGACGGAGAAGCATACTACTATCCGCTCAGGGTAAATCGCTATGCCGAGGGAGGTCTTGCCGCAAATACATCCTATTCCATCTCAATGACTTTGGACAATCTGGGCTCCAAGGATCCCACCGTTCCCCTGGATAATGGAAGTTTGCAAGCGACCATAAAGGTTGCCAATTGGGACGATGGTGGTGGTAGTGTTTATTCTTATTAAAAAGGAGGAATGGATATGAAAGGGAAATGGTTTTTTATTTTGGCTCCACTCGTTCTTTGCTCATGCAGTATCAAGGAGAATAGGGTGAATTGCCCAAGCGAGGTTACTCTATGCTTCAAGGCCCTCAATGAACTCACTGGCCATACTTTGGACTTTAGTGTGTGGGATTATGAGCCCTGCGAAAGGCTTTATTCCGATGATTTTATCTACCAAGGCGGGTACCATACTCGAAAGGTGTATATCCCCAGGCGGAAGGAAATGCTGCTCGCTTCTTACGGGATTCCTCTGAATGGGGAAGTCTATACCATCGAAAAAGGTCGCCAATGCGATAGCGTCTATACGGGCTATAAGCATGTGGAGATGGCGGGAGAGTATGCTAGGGATACAATTGTGCTGCACAAGCATTTTTCGACAGTTACGGTAAATCTTCATGCCGGTGCCCCCGAAGATATAAATCCCTATTCGCTTGTGGTTAGGGCCAACGGCAGAGGACTGTTGCTTTCCTCGGATGAGGTGATCTCGGGAGAATATGAGTATAGGCCCGTATCTTCCTACAATCCAGATGGTTACAGCTTTGTGTTCAGGCTTCCCAGGCTTTCGGACTTTGATGGAAAGTTTACCATTGACTTCTGCAATTCATCAACCTCTGAACTGTTGTATACAATGACATTTGATAGAGACATTATGGAACAGGCGAATTTCTCTTGGAAAAAATCTGATTTGGATGATTTTAACATAGACCTTGATGTGGGTGCCACAATGATATATGTGCGCATTGGAGATTGGTTCCATGCTACTCCTATAGATATTCATTTTTAATGTATAACTTCTTTATTATTAACGCATTATGAAAAATTCTAAACTTTTGTTCGCTGCCATTGCGGCACTCGCTCTCTTAGCTTCCTGTAACAAGGAACATTCCTCTGGCACATCGGAAATTCCCGATGGTTATGGTAGGGTATCCATTACTCTCAAGGCTTCGGGTTCGGCCCTTACCAAGGCTGCCAATACCACTCTTACAGCTGCTGAAAACAAGATTAGCAATTATGAACTGCTGATTTTCAATTCCAACGGCGAGCAGGTAAATGCCCAACCCACCAAGGCCGATTATTCCAAGGCTGGCAGCGGGAGTATTACTCTGGATGCCTTCAATCTTCCCGAGGGTAGCTATACCTTCTATGCCATTGTGAATTCCGATGGGCTGGTTAGAACCAATTCCAGCACTCTGGAAGCCCTTAAGGATATTGCCGTTGACCTTAAAACCTATAACGATGCAACTGATTTGATTCAGGTGGGGTCGGTGGCCAAAACCATCGAAGCCAATAAGGAAAGCTCTGTTACTGTGGAAGTTAAGAGGCTTGTGTCAAGGGTGAATATTGCTACCGTTACCAATAATGTTCCCGAGGCTTGGGGCAAGATGCAACTTAAGTACATGTACCTAACCAATGTGCCTGGCAACCAGAATATTGGCTGTGATGCCGCAACTACCACATGGGAGAATCCTTGGGGCATGACCGCCATCCCGGGAAAGACTTGGGTTACTGCTAGCAACGCCATCAGCGCTTGCACCGTAAGCGGCTTTGCCTCAAATAGTATCGCCCATGCCGCCAGTCAGACCTTTACAGAGGCTAACAGCATTTACACCTACCCCAATGCGCTCACCACAGAGATGCACTACAATGTGAAGAACCAGAGCCCCGCAAGCTACACTGCAAGTGCGACTTACCTGGCTATTTGCCTTGGCATGGAGCAGGACGGCTACAAGGATCGAATGGTTTTCTTACGCATAAATGGCTTGGATGGAATTAACTCCGGAGCACTGAAGGCTAATCATGCCTATACCATTTCGTCGCTCACTATCAATAACTTACCTCCTACAAAAGAGGATATCGAAGATGGCAAGTCCGATGTGGAGCAGACCGAGTTCGGTAGCGTTACCGCTACAATCAAGGTTATTAACTGGGAGGATGGCGGAAGTGCCGAGTACACCTACTAAGTCTTTTGCCTTGTGGGATTTGACCGTCCCACAGGGCCCAAGAATATTAAACAAAAGTATTATGAAGATGAAAATAATTGGTATTATTTCGCTACTCATTTTGGCTCTTACAGGTTGTGCCAAGAGCGAAGACCCCGATCCCGAGCAGGACGACCCTGCGCAGGTGAGCGTGGTCCTAGGCGGTGCCGAGCTGACTTCAAAGGCGTCTTATCTGGAACTTTCGGATGCCGAAAAGGCAATCAAGGACTACAAAATCTTCTTCTTTAATAAAGATAGAGGTGGAATTGTTACGCTTGAGCTCTCGGGAAAGGGGCTTGAGGAAGCGTCGCCCTATTCGCTGGATAGAGTTGGGGTAGATCCGGGTAACTACCGCATTTACGCCGTGATTAACTCCTCGGACCTTTGCGCCAAGGTAAAAACCGAGAGCGAGCTTCTTGCCCTAGAGGCCGATTTAACTAAAACCCATTCGCATGATGCCCTGCTCCAGATAGGGTATGTGGATGCAAATATTGTGGCTTCATCGGGGGAGCAAAAAATAAGCATTCCCGTTCGAAGATTGTGCTCTAGAGTGCATATAGGCTCGATTCGAAATGCCTGTGGGGGTGAGCTTACGCTGAGCGAGGCTTATTTAACCAATGTGCCGGGAGCCTGCGATTTGTCGGGAAATGTAAGTTCTTCAAAATGGTACAATATGTATGGTTTGCTAAGTGTGCCTTCCGACCCCGAAAAGAATGCAATTAGCGTTTCCACCGGCCCTGAACCCACTGTAATTAAGATTGGAAAGACCATCCCCGCTTCAGCTACCGAAGAGCTTGAGAATATTAATCTTTACTGCTATCCCAATACTCTTGACATTGACCAGGCCGATACCTACGATGGGCAAAGTGACTTTGAGCCCGTGGCGACCTACCTGGTTTTGCGTAGCGACAACAAGGGCGATGAACCCCGCTACTACCAGTTTAGAATCAATAAGGACGAGGCCCTCTCATCGGCCCTGAAGGCCAATACCACCTATACCCTGGATATTGTGATTAGCGGTGCCGGCTCTACAGTCATTACCGACCTGTCCACAAAGGGAATCATTAGCGCCAGCGTTACCGTTACCGATTGGGATTCGGGCACAACCACCACTTTTGACATGTAAATCAAATATTTATGAATATGAAAAGAATCACTGGAATCCTTCTTATCCTGTCTGCTTTTGCGACGGGTTTCCTTACTCTGTCTTGCGCCAAGAATACCCCTGCGGATAACTCCGAGGGCCTTCTTCGTGTGAGAGTTGCTCTAAGCGGAGCCGCATCAACCAAAGCTCCCGATAACTATCTTACCCTCGAAGATGCCGAGAAGAAGATTAGCGATGTGCAGGTTGTTGCCTTTGATACAGGGGGCGCTTTGCTCGCATACGCCGACCTTGGCACTTCAACCTCTTACGAACAAAAAATCAAGGCTGGCGAGGTTACCGTGTATGCGGTTGTGAACGGCCCTTCCCTTGCCTCGGTAACTACCCTAAAAGAGTTTTCGGCCGTTCAGGCGAAGCTAGAGACCTACAATAGCCCATCTTCCGACTTTGTGCAGGTGGGAAGCAATACCGTTATGGTAAAAAAGACATCCGACCCAAAGGAAGCAACTCCTTGCCCAATTAGTGTTAAAAGGCTTGTCGCCCGTGTGAGACTGGCCCAGGTAACCAACAACCTCCCTGCCGCATACGGCGCTCTTAGCGTGGATTGCGTGTATCTAGGCAATGTGTGCAATCTTGAGAATATGGTAGGTGGTTTTGATGCGAGTAAAAATGCATCCTATTGGTACAACCCCTACGGCTGTAGTGCGGTGAATGGTCTTACATCTTACATAAACTCTTCGAATGCCAAGGCGGGTGCCTCCGAACTTACTTACAAGGCATATTCGGCCCAGAGCATTTCCCATGGGCAGACCAGCACCGCCGTTGCTACAAATCTCTATGCCTACAAAAACTCCAATACGGCATTTTACGATCGCTCGCTCCATACCTCTTATACTCTAGACCAGGCAACCACCCTGAATTTAGTATGCACAATCAAGGGCACGAAGTATTACTATCCCGTATCTCTGGGGACTCTGGAGCCCAATAAGGCTTATACCGCCGAATTTATAGTCAACAGCATTGGCAATACCGGCGCTCAGGGCGATGGTAGCGGCGATACAGGGGGAAGCACCGGCAGCGGCGATGCTTCGAAGGGGAGCGAGTCTGGTGGTGGAACCCGAAAGCCTATAGAGTTCGGTAGTATTAGCGTGAGTGTTACGGTGGCTGAATGGGACGAGGGAAATGTACTTAGTTCGGAGATTTAACATGCTTAAAAACAGAGAGTTATGAGAAGATTTATTATTATTGGCACTCTTGCCGCATTGGCTGCGGTCTCTTGCTCCAAGCAAAGCGAAGAGCCCATTTATGCCGAGGGAGAGGGTGGTCTGCATCTAAGCCTAAGTGGACCTAGCGCCACGGTTCTCAAGTCGGACGAGAGCGTATTTGCGGAATTGCTGCCATTCGAATGTAATATAGTTGATGTGCAATTGCTGGTTTTTAATGCAGATAAGATGGTGCAACGCTATTTTTTCTTTGATGGCGACAGCGAGTGCATATCGGCAAATGGTACCGCTTCGGCAAGGCTGGATACCACTTTTACCCTCACTTCGGGCAAGAAATATGTCTATGCCGTAGTGAACGGCCCCGATTGCAGCATGGTTCCAAGTGTGGATAGTTTGATGCGGGTGAAATCGGCCCTGAGTGAACATAACGATGGCTCTAGACTTGCCCAGATTGGCATGGCGGAATGCACCGTGCCCGATAACGGTGAGGCATCCTGCCAAGTGGAGGTGCAAAGGCTAGTGGGGAGAGTTACCCTTGCTCGTGTAAGTAATTTACTTCCACCTGTTTACGGAGACCTTAGCATTAAAAGGGTGTTCCTAAGCAATGTGGCCACTTCCACCACCTTGGCGGGGATAGATAGTGAGCCAACTTGGGCCAATCAATACGGTAGGAGCGATGTTTCCGATGCCATGTCTACCATAAGTTCGGATGCTCCTACGTCCACAACCGGCTATCTTTTCGATAGAATCAACACTTCCATCACGGTTCATGCGGGAAAGTCCTACGAGGGCAACGACCTTAATCTTTACGCATACGCCAACGACTGTGCCGCCTTTACCGACCATAGCGGCTCTACAACTTGGGAAGAGCAGGCAACCTGTCTTGTGCTGGTTTGCGAAGTCTATGGCAAGGACTATTATTACCCTATTAATCTGGGAGCTATAGAGGCTAATAAACCGCTTAGTGTTTATCTTGATATCAAGAGCTTGGGAAGTAAAAATCCCGCCACGCCGGTGATGCTCGGTACCCTTGGTGCCAAGGTGATTATAGGTGGCTGGGGAGCCGGCGAAGTGATTTACGAAATCATTTAAACTATAGGAGGTTATCTCATGATTAGATTTTCTAGCTTGGCTTCGGCCGCTGTCCTTGCGCTCTTGCTTATGGCGAGCTCCTGCCAGAAAACTGGCGAGAACTCAGGCGAGCAAGCGAGCGGTGCAGGAGCAACCGGAACCCTCGACCTCTCTTTCTCCCTTGGCGAAGCCCTTACCAAGGCTAACAGCGACGGCTATAGCAACTATCCATTGGGGCACGATGGCTCCACCAATGTGTACGATGTTTCCTTCTTTGTGTTCAATGCCGATGGCCTTAGGGAAGGGTATAGCCGGGTTATGGATAGGACGGGTAAAGACCTTAGCGGCTATACCATTTACGACTCTAGCAAGGATGCCGATTATGTGGGCTATTGCCTTGCCGAGATAGAGACATCCCTAAAGGAAACAAGCAACTCCGAAGGAACACTAACGACTTATACCAGCGACGATTACAATAATATTCTATTTAGTTTTTCGGGCCTTACCTACGGCAAGAAGAGAGTCTATTGCATAGTGAACGCCAGCAAGGGAAATGCCATTTATGGAGGCGATTCCTCGCTATCTCAAAAGCAAAGGCTGGATGCTTGTATTACCGAGGAAGAGTTTTTAAAGACCATTGTAAACATCGACGGATATAACCTTTCCTACAACAAGGAAACGGGGCTTTTTGACGGGTTTATCATGCATATTGGAAAGAAGGACCTTTTTCTTACCTCGTCCCAAAAGAGTGAGGCCGTCACCACAACACCCCTTGCGACTTGCGTGCATCTATCCTCGCTTTCTTTTGCTCGAAGCGAAGGAACCTCCTCCAAATCAGCCCTTGGGAGCGCAACTTTTTATTATATGGGCTCTTACCTAAGCAATATGGTTAACGCTTGCCGCATTGATGGAAGCCCGGTGGAAGACCTAAAGACCAACCCCGACCGCTGGACTCGCAAGTGCGGTAGAGTGGATGAGTTCTATTCCGAGGCGGAGATGTCCTACAAGCTGTATTATGGCTATGAGGTTGCGGCGAACTTCAAGAACAATATCTACGAGTCCTCCGTGTCCGAGCGAAATTACGACTACATGTACTCTACTTATCCCTTTTGGGGCACCAGCGAAAAGTGGGCATGCACCTTTAGCACCGATGAGTACAAGACGGTAAATAGCTCGGACTTTCTTAAAAGTAGGGTAGAGACAATTTTGGAAAATTGTGGGGGAGACTCGAAAAATCCCGATTATGGGTGGTTTCCAAAGCGCCTTACCGATGATTCGTTTGACTTTGCCTTCCTGCCTTCGGACCCCGATGCTTCCATGATGTCGAACTTTTACTGTCTGGCTAACCCCACAAGCACGGATGCGCAGGGCTGGGAGGCCACTTTTACACCCCGCAAGACCCGACTTGTCATCTGCCTGTATCAGGCAAGCAAGAGCAATGGCAACGAGCAGCGAATCTACTACTATCCTGTTACCCTTCCCGAGCTTGAATTGGGGCAGATGTATAATCTGGTGGTTACCATTACCCGCTTTGGCTCCGATGACCCCGATGTTATGAGTTGGCTAAACGGAGGAAATTTTGACCTTTCCATGGAAACCTGGATAGAGGGAAACACAATAAAAGTGATAATTTAAGACTATGTTTATGAAGACAAAATACATAATGGAAGCCCTTGCGGCCCTTCTTTTAACCTCTTGCAACGATTTTATGGGCCCGCAAATCACCTTTGCTTCGAGGGGTGAAACCCCTGCCCGGAAGAGAGTGTGCGGATTTGACCTTTCCCTGATTGGAGCGGGTACCAAGGCCGGGTTTTTAGACGATGAGAGCATAAACTTTGTAAATGTCTTTGTGTACGACGAGAACGGCGATATAGTAAATACAAGCAAGTCTCTTACCTACATGAAGGCTTCATCCTTTGGACTTCAGTTCCCAAATAAGGAAGAGGGCGATGAAAGCACGTACAATATTTACTTTCTTGCCAATACCGATTATATCGACCCTAAATCCGAAGAATATGGGTTTCTGTCAAAGGAGAGTGGCATTTCTATGCTTAGCATCCCCTTCGATGCGACCGGCAGCATGGGCTTTGGAGTGCCTGCGGCTACCGCAATTTATGACTATAGGCCCGATGGTGGAACCACAGCTGTGCAAATGCGCCGTCTGGTTGCCAAATATAAGATTAGCTTTGACCGCAGCGAGTTAAAATGCGCCACCTTCACCCTTAAAAATCTGGAAGTGAAGAATTTAGCCTCTACTTTGCATCCTTTTGACGATGCCCTTGGGGAGCGGGCGGCGGATGCCACTCCAAGCAGGAGTTTAAAGTTTTCCGGTAGGGCGGAGAGCGCGAGCGAAATCATTTCAAATGGAGATGGAGTTGGCTCCGAGAGCGGGAGCATTGTTTTCTATGTTCCCGAGAATTGCCAAGGCACTCTGGAGTCAGGTAGCACCGTGGAAAACACTTCGGGTGATAGGGCCCAGTACAAAAAGAGACCTTCGAAAAATGCGGAACTCTGCACCTATCTTGAGCTTACCTGCGACGTGCAGCTGCCCACCCTTGCTTACACAGGCAATGTCTATCGCTTCTACCTAGGTGGAGATGCCATTTCGGATTATTCCATTCGCCGAAACACTACCTATGAATGGGTATACAAGGCTACAAATTGGCAGAATGCTGATGGGGTGGATGAATTTGATTGGTTTGTGGAAGTGGGTGATACAAAGGATGTTACCACCGATTATTGGTTTGCCGCCCATCCGTCTCTAGGCAAGGAGGATGCTCTGGATAAAGTTTATTCTGCCTCTTTTGTGAGCACTACCGTTTATGCTCGCACCGATAATCCCCTGATTCCGTTTAAGGTCAGCGGCAGTGGACTTTCGGGCATGAACCTAAGTGTGAGCGATGTGGATGAATGCACAAAAAAGATAGTAATTACGACGAGCCTTGACCAGAGCACTTCCTTTGCCACCTCGGACCCTTCGAAGGATTGGGATAACCAGAGTTCAAATACTTATAGTGTTTATACTCTGAATCTTACGCCGGAGAACACTATCATTAAATCAAAGGCATCCCTTCCCGTGAGGGTGATTAGAGGCCCCTTGGGGGTTGTGGTGGGCGCTCCCAACTATGGCTCGCAGGCTCTGGGGGCTACCGGAGGCAAGGAAGACCATAATCTTGGAGTGAATATCTCGGAACCTTTTGGTCTGATTTTCTCGAGCGATGAGAGTAGCTCGATTAGCGGGTATAGCCACATGCTTCAGTTTGTTCAGAACTTCACCGGCTGGACCACCGCCCATTGGGATTGGTATGAGGATACTTACGATTTAACTTACAAGGGGAGCGAGTATATCGCCGGCAAATGCACCCGAATTGCGTTCAATACCCCCGATAGACTCTTGGAGATGCAGGAGGAGCTTGTAAACGGACACTATTACTACAATTCCACCCAAATTGCGCTTCAGCTTTGCTGCTGGAACGAGATGTGCCTGTTGTACGATGATTGCCCTCAGACCTACTTGAATCCAAAGACTTATGCTTTTAGAGGTGAGGATACCTTTGTGTGCAGTTGCAGTATCTCTATTCCCTGCCTATACCGCACAAATGCGCTTCTGGGTATGGGTAATGCCAAAAGCACCCTCTCAACCACCATTAGAAGTTCTTCTTACAGTAAAAATTCCCCTGGGTACAAGTATCTTGAAGATAATTTTGGAGGAGATATGGCTAGCTTCTATAAATCCGCATACAGCTGCTATTCGCTTATTTCGGGTAAGACCATACAGTTTAAGTATCTAAAGAACACCTATGATATCTACCTCGAGTCGAACAATCCCTACCTTACCGATTATCACTATCCGGCGGTGATTACCTATCGCCCGGGGCCTAAAATCCAGTATCAAAGAACCCTCTTCCATATTAAGGAACTCATTGATGAGAAGACACTTAAAAAGCAATCATACAATCCTACGGGCTCTCTTTTCGCCTATAGGGAAGATTGCCCCGGAAAGCAGGCAGAGTTCTTTGCCAGAAACAAAGGTAAGGCCACGGTGCGACACTGGGCCATACCCAATAACCGCAGTGAACATTATCACGACGTGGAGAACGCCGAACCAAGCGAAAAGAATGATGGCGATCAGTTTGACCTTGGGCTCTGGAATCACGATGCCAACGGGCGCTTCACCAAATATCCCGACCATCCCTTTGTTTGGGAGCTCACCGACCAGCAGGCGACGCTTAAGGTAAATGGCAGTGAGCAATCCACCGGCTATTTTACGGTTTCGACACAATAAAAAAAAGAGGGTGACTAAAAAGTCCAAGACTTTGAGGTCGCCCACTTTTTGAAGAGTGAAAAGGAAGATGCGATTTTCTTTTTCATCGTTTTGTAATTGATTTTGAAAAAGTTTATATTTGTACCCAAAGAAAGGTGTTATGTTATCTAAGGGACCAGGATTATATGGGCAGGCGCATTCCAGCCGGGATTATTCAAAGGTTGAAAGTTGGGGAAAGAATATCTTTAATAGTACTTTCCCAGCCTCATTGGTGGCTTATATGTTTTCAAAGGGCATTAAACCTGTTTATCTCAAGGTTAATAAGAAAAATCAATTGGTACATGACTATATTGGTGGGGACGAGTTGTTTGGTATTAATCCCTTATCGGATGATGCCTACTATAATTTTGAGGCAGGTTTTTCTAATTATGAACAATTTTATACAGGTGAGAGAGAAAAGATAGACCTTGTTATGATGAATAGGTCTACCAATGAAAACCTCATTGGCTTGGAAATCAAGCTTACGGCTCTTCCCGATGACACTACCAAGAAATATAATGATGAGAGTAGGTTCAGTTCGGAATTAGTTGTGCGCCCGCCAACTCTATGCTTTTTGGCATGCGGTATCTGCGAGTTGTTCAAAGGCGAGAAAAACAGGGTGAAACTGCACAATATCCTAAAAAAGGTTCCGAGGATTCCGCATTGGGAAGATGCTAAGGATGTTGCTCCTCACTATCACGAGATTGAAAATGCTGTCAAGGAAGTCGTTGAATTGATTTGGGATAAACAAAAACCGCTTGTTGTTCAGCCTGTTTGGAAAATGGTTGATGGGCGACTTGCGAACGATTGTCTTGACGTTTTTGTTTGGTCTAACTTGGCTTTGTTGCAATTATGCTATACTAGTAAACCCGATGCCAATAAGATAACTAGACACCAGAGAGCCATAATATGGATTTTCCTTATGTTGAGGGATTTTGATAATAGTCGTGGTGATTTTGATTATGGTAAGATTGTGGGTTATGATTATGGAACAAAAAATGATAAGGCCTTTTCCTGCTCTGGTTCAGTTACTTACAAATTTTTGAAATGTGCGGAGTTGTTGCATCCTAGAGTGGAGAAATCAGAAATAAAGGATATAATTTTAGGTGGCGGGCAGAATCTTTTAAGTCCGGAAAGAAGATTTGACGCAATAATAGTGAACAGTCCAGATTTATTCAAATGAAAGTTGTAGATTTATTTTGTGGGTGTGGCGGCATGTCGCTTGGCTTTGAGAATGCAGGATTCGATGTTATTCTCGGAGTTGATAATTGGGGGAGGGCTATAGATGTCTATCGCTCAAATTTTGGGCATCCTGCTTTAGAATTGGATTTGTCAAATGTTGAACTTGCGTTGAATGCTCTCGCTGAATATGATGCGGATATGATTATTGGAGGACCTCCGTGTCAGGACTTCTCTTCGGCGGGGAAAAGGGATGAGAATAACGGTCGGGGCGATTTAACTGTGTCGTATGCAAAAATAGTTTCCGCAAAAAGTCCTGAATGGTTTGTGATGGAGAATGTTGATAGGATTCTTAAGACAGAAAAACTAAAAGATGCCAAGAAAATCTTTAAAAATGCAGGTTATGGCTTAAGCGAGTATGTATTGGATGCAAGTTTGTGTGGCGTTCCACAGAAACGCAAAAGATATGTGCTGGTTGGGAAGAAGGGGGCATCAAATGGTTTTATGTTGCCATACATAGAGGGGAAATTGTCCAGTAAACCCATGACTGTAGCGGAATATTTTGGCAATTCTCTTGGGATACAATATTATTACAGGCACCCGCGAAGTTACGTGAGAAGGGGAATTTTCAGTGTGAATGAACCTAGTCCTACGATAAGGGGAGTGAATAGGCCGATTCCCGCCGGGTATAAGATTCACAAGGGTGATCCTGTTAAATCTTTGGACGGAATACGACCATTGACAACAGAGGAAAGATGGCGAATCCAGACGTTCCCGGAGAATTTCAAATTCTCTGGAACAAAGACAGAAATAGAGCAAATGATAGGTAATGCCGTACCCGTTAATCTGGGTACATTCATAGGTGCGTCTATTTTGAGTTATTTAAATGACATTGGAAAGGGATTTTCTTTTCAGAATGCTATCGGATTCGATGAGGGTGAAAATATAGTACTTTGAGCTCTCCACCCTTACAATTTCACGTAACATAAAGAAACAGACATCAGCCATTAAGGGCCCAAATGGTGGGCACAGGCGGCCGGAAGGCCTGTCCACCCCCCGACAGGCATAGGGGGAGGGGCCCGTCGGATGC
>Ga0181612_163756_pt1 | contig 25158 bp, 15 predicted proteins | sample HoacroProtozoa21_FD_119630 | JGI IMG/M metagenome (GOLD analysis project Ga0181612, IMG submission 119630) | Hoatzin crop microbial communities from Cojedes, Venezuel. Combined Assembly of Gp0051906, Gp0051904, Gp0051908
CGGGCCGGGGGAGCGGCCGAGGTGGCGGCCCTCTCCTCCTTTCTCCGTGGGGTCTTCCTCTGCGGAGAAACCGCCCTCCGGTGGTGGTGGTGGTGGTGGCGGCGGCGGCGCGCCCAGGCGGATCCCCGGAGCAGCAGCAGCCATCGCCAGGTCGGTGCCGGCCCCGCTCGGGTGCCCGTCCTCGCCTCCCCGGGCGTGGAACCGGGGAGCCGCTGCCCTTTCTGAATAACCGTTCCTTCAGCGTTTCTTTCCCCGTGCCCATTTCTCCTCCGGTGACCGGTGCTGTCACGGTTCGGGGTGCGGGCGGACCCCTGTTCCGCGCCGAAGGCCGGGGAGCCCCCGCCCCGGGGTGCCTCTCCTCGCAAAAGGCGCCTCACTATGTTGGTTTGTTGTTTTTTTTTATTTTAAATAAGCTAAGTTGGAAGTGTTGTGTGAGAACTGGGCTTAGTTTCTGGGTAAAACTTGGTCACACTTTGTCATCAGCGCTGAGGAGGCAGCGTGCGCGCTCGGGAGTGTGGAAAAGCGCGTTTATAAAAGAGCGTGAGACAAAATACGGTGACCGGGTTAATGCTGGGAAGGGTTTGCAGAAGCCCCGAATTACTCCTTAGCTTCGCTCTCCTTTCTCTTTTCCCCAGGAGTAGTTAAATGATGAGCGCCGTACAGCCAAGCGTCCTTTCGGATTTCAAGCTGCTGCTCGGAGAACTGGCAAATCTGCCAGATCCGCCCCTGTGACAGCTTTGCACATGACGAGCGACGTCGCGTTGTTTGGCACCCAGGGACGTGCAGCAGCCAGGACGCGTGGAGGTTGGCAGCAGCTTGGCAGCTGGAGGGGCAGAGAATCTGTGGCAAGTCTCCCGCGTTCCAGGGAAAGCTCACCTTTACTCGTTTCTCTGGTGAAGCTCTTCCTGATGCAGTGGATTTCACTTCTAAACCACTGACTACTTCTGTTTCCACACTTTAATGCCAGAATAAGGGATTAAAATGAGAAAAAGAGTGTCCAAACAGGAGCCTCAAGCTACTGATTCCCTATTACTAAATATCTTACACCATAGCGGTGTTATTTCTAGCTAGACAAACACTAAACCTTTTCAGAGAGGTGTGATGTCAAGGGTCCAAGTTAACTGTTCTGTGAAAACAGCACCTTTACTGTAATTTTTCCAAATGGTAGCAACTGGTATTTGGGCAGTAATCTGAGAAAGAATATGAGGTTACAGGCAAGGAATTGTTATGGGAACATAAATGACCTCTTATTATTATTTTCTTTTTTCATCATTGACAAATACTTAAATACTACAGGAAGAGAAATGTCATAGCAATCTCCTTCCCCTGTTTTCAGGTGGAAAGCATTTTATTCAACAAAAGAAAAGTAAAAGCTTTTTTTTTAAATGTTGAGGAAAAATTCGGTGCAAGACTCCATATGACTGTATACGTGTGGGAAGGGAACCACCTGGATTGGTCTAGCTCAAACACGGTTATTCTTTTGAGTTGGAAACATAGTTATGAAACAGTTCAGTGTCAGAAGACGTAGCTTATTCAATGAGGGGTATATCCTGCGATGGCAGAGCCAGTCCAGGTGTGAAAATAACTGAAGATCAAACACTGACACCACTGCCTTTTGCCTTCCCAGCAACGGTGGGAGGAACACGGGTTTTGTGGCTGATACATTTAGTTGATGGCATCCAGTTGTTCTGGCCGCTGGTGGAATTGCTGGTTGTGGTGATCAGGCTCTTACAGGGACAGGGTGTTTTGGTAGGGATTTAAGAAAAACAGCAATTATTGTAAGATTAGAAATACAGTCACGAGGACTGGCAACACGAACGTTATTCTGCTGCATAAATGGTGAGTAATAGCAACCCGAGAATATCCACATGCTTTAAATGTGTTAAGTGTGTTGTGTGGCAGGAGGCCAAAGCTCAAGTCTTCCGTCATCTGGGAAGTGTAAGTGGCTCGTCTAATTCCTACCACTTTTTAAACTGTTTGGTTTTCTGTAATAGCCGCAGGGTTTTGGAGCAGGGTGTAGCATAGGATCAGGTGGTGGAGTCTGCATTGCCTTGTTTAGTCTTGCTACCGCATAGCTCTTGATCTTACAGGAGATCTTGTGCATGAGTTAGTCGAACTGCAGTTACGGTATTCATACGTGGTTTTAAAATACCGTGTTCAATCTTTTTTTTTTCTTTTTACATCTGACATGTTTTGCTTACTTGAAATGGGCATTTTGGATGAAGCTTAATAAAATGGATAAGGTTTTTGTTACAGCGTTTACAATGGTTGAAAGTTCATGCCTAAAACCTGCGTAAGTACTGTGTATGCTTTGCCGTTTCTCCCTTTTTAGCAGGTGGTAGAACCTTGCTCAGCTGCAGAGTACCAGAATGGGAAAGCTTTCTTGAAACGTTACTCACAACTTCTTTTTTAACTTTAAAAATTATTTTCAGAGATAGCTATGAAGTCTAATAACTTCACCAGTATAAGCTGAATGTATCTAATAGGCTAAGGTCAATTCTCCATGTATGAATATATGTTCTTTTTTTATCATTTTATTGGTTTAGGTCCAGTGATGACAGTTGTCTTGAGAGGCAGCCAGTTTCTGCAGAAGACTCGTTCCAGCATTTAACACCGCAGATACCTGAAGTCTTATGGAGAGAAAAAACAGATTCGTCAATGACTAGCAAAGTGAGTCCTAACTTTACAGTCAACGATGCTCTGTAACAACAGAGTTTGTGAAACTTCTTCAAGATTTAGAAGTAGTTTGGTGCACAATGAAGGTGGCTCCAGGCAGTTACACTGCAGAAAGGCTGGGTTGCCAGCCCTTCTGAGCCCTGTCCCTGTGTGTGTGGAGTGAAGAACATCAACAGTCCCAGCCACAAGCATCAAGTCTTTGGGGATTGTTGTCTGTGAGATTATTTAATAACTTTATTCACTTCTAGAGGAATGCTATTATACCTTACTATTACCTCTTCCTGTTTTCTGAATTTGCTGTGCATCTGAGATGCTCCAAATGGTCTTGGAAATGTTCACCATCTTGTTACTTGTTCTACATCTGGCTTTAAACACTAAGCAGGTGAACCTACTAGTATAGTACTTCTTTTGTTGGGTTTTAAACAGTGCATTTGCTCTGGCTGTTTTCCTTGATAGCTAGTTCATTTAAGACTCCTCTGTATGAGGAATTATTAACCTTCAGAGGACTTAAATTATCATCAGAACGAGTGGGAAATCAGCTGGGTTTTGTCAGCAGGAAGTTTCAAGGAATAGTAATAGATAATTCTGCATTTTTGTTAAAATTTTCTTCAATTTTGTAGTGGTTAATCTTCTAAGTAAATATTGAAATCTCAAATGGGATGGATATTTCAGCAGGAACAAAAAATATCCAGCATTATTATAATTGGCTACAAGAAAATATTTTTAAAGGTCAAACCCAACCCTCCCTTGCTTCACAATTTGAACTGTATTGTACTATTGTGTTCCATTCTGGGGATTTTGGGTGCAGGAGTACTCTACATTTGCCTTCTGCAGGTTTCTTATGCTTGCCATCTTTGCTCTGGAGTATTAAATAACACAAACTGTTTGACACTACGTTGAATCACTAGTTAGTCTGATGGGCTAGCTAGATCAAGAAGACCTGAGAACTATTCCAGAATCTGAGTCATAAGTGACTTCTTTTTCATGACACTATCCTGAAATTAGTTGCATAGAAACCAACATTGTGTTTATAATTTGTGAGTGGAATGTGCAGAATCTGGACTAGTACCATTAAAGAGAGTACTGTTGCTTTATTGGCATAGTGTTGAACATGAAAATCAGAGTTCTGGTCTTCAGTGCAAATACATGGCTTGGTTGACTTTGCTGGCACCTCAGTGTAACTGGCAGTCCCCGTCTAACACAAGCTCAGACTAGAGTGCTGGAGTGATATAAATCTGCAGTGTTGCCTATTTGTCAAGAGCTAATGAATGCAATGGACCATAAAATATTTTTCTTTCTTGGAAGTCCAACTTCTCTTCTGTAAGCAGTAAATTTGAGCAAGCGTTGTATGGTTAATGTCTTTTTCACACTGGCTATGTTTATTTCTTTGAATTTGGCAGGTTCGTTTATGAGATTGGAAAGAACTGTGATACCAAGCATCCGTCTGGATGCAGAGGTCTTTTCACAGAGGATATTCAACACTGGTAAACAGATTTGCGGATTTGCATGGGGTGAAAATAGAGGCAGAAATGAACTTCTGAAATTGAATCTCAGTCCAGGAATGATGGCTTCTCAGCTGTATACACATGCTTTCAATATCTCCCCAGTAGAGAACAGGAGATTGTGCATAAATGGAACACCATGGATTTGGTATCTTCTGGAAGAATGTGTCGAGAACGCCTGGGAGTATTGGAGCGTTGTCATAGGACTGATTTCCATTGTCTGTTTTCTGTTTGCTGCACTACCGTAAGTTTAAAGTCTTAAGCGGTCCTCAAACATGAGTAATCTTGCCTGAAGGCTTTTTCAAAAGCTGCCTTTTTTTTTTTTCTTATTTTATCTTGGGTATGTTTCTCTATCTGCATAATACAGATATAATATGCCAGAGAAGCATGTTGTTCGTGTTTGCAACAATATTTGGTGGTTGACAAATGAGTTTGATGTACTGTTCTGTTGTACTGACTTGACACTAATCTCTGCCACTTAGAGCAAATGAGAATAAATCACCTCTTCTCTCTTATCTCCTCCACCCTGAGCTGTGTGTGCACGCGCAGGTACACTTGCCGCAGAAGCTGGCTCGGTGTTTATTTAAGCCACATGCTGTGTCACCAGTACAGTTGTGCTGACTCCTGCCAGTGACATTTGGATTGAGAAAAGGTCAGAAGCAGCACATGAGCTAGCACTTTGGTAGTGCTAAATCACTTGCTGTTTGGTTGCTGGCACTGGGTTCCCGTTTCAGATATGTAGGTAGGAGATGACAAAGGAAAAACAGAAATGCTCCCAGCAGGTGAAAATGCCTGAACCGAAATGGGATTGACTCCAAAGTCTGTCCCCATACGGCGGACAGAATTTACTGAAGTAAAAGGGCTATGGAAATCAAGCAAAAAAACCCACTCTTAGTAAGCTGTTGAGCTTTGGAAATATGAGTTGAAAGGGGGCTTTACATTAAAACTGTCATCTTGGTGGCATGGAATTCATCAAGATATGTCTAACAGACTCACGTTTGGCATTGCTTCTTAGTCCCTGTTGTGAATCTGAATAACAGCTCTCGAATTTAGAAGCCTAAGTGTAGTTGTCAGCTCTGTTAGAAGCTTTGTTCATTCTTAGCCCTTCTGTGTTAAATAGCAGTGTTTTTCTTATTTCTGTATTTTAAAGGCTGGTATTTACAGCAGATGAATATAAAATTCTTAGGGCATAGTTCTGGTGTCCAGCAAATGGTGTACCAGTGCAGGCCACAAAAAAGGAGCACACGCAAGCAGTAATGAGGTTGTGATTTGAGCCTTTTGTTACGTTAGAGTAAGACACAGTGAGCTATAGTGATACTGAGTTCCTCTTCAAAAGGTAAGTGAAGTCTTGCTGTGATAGGTGTCTTGTGGTTAGAGTTTTAATCTTTCTTTATTCAGATTTTGAAAAATGTACTTCTGAGCTTATTAAACATTTTTTCACTTACGCTGTTTTACAATTACTTCTGGAATTTGTGCCAGTCAAATTTACATTGCCTGTCAGAATGGAAGAGTGGATCAAGCGCTGTCTTTGGGCTTTCTGCTGTGTTGGATAGCTGGAGATCTTACAAATTTCATAGGCTGCTATTTAACAAATCAACTGCCAATTCAGGTAATCTGTCAATACTCCTACTTTTTGATTTCTTCTTTTCAAGCTGTCTCTTTAAACTTGAGGATAAGTTAATGTTGCACAGTGAAGCACGTACTGGGAAAGAAAATGGGTTTTATATTGTGTTCACTGATCAGCCATCTCTAAAAGAAGTCATAATTTCTGCAGTGTTTACACTGATACTGTTATGTGTTAAAGGAACCATTTCACACTTGCAGTTAACATTTGGAGAGACTTACTGGGTGTTAATCAATGATGGATGAAATGGGGAATTTTCAGTTAAGCTTCAGCTTCAAAATCAGCTTGCAGAGCAAGCAGGGCTGGAAGGAAGTTGCATTGTTTAGCTTGTAATAGATGAAGCTGGTTTGGGGTTACTGCTCTTTAAACTGTCTTTTTCTTTTTTTTTTTTTTAGGAAAATGTTTACTAACAAGGGAATACTAGTTCAAAGCTGTTAATCTCTGATTAATTTGAAAATATATTTTCTTTAAGAGAAGGGTTTCTCTGAAAGAAACAGTAGTTGTCAGCAATACATTGATTGTGTCTGAAACTTTTATCTGCTGTTTTTGTGTTTTAATTAAAAAAAGGAGGAGGTATGTGTCAGCCACCTGCAGTTTTCACAAGCTGGAGATGGACCCAAGTGTGGACAGAGTTGTCTTCTCTCTTACAAATTAATGTGTGGCACTAACCATTCCATCTCCCCATGACGAAATGGGGAAGAGAGAATCTCAATTTTGTCTTACTGGGGGAAGAGGCACTGAGTAAGATTAGTAGCTTCCACAGTGCTGGGAAACTACGTGGAGCAGACTTAAGCTTCTGAGCAGGAAGGGTTTGTTGGTCTGCTGAGGTAGGGATTTGTGCTGCACATCCTGGAAAACAATCAGCTATTGCACTTGTGTCCGCGCGTCCCTGCTGCGTAAGGTTTACGCTGTACTCGTCTGCAGCAGTCCGAACTTGTTTTGTGCTGGAAGTGCTTGCGCTACTTTTTGGCAGTGCCTTGGTATTTGTTATTTGCATAATGATTACGAAGCAAAATTTCCATGCAGTTAAGTTAGGGTGTTTTGAACTATTTGTATGCTGAACAAGCAAATGTATCTTCTCTTTCAGATTGTCACTGCAATTTTTTATGTTAACATGGATATAATTATGATTTCGCAATTTGTCTACTATAAGCTTAAGAATCGGAAGACGACAAAATGTAAGGTTTTTCAACAAATAAAATGTTCTCCATAATGTGACATGCTCTTTACCTTGATATTTTCTACAGCATTTAAATAAAGTTTTTTCAGAGGGATCAAAAAATAGAGTGAACAAATTGTGGGTGAAGTTCTCCAGCCTGTTGCTTCCAGTTTTCTCATGCTCTTGTGAAAACCCTGCCCTTTCTCTTCTCTGCCTTTCTACCTTTCTGTTTTCTCACCTACTTAATATCTGTAAATATATTCCACGTAGTACCTTCAGTTTATGTAGAAGTACAAAATGCGGTAGTTTTCTGGAATCTGGTTCCATATTTTAATTTATTCCATGGTTTTACTATCTACTTACAGCTACGTAATCATATGTAGAAGTTGAAAGCAAGCATTATTTCTTTGTGGGGTCAGTTAGTTTCCTCCATGTTGATTGAAACCGGACTTTATTTGCTTATAGCATAAAATATCTTGACATCTTCGTGTGTTCTGTTTCAATGCATACAGTTAAAAAATAAATTCAAGGGGAATGAAATTACTTGATTTGTGCTTCATAAAATCCTGGCAGTAGTTGTAGTATTCAGCCTACCAGTGGCCTACTGTTTTGACTGAAATGGAAGACAGAAAGCTCTGTTCACATTGTATCAAATCAAAAACATTAACTCATCAATCTAAAAAAAAAGTATCAAAGAAAATCCATGGTGCAGCAGAGGTAACAAAAAGCTGAAGTAAAACAGATGCCTGCCCAGCAGACTAAATAGGGATAAAGCAGATTCATTCAGTATGGAACTGATAGTAAAGCTGCAACTAGGTCGGCGCTGAAGAGATTTCCTTCCTTCTGTCTACTCTTGAAAACAAACACAGGCGTTTGTGCGTTTTAACTGCCAGTGCCCGTTGCAGCTCAATGGCTTGAGTAGCTGGAGAGGCAGGAGCGGTGCTGCGTTGAAAGCTGTGAAAGGACTTTCCAATGCCGGCATCGGGAGCAGTTACCCCAGACACATCGATCGGTTCTGCATCCCAGAGTGCAGCCCATGGAACTGCACTGCGAAGTCCGTGTCGAGTAGACGACAGGTCTTTAGGGCAGGCTGACTGATGCCAGGCAGCCATTTGTTCCACGCGTAACAGTGACTGCGGGATTATGCCAGCGTCTTGGAGGTACGGAAGGTAACACGTCTGCAGAGTTCTGTAGGGGCGTCTGCCATTTTCAGGTTGTGTTAAGGGTGTCTGCGGAGGCTTGCTAGATGGAGTTAGTGTCTTTGAATATGTGAGTCTCAAAAAGGCTCAATATCTAGCTAACCACGGACATAAACACTGGTCCAGCAGAGCACTTAGATTACGTATTTATCTTAAAGATATTTTTGTTAATTTAAATTTCAAATCTTGCTTTTGCAGTTTTTAATCAAGGTGTGTTGAAAGAAACTGTTACATTCCATTCTATGTAGCAGTTTTCTGTTTACCAGCTGTTATTTAATAGTAAACTATTAGGAGCTAATATAAGAGATGAACCGAGCGTGAAAATTTTCTCTCTTGGTAGCAATGCCTGTTTAAGGAGTTCCCTCCTGTTACTGCACTGCTACCCCCAGTTCTTGCACAAAGATGCAGCGCAACTATGATAGCGAGCAGGGGTGGGCACAGAGCCCAGAAGAAATAGGTGGACCTAGATTGCTGCCAAGAAAAAGACATGTGAAATTGTACCTCTGTATTTATGTATTTACATTGCAAACAAAAAGTCACCTCACATCAACAGCAGATGTTATTTTTCAGCTGATTTGTTTGTGTGTCATTCTAGGCAGCAAAAGCCTGAAGAATTTCTGCATAACCTGGATCCTGGTGTGTATAGCACTGTGTGCTGACTTATCCTGCCAGCTGTTACTGAGAAACCGAGACCAGAGCACAGTAATTGAAAGAAGTAAAGTAAGTTCTTACCTGCTTCCATTCCAAAAAAATCCCACCCAAAAGTGTCTTGAAAAGATCGTGTACTCTGAGCTGTAAAGAAATTTGGGTGATGTTTTTAACAATGGTTTAGAAATCATAAATGTGGCACTATATGGATGTTTTAACTATGGATCGCACATCCAAAAATAAAGTAGTTACAAAATTGCTTCTTTTAGCAGCTTCCTGTGTTTCGGGCTTATTCTGTCCCTTGGGTCGTTAGGATGTGCCGCTCTGCGAAATAACGTGTGTACCTGTTGTCTTTCTGCTTGTGTCAGATACTGCAGGCATCCATGTAGAGACTGCAGTCACAAGTAAAATCAATAAAAGTGGAAAATTACAATTGTACCTGCTGCTACTAACATATCAGCAGGAAAGTTCATGGGCTATTCTAGCAATTTTATGGCCTTCATACTAATGCCAGTAAAATAATTGTAATCCAGCGACATTGCCCAGCAGGGAAGCAGCTTATTTTCAAAACACAGCTAGAGTGAGAAAACTAACAACTCTTAAACTGTGAAAAATGAGCATTTTGCTTTCTCCAGACAGGATGATTCATTTTTTTAGTGGCTCTAGCTACAGTTCTTCGTTTGGGCTTGAATTATTGTGACCAGGCTTTTTTAGCAGGAGGACTGGATTGATATTAGTGTTGTATCCTAAAGCCCAGCACTAGTTTTGATCTCAGTCATGGCTATGACGCAGCAGTGTGCATTGTTGTGAGATAAAGATTAAACCCTTTCTAGCCCTCTTTGGTCATTTGAAGAGCAGCACTGAACTGCTTTGAAAGACGTTCTGTCCAGAAAATCAGACAGTGGACTCTCGGTTTAATCCTCTGAAACGCCTGATAACTTTCTTGCTGAAATACACCTACCTTTCTTTTTCAGAACTCTCTTGATATGATTGAAATGTCAGGCTTTGTTTGTGGCTATATATCCTGTGTGTTTTACTTGGGAAGTAGATTTCCTCAGCTGTATAAAAATGTAAGTAGGTTTTTGGCTAAATACACTTGTGTATTTTACAAAATAATCTGTTGCTTTAGATGCTGGATTCTCCCTAATAGCGAGCCCTCTTGAACTCGAAAGCCTACTTTGCTTATGAGGCTGCCTACAGTGGTGAAGAAAAAAAAATGGGGCTTTTTTCAGTGGAGGATGGTGAGAATTTTAAGAAAATGATGGTCTTTGATTGATGGAAGAGGACTGATTGGCCAGGGAAGAGGAATTGAAGTATTTACAGTTGAATTTGTCAGATATGAGCAAGAAACATGCTTTCTGTGATAGTTATCTTGAGCAAGCAATATCTCCCCTTTTCTTCCTCCAAACTATTCTAGCTTAAGTAGCCAACTATGGGATCGAAAGTTAGAATTACAGGAAAATTAGCTGAGCTTTAGCCCATTTTCACAAAGATGCCATTACTGACTCCCCCACCCCCCCAGCCTCTTCGCTGTTGGTATGTTAAAAAAAGGAAAAAAAAACAAAACCCAAAACAGAAGCCACAACAAAGGAGCTGAAGGTTTCACACTGTCAATTGTACACAGGCATTTTAATTGATTATGGAAATAATTAGTTGATTTCCAAGCCTATTTGTATTGCCCCTCTACCTCTTCCTTCACAGCTGGAATACCACAGTGTTCTCAAAAAGGGCACTTAGATGCAGCTCCGCTTAATGCAATTTTTGTCTAAGAACTGTAACAGTTTCTGTAGTTTTCAGCAACATGTGCTGAAGGTACTAAGCTCGGAGGATTCAGAGCCCAGGGAAAGATGGACAAGAATGACTGAAAGTTTTTGGATGTGTTATAAGGTACAAAATGCCTAAGTTATCTATAGCTGGCTGCCGTGATACTGGTTTTAACAGGTCTTTGTGTTTGTAAAACTTCTCTGTGTTTAGTTCCGAAGAAGATCAACAGAAGGCACCTCTTACCTGCTGTTCGCATTAGCCATGATGGGAAACTGCACCTATGGGCTGAGCCTTGTTTTAAAGATGCCAGCTACCAAATCCTTCCGGGCCCTCTACTTTTTACACCATCTTCCGTGGCTCATTGGGAGCTTTGGAGTTTTGTTTCTGGACATTTTTGTATCCTTTTCTTGTTACAGCTAGAATTTCTCAGAATACGCTCGTTAATAACTACATCACAAATTAAATGGATTTTTTTTAAACCAGAATTTTTTCTGTGATTCTAACCTGACCTTAAAATCGTCTTTCTGAACAATAATTTGTGTGCTTTTTATAATAATATTTCTTCATAAGAATGACAAGTTTATAGAAAATATCTACATTAAAGCTATATTGCATGGCTTAATTTATATCTTGCAGCCAATAAGTAGTATACTGAAAGTTGGGGGGGAGCAGTGTTGCTCATTGTGCTGTTTTTCTTACCTTTGCTGTCTGATAAATGTAAAAAAAACCCTAAACAAACAAACCAAAGCAAATCCCAAACCTGATTGTTTTTAAAAGCAAATAGAGAATTACAGCTTTGAGAATTTGGTAAATTTGTAAGTGTTACTGCAGGATTGCGTTAACGTCAGAGACAAACAATGAGGTTTTGGCAAACTTAGTTTCAGAAAATAGCGCTTAACAAAGGAATGCTGCCGCTGCCCTTTAACTGCATAATTCGGGGCAAAATCAGATGCATTGAGACACCGAGTGCCTCTGAAAACCACCAGCTCTGCTCACGGAGTCGTGCTAAGGGCTGGCCAGCCACACAGTTATCGAGATTCGTATGCCAGTTGCTTGAGAGTCCTGAGCCAGCTAAAAGCACTGTGATTTTTCCTTCTTCTGTTCAGGGGACGTACATAAGATGCCCACTGTATATTAGTTATTGTTAGTTGTGCTCTTTCTGGATTGGGCATTAGCATTTTGTGATCAAGAAACTAAAAGCAAAATGTTTAGAGTGATATTGTACTTTTGCTTGAAAAGCCTAGTGAACAATATTGTGGTGGTATTTGGTCTTACTGTTCGCTGTAGGTTTGTAGTCACCTGTCTTGTTGTTATAGCTTGTATTTTCACTTAGAAGAGTATAAAGAGGAGATTTTCTGGAAGTAAGAATTTTAGATTTGTGTCTGAAAACATCTTGGTGCTTAGCTCCATGAACTCAAACTGTAAAACAGGATAAAATGAAGAGTGATTTCAGTACCATGCTGAAGCATATTGTGTTAATCCGTTCCATATTAAGAGGAAGTTCTTTACCAGATTTACCTGGACCAGTTCCAGGAGTTATGATTCCCAGGCATCAGTCTTGTCTTTCTGATTAAAGTAATTTCATAAGCCGCTGCAATTAGAGCAGCGATGGCACAGCCGGCCCCGGCCTTTGGGCGGACCGTTACATCAGACTGTCCTTTGGAGCAGCCGGCTGTGTCTTTTGCGTCTCCAGCCGTGGCGACTGAAGCGAGCAGTTGAGTAAAACGTTCTGCATCGTGGGAACACAATACTCCGCTGCAGTGGCGAGGCTAAACTGCGGCCCGTTCTGAAGCGAGTTGTAGTTTTCTCTTTTATGAGACACTGCAGTTTCTTTTGCGTGAGCAGATTGTAGGGGTGTTGCTGGCCCATGCAGCTGGTCTGAGCGCTCAGGCCTTTTTTTCCATGAACCAAGTAGTGACTTTCTTCCACCCCTAGCTGGAAACGTAAACCAGCCAGTATTTATTTACCCAAAACCCCCTAGAACTTGATCCTGATGACCCTTACAGTACCTTATGTGCATATTTGCAGATGTCTTCCTATGATGTGCTCTGAAAAGGAACTTTTATATTGGCCACAAACCTCCCCCCGCTCGCAGCCCTGCCCCGGGATTGCAGTGCCAGTGTGCACATGACATTCATTTCTGGGTTCTGTCTTGATTGGAGCCTGAATCCAATCTTGCTAATAGTCCTCCAGTTCAAATTATATTGAAAACAGATGCTTGCAAATCAGGTTGAGGGGCTTAGAGGAATCTAGTCAAGTATGTAGCAGTTGGTTGAAAATGTATGAAGTATTTGTAATCAAGAGAAAACAAAAGCAGACCTCCTGCTCTGAGAAGCCCTGAAGGTATGGAAGTCAGTGCTTTTACAGAGAGCTTCATTATTGTCTCTTGCCAAGCAAGAAAATCAAAACTCTAGCAAGCTGGTATGTCATGTTAGACCAGAAAACGAAGAACAGGATCGCCTTGGTTTTGAAAAACAGAGGAATTAAACCAACAAGTCATAGTTTCTAAGAGGGAAGCGTTTCGTAATTGATCATTTGTGTAACAGACGGTCTCTGTTTTGAGGAGTAGCTGCAGAAACTGCTTTATTCTAGTAGACTTTATTCCTGATAGTGTCCAGAGTTTCATTAGGTGGAAAATAAACTCCCATTTCTCAAGGTCCGAGCAAGGATGAAGAGTTCACTTACTGTCTGCTGCAGTGTGCTTTTGCTTCCATCTGACACGGCCGGCGTTGACTATTTTTAGAAACAAATGGGCTCCTGATCATGGCTGGAGCAGCAGCTCCAGTGTTACTTAGTGTGGGATTAGACTGGAGTTGTTTCAGCTCAGTTTAACAGGGTAACACGGTCATCGTGTTTCCTTGGTGTCTACAGCGAAAGTTAGTTGTTTGCACAATAAACCAGTCATTTTTGATAAATAATGGAAGTGTCCAATTGTTTGTAGAGTATGAATTGTCCTCCTTTTCATTTTAAGAGGAGTATCATGGCATTACACATTTGAATTATAAATTGGACGTGATTTTCTTTTGCAGTAGATGTTTCCTTCCAGCTGCAGCTTTGCAGGGGGAGGTGGTTGGAGTTTCTCAAGAACCCACAGAGCCCAGGGTTCAGATGGCCCTTGTCAGTCGGAGACACTAAGCCCAGATTTGTCTGCCGCAGGGTTCTGCAGAGGACCTTATTAGAGCTTTATGTGCATGATGACTTAGTGTTTCACTTGTACACGAGGATCCAAATACTATGTATTTTTAAATCAGTTGATGACTAGACTGCCCTTAGATTTTTAGCAGCAGCCATCGCAAAGTTTCTAAGAGACTGAATCTAGTGCAAGTTTTTCCAGAAAACTTTGTCCTTTTCTGTAAGTCTGCTACCCTCTTTCACCCTGCTCCCACCAAAACCAAACAACTCTGCTTTGTATCTAGTTCAGACCTAGCCCTTTACCAAGATGTTTGCCCCTTTTTTTTTTTATTTTTGCTTGACATCACCCTATTGTCAGAGAGCTGTGTTCAAATCTTCCACATGTACTTCTTTTCATTAAGTGTAGCCAGGTTGTTCCTAGATAGCCAAAGTATATTCAGCAAGAGCCCAGCTGTTGTACACAGGCTCTTCGCTTACACCTTTTGTGATTTGCAGTGCCACCATTTGGAATCCATTATATACTTCTACAAAACATCACGCTTTGTCATTTAATTACACTGTGCAGAAAAGAAAAGTCTGACCTGACAATTCAGCCAGGAGAGTTTCCCAGACAAACATGCGACTTCTCCACGTTCCTGTAAATACCCGCTTTTGTCTCCAAACAGTTTCATTTTTTGGATTGTCATTAAAATGTTTAATTTAATGAAACAAATTTGATACGGTGGCTCAGTGGCTGTGATGAACTTTTCTCTGAGAAGTCAGTCTCCTCCACCTTGGGCTGTCTACATGCTTAGTTCTTAAAGTTTCCCCCAGAAAATCAGACTTTTGAGCAGCAAGTTAGTTTTCTGTATGAAGTAGTCTTGGCAGTTTGGTGTTTATTTTAAAAATATGAGCAGCTGAGTACATATGCTACAAAAACATAGTCTGGAAATACTGTTTGATAAGCTCCACATAACTTGTGTTTATAATTTATTCCTCCTTAAAGGCTCCGTTGCTGTTGCCAGCTTGGTGGCTAAGAGTGATAATGCACAGCACTACAGCCCAGGCTTGTCCCAGGCCCGCGGTACGATTTCAGCAAACTTGGTTCCCGGTTCACAGTGTCTTTTTCCACCAGTGCAACTATTAAGACTTGGGGAGGTGCTCAGCTGCAAGTACAGTAAGGCCTATAAAAAAGAAAAAGGTAGGAAACTGAAGTGGTAGCTATATATGCTATAAAACTAATTTGCTAAGCTCGAAGAAGAAAGCATTCCCCACATAATACTATAGAAAGACTAAAAAGAGTGCTGACCTGCTGTCTCTGAAGGAAATCCTGTCTAGCCTTTAGCTGGGGGGCCTCAGAGGTGGGATGCTGGAAAGCTATGGGAAGGTGGGATAATTCTTGGGGCTCTGCCTAGGATGCAGAGAATTTCCTCTCCATTCATCCAAGCCTCCCAGAAAGCTGGTTTTTTTTTTTTTTTCCCCTCTCCTTATTTTTATAAATAATTACATGCATTAGCCTCAAACTTCTAACAGCCATTGTCTGCCAGCCAAGTTATTTTAACTGGTCGAAAGTGTTCCTGGTAGAATTCTCTATGTCAGATTTCCTCCTAGAAAAACTATTTCATTTTTTAAATGGGATTTTACGTGCAACAGTAGTGGTGATCCAGGCTCTGTGAAAGCTGAATGTGTATAAGGATACATTGGAATTTGTACAAGGTACACGGGTATACATACTCCACCACATGCCTGTAAACCTGCTTTCTTGCAGATCCTGGCTTTGGAGGCTCCCTGCTTGACCTCCTCTGCCGTGCTTGCTTCCACCCACCTAACGTCCTTCCTTCTCCAAACTTGCTTCATCAAAGCTGGATAGCAAGCAGTGCTGGGTTTAGCACAGCCTGCTGCTGAAATCACGCCGTCTGTCAGAAAAAGGAAATAAAATAGTGCCCACAGTGGGTGAAAATAGAAGGAGCTATAAACCCTGCGGTGCAGAGAGTGTTGCCGCTGCTGGTGGTTTGCCTGCGTGACGACAGGCGCCCGGTGCCTGCTGCTTTGCGTTTCACGTCATTCCATAGAAGTTTGCTGCGACTAGGAAGTCTTTACGCGGTGAGACGCTATGCGTGTTCTTAGAATAAAATAGAAAAGAGTGCTTGAGGGAAGGGCATAGCCGGGTAGGTTTGTACGATATCTTTATATCTTAAAATGATATCTCTATCAGAAAACAAGGTGTTTTGTATCAAGTTCAGTACTCGAGTATAACCTCAAGTATAACCTCAGCTCTCTAGCAAAAATTTGGGAGAGTGAGAAGTCCCTCCTGTCCATTCTAGATGCACACCCCTGATTATTTTTTTTAAAGGCTATCTATGCTCAGAGTCAATAATTTTGTTCGAGAGCTGGAGCCATCGAGAAGAAGGACAAGTACATACTTGTTAATTCGTTTTAGGTTAATATTTCCAATGGTCTGTTTTACAGTAGAAAGAAACAATTATGCCTAACTGCACAGTTCTGTGTTGAAAGCAGCATTAAATATTGAGTCATAGCATTGTCTGCCCATTGGTGCCTGTAACTATCAAACCGCCTGGAATTTTGCAGGGAATGAGGATTTAGTTTTCTGGTCGGGCCCTGCTGATCTCTGGCTAAGAAAAGCTTTGGCTAACCCCCCCTCCGTAGCAGCACCCACCCTCGGCGCCACGCAGTGTTCGGACCCCTGAGGCTGCAGCAGCGCAGGGCAACGTGTCGGCTTCCATGTTGTTCCTGGAGGAACCCTGTTCCTGTTCTGCTGCTGATGAATTTCACGCTTAGGACCCTTGCAAGCATGAGGATGAGGTAGTAAAGGATATTTTCCTATGTATTTGAACCACATAACCAAGGGGATCTGAAGTTTTGAGACAGAATTTTTCTGTATGTTCCGTTTCCTAGTGCTGCAGGTAAAATATGATTAAACTTTTTGCCATAAAGAAGTACTGAAAGTGAGCGTTAAGTAGGATTTGGAAAAGGTTATGTGCTAGTGTAGAAAATTCCACAGTCAGGATTAAATAAATGGATAATGCTTAAGCTACAGTACATGAATTAGATACAGCAGGTTTTAAGCTTTCTTTTGTGGACTGTGGTATTCAGAGCCTGTGCCAGAACTAAATGGATGGCTGCTTTTATTCTGTACAGCTAATTTTGGTTTTAATTGAAAGCAAGTACCGCAAATGCTGCCTCCGTATCCTAGTTAATTACTTCCTTACCCCAAAATAACAGGTGACTGTGCAGTTCGTCCTGTATCGTCAGCACAAGGAGAGGCAATCTGGTTCAGTAGCACTGGAAGCGGAACCGTTGCTGGTGAGCGAGGACCCTGCCTAGTGTCCGGCTGGATTCGGTGCCTGGAGTTTGGCTCCTGGATGGCTGTGACAAACAGTTAGGATTGCAGTTGCTTAGGGACCAAATTTATTACTTATTTTTTATTATTTATTTTGTCATTAATTTGTTATTACCTATCTCCAAATGGCATGCCAATAATAAAATATTTAATATTTACCATGTTGTTTCAGGAGAGATACAATTTTTTTTTGCTTATTTCACCCCCCCATCTATTTATTTTTAGATGAACGTGCACATCTGGTTAACAATAGCGTGGCGGGTCTAAAAACCGTGGAGGAGATCACCCCTGTGCCTTGAGCCCACCCTGGAGTTACAGCGCGCTCGCTGCCATTGCCTTGTGTGTAAGATGAGACCTTTTTTATTCCTGCTCAGTTTCGTATGCGTCAGGCGCAGAAACATCCCGTGGTTAAGGAACTGCACTGCGGAGGATCCGTTGCCGATGCAGAAGCAGAATCCGGGTGTAAGTCGGTGGGAGCCTCACGGGCAGCTCGCTGCCGAGTATCACTGTGCATTTTAAGAGTTAAAGCATTTATACATCAATACCTGTGCGTTCCAAGGAATAGAATTACTGTACCTGTCATCCTATACGCCTTAGGATGTTTTTGTGCATCATGCATTTTCTTTGCAAGCTTCTGGTTTAAAGAAGTACCAAAAAAAAAAAAAAAAATTAGAACCTGAGGAGGTTGTACCTTGAAATTGCGACTTTTTGTGTTTGCGACTGTGTTGTGTTTGAAGAAAACTTTAATAAAATTATCTCAAAGAATAGACTTCTTAATATTTCATGGACTATATGTATAGTGATTCACTCTTCAGTAGGTAAGTTTGTGAATAAAAGGGCTGGTTTTTAAAAAGATTAGCATGCGCGTTTTATACGTTCGGGGGCTTATCAAGTTCCTTCCCTTTGATTTCAGGTAACTGTTAGAGGGGCAAGATTTAAATTTTTTTTTTAAATAATAAAAACTAATAATAAATTGATTTTTAAATAATAAACTATTGAGTGCAGTTGACCATATCTAAATAGCTGCCAAAGCACTCAGTAAAAGTGAAGCATTTTTCCCTCTGAACTTTTACAGACCTTCACGTGGCGCTGATAAAGCCAGGTGAGATGAGGCCACGTGGTTTTGGAGGGGTGGGGGGTGATCGCATCCCTGCTGCTGCAGCTGGAAATTTCATTTCAGCCTCTGTCGCAGCAGTAACTTACGTGAGCAACCGAATTCCGTGTTCCTGCGGGGAAGGAGTGGGGTCCCGTCGAGTGGCGGCTGCGTGTCCCTGGTTTCCACAGCGAGCAGAGGGTGTTAGGAGTTCACCTTCTCAGTACATAAATTAAAATGCAATTTGCCATGCTCGCAGATTTATGTGCTGTACACACGAGATTATCAAGCTCTTGCCTGGCTGGTGATTGGAGCCGTGACTTGTTACTTCTTAATGCTGTTAGAATTTGTTCTTGCATCATTTCTTCAAAGATGATTTCCCCTTTTATTTCTCTACGCGCTCCTATTTTGGGAAGTCTTTTTATCCGCGTTTCGTACTGCTGTTGGTTAGAACAGCCAAATACTGGGGGTATAAAGTTGCTGTGATTGAATTTGAGACTTTTAATGGTGAATAATATAACTTTTTGAATGTGAAGCAAAGATATTTATTTATAGTTCATATACAGGTAATATTTAGTATATGGGTTAAGTGAATACTTACACTTCAGAAAACGTTATTTCCCATTAGCCATTTGATTGCAAGAGCTGATCAAATACGTACAGTTGTCTGTGCCGTGTCCTGTCACCCGTCAGGACGCAGGGCCTGTGGCATCCCTTTGCTCAGCCCAGAATCAATCATTTTCTCAGACCCGGGCCCTGCCGTGTCAGAAGGAGACGCTGGAGCGGTACCCACGTTCACCAGGTCGGAGACTAAAGGGCAGGCCCCGGTCACCGCTTTCTGAAGCTCAGATAGGAAAATACGGCGTGTAGCTGGAGAGCAAAGTGTCTTAATCTTCTCGCTTTGTGCTACTAATTCTTCCCTCCTGCCACTTGTAATCCAAGATTAGCGGCTTTGTTTTCTAATTTCATTTTTTTAACTATCTTGGAAATCTCATTAATGAAAGGAAACATCTAAAATGTCTTCAGGGCTTTATTTTTAAACAAATTAATCAAATAATGTAGCTAGCATAGTTCTCCGTCGTCCACTGAAGATTCTTCCAGGTGTGGATTTACTCCTGGCCGTTACACATCGGTCTTCGTTGCTTGTTTTGATCAGAAAAATATGTGATTAATTCGCCACTTCTGAGTCTCTCCTGGAGTTTAAGGCTTTTCTAAACTTGTGCTTGTCTTCTCCCTGACAAAACATGTGCTATTAGTCTAAAGGAAAGGAAGTTGGTTCATCTAGTAAGAAGCACGGAGCAAAAGTTGTTGCACTGTTGGCTGCTCAAGGATCTCGTTTCCCACTAATGAGCTTTTAAGGTCTGCAGCACCTCATGGAAGCAACAAAAGATGCTCCCGCAAGGTTCGGAGTACAATACTAGTGGAAGGGGGTTTGTTTACGGTTGTGCCAAGTGTACAACAAGAGAAACAAGCTTATTTTTGGGTTCGAAGAGCAGAAGCCAATGACGCATCTCTGTTTTCTTTCTGTGCTATGCCTAAACCCCCGCAAGGTCGCTGCTTTCTGTAGGCACAAAAATCTTCGACAAGAATATCCGAGACCGAGCAAGAGCCATCTTGTTTGAATTACTCCATCATGGTTTGGTTGCTTGTTCCTCTGTAACCTCAGAGATGCAAGAGGAAGCCGTTGGTTGTCGCAGCAGCAGTTACTGCAGAGGTGAAATAAACCTTTCCTAGCAGAGTTTGTGCTGGAGAAAAATGGCAGCGGCGCCTTTTGCCGCTTGCTTTGTCGCTGCTTCTTTGCGTGACGGGACGTGTCCATGATGTTTGAAATTTGTGGATGTTTAAGAGTTAAACAGCTGTGTGGCACCCTGTGTAAGGAGCCGCGGGTTAAGTTAATCAAAGCTTTAACTCAGGGAGCCCTAAGAAACTGTTACCTGCATCCAGGGCTTGCGTCCCTTCACAAGAAGACTTAATGGACAACAAGGAGAAGACGTGGAAAATGCTCGGACCAACGGCTGCCATGAGCTGACGCCTCAACCCCAAGCCAGGGCATCGCGGGTCCATGCACCGGCTGTGCCCGCTTCCCAGAGCGAGCCCGGGCAAGCTCCGCAGTGGCACGAGGACCTCCCCTGGCTTCCTAAGGGCAGAAGGCTGGGAAATCAATGCTCTGCACGCAAGGACCTCAGTCCTGTGAGTGAGGAGGGAGGGTCAGACCGCTGGTCCCTGTGCGCCGGGAAGTGGAGCACGGTGCTGCTGCGGAGGGAGGAGCGGGGCGGCTTTGGTACCAGGAGAGGTAAATCCACCCCTGCTGTGCTTGACAGGACAAGGGGCAACGGGCACAAACTGAAACAGAGGAAGTTCCAGCTAAACATGAGGAAGAACTTCTTCCCTCTGAGGGTGACGGAGCCCTGCCCAGGCTGCCCAGGGAGGCTGTGGAGTCTCCTTCTCTGGAGATATTCCAGCCCCGCCTGGACGCGGTGCTGTGCAGCCTGCTGTGGGTGACCCTGCTTGGGCAGGGGGTTGGACTGGGTGAGCCACAGAGGTCCCTGCCAACCCCGACCATTCTGTGATTCTGTGACTTTAGTAAATATTATGTGTACGCATGTATGTATACGTATATATGGAAGAGAAGCAGAGAGTGCTCAAATAGTGGTGTCTTTCACAGTGTATGGTCATGGATTTCCCCTGAAGTTAAATTCCAGCTCTCGATGTGACATTATTTTTATGGCGTACAATTTTCAGAAATTAAGTTGCAGAAGCAGATAAATAGCCTGAAATTTATTTGCAACGGCCCGTTGCAATGTGCCAGCTAAAGAGTGTGTGAATGACCCGGTGACAGCCAGAGGAAGGAGGATTTCCTCCATCTTTTAAGTAACTTGTCAGCGATTCTTTTTTGCATCTGTTACAGAAAGAAGCAAATCTCAGAACCGTGCTTGCTGAATGTTGCTTCCCAGACAGACCTTCCTTGTGCACTGAGCTCCTGTAATTGCAGAAAATTAGGGAGTAGTATTCTGCTGATCGGAATCGCAGAAAATCTAATAGCAAGATGGAAAAAATGAAATAAATGGAAAAAAGATGCCTGTTAACGTACCTATAACCATAATGTCGGGCATGAATAAAACACTGGATCGGGTGTTTTTTTAGAGGGAAGAGTGGACAGGAGGAAAGAGAGGGAGGAAGAAGCCATGGGCTGAGTGTCATAACAACCTTCCCAGCTATTCCCATCGTGCTAAGACCAGCAAGCAGAACCATCCATGGGCTTTCTGCAGGGCGCCAGGTCCCGAGATGCCACCGTAGCATTTCTGAAAGAGCCCGGCGATGGCTGTGGGGTCTCCGCCGTGACCCTCCCCTTGCCCAGGGTGCTGTGGGGCGGCATTTCTAGCCCTGCAGTGCCCTCTAACGCTGCCTGGGCGTCGTGGTTTGGCAGCGCATCCCTGTCCATAACCGGCACCCGTCGCGACACCCGCGACATGTCGGGAGCGGGTAGTTACCCGCCGGGGGATGCGGCAGTGATGGCACCGCGGTGTCGCGGGTTTCGCCTCCACCATCCCCCGGAGAAGCCGAGCGATGCCAGGGCAGCGTGGAGGTGGCATCAGCACCCGGACGGAGGTGGTGGTGGGCACGAGGAAGTTCTCACGTTTTCAGGAATGCCTTTGTCCTAAAGGAAAGGCGATGAGCCCGGGTATGGCTCCGCGGGGAAGCGTGTGCTCACGGGTTTCTCGGAAGTTTTGCTCTGTGTACCCCGCTTCTCTGCACCCAAGTCAAGAAGTCGAGGCGGGGGGGAAATTAACTTAGGGTTTGGGAGTCATCAGAGGAGCTACTCCCCTCCTGCCACAGGCGTGGGGCTGGTAGATGCGCCTGTAAATGTGAATTACTGCTAGCTCAGTACCCTCATTTGTTCCTAGCACGAGGCGGGTCTGGAATATCTCCAGAGAAGGAGACTCCACAACCTCCCTGGGCAGCCTGTTCCAGGGCTCTGTCACCCTCAGAGGGAAGAAGGTCTTCCTCATCGTCAGCTGGAACTTCCTCTGCTTCAGTTTGTGCCCGTTGCCCCTTGTCCTGTCGCTGGGCACCACTGAAAAGAGTCTGACCCCATCCTCCTGACACCCACTCTTCAGATATTTATAGGCATTTGTAAGGTCCCCTCTCAGCCTTCTCTTTACTTTCTGACTGTGAGCAAAGTCAAGAGAAACACACACCCCTTTTCTACTCTCAAAGCACTGCATTTCACATGCCATACAACAGAAGTGTGGCACAATGGCTAAAACGGACATGTGATTTTTCTACCAACACCCAACGCTTGGTTGCACTCCCAGTGTGCCAACAAGGCCAGGTAACACTCCCCACTGTACATCTGCTCCGTTTCTACACAACCGGGCTGCAGAGGGCAGAACCAACGCACCACTTCACACTTCGCTCAAGGCAACAGCGGTGCTAAGGCAGAACTTCACCCCATCAACTCTGCACATTTCAGCACGCCCATTTAAAAGTCTTCCTGAATTTTCAATACTATTAGAAAAGACTGCAAGAAATCACTGTGGACCAAGAGCCTCGGCTTTTTGCGTTTCTTCATACTTATTATGCAAACAGAGATTGCTTGAAAGCTTGTCCACTCCTTTCAGAAAGGCCTTCTCTGGGCCCAAACTGAATGACAAAAAACTGTTTATAGAAAAACAGTTCTGAGAAAATCTATTATGATTTTGATAAATTCCACTTATTTGCAAAAAAAACCCCAAACCACCACCAAGGAAGTTTTGTTCTGCACTTCTGACCGCTTTCACCTTCAGGGTAAGAATTCCTCTTCCAGGAGGCAAAGTCTGAGAAACCACATTCAGTCTGATGGACTGGTCTACCCAACAACTTATCCTCACAGAGAGGGCTTCAAAGGTCTTTGCACACACCTTCTCCACGCACTTTTACCAGAGAAAAAAGTACTAGAACATGGGACACACTGAAATGGGGGTGTGGAGTAGCCCTGAAATCTCCGATCACCAAATTTTAGGATGCTTTGTTATTGATGCTGCAGCCAGGAAAACCAAAACTGCTTCTGACACCCGAGATTCGAGAGGGTGGGAAAACCAGCTCCTCCTCCTCACTCAGCTTGAGCCTGACACCCTGTGCTTGTGGTCTGTGACTTTCCATGGAAGAGGGAAACACCTAGAGGAATGGCAGGGGACAAAGCCAGGACCGGTCACTCAGCAGCCACGCTCCCTCACGTCTTGAACTTGCATCTCAGCGCCTTTCACGAAGCCGCCGTGCAGTGCTATCGGAATGTGCTTGCACACTGCCTATTTTCAGGGACTTCATACAACGCCGGGAGTCCTTCCTGCAGCTGGTGTGTCTGCACACATCGTGCTGCTGCAGCAGTACATATTCTGAATGGTTCACCAGGAGTGCCCCATCCTCCCCTAACCAGAGACTTCTGTAAATAAAATGCATCACGCTAGTCAGGCCTCTGACAAGGTTTGTTTAATTCCAAAGTGTTGTCTTCACTAGTCATCTCTGCCTGTGCCCACACTGCAGAAGGCAAACCAGTGAGCTTCAAAAAAAAGAGGAGAGGGGACCACCCAACACAGAATCAGTGAAATCAGAGAAATCACAGGTTTATTTCCATTCAAAAAATCCTAGATCCAATTCACCGGTAAAGCTTAAACTCCAGTGGTAACTCCAAATCCAAAGTTACAATTTCTAGCCTTGTGAGAAACCTCAAAATATACCAGATTTCAGACCACCATCATTATCCTCCTTTTAAAGATTAGATTTAAAAAGGACCTCATGAATGAAAAAAAAAAAAAGACATTTTTATTTCACTGCAGGTCAACTGCAAGCACTTTCTTTCCTGAATGACACAGTACATCTGTGGTTTTTAATGTATTATTGCTTCTATTCCTTGAAAATCCTGCATTTCACGTTATTTCCAGCAAAGAAATAAGCAATCTAAGGAACAAATCTAGCAGAGATTTAACTCAAAACCTAGTAACACTTCAGAATCTGATATACCTTAGTTGGGTAAGACAGAATGCAGGACCATATAAAGAAACCTTATATACTTAGCTCAAAGGTGTGCAACTGAACAAGAAGAGCTGAAAAGCTGAAAGAAAAGTCACCAGAATTGGTCTAAAAACACCAGATGTTGAGGAAACCTGCAGAGTAATAATCTGATGTTCAGAACTGCCAGCATGAAGACCTGTTGGATTCATCAATTTGCCTTGTAAATTAAGAGGATCTACACACATCACTCCCATCAGATGAGACTAAAGTCAAAGCCACTGGACATTTTAGAAGCAATGTTTGCCTGTGCACCTCCACGTCTCCCCAACAACCCCAATTCTAATCCACTGCATGTTTACCGTAGTCACTGTGCTTTGAGATGATTCTTCTTCAGTACAAACTGTCGACGCAGCCAGGGAAGGCAGCCTGGATGAAGAGGACAACGTTGATGTCTCCATGCCACTGTCCTCATTTAGAGCGGAGAGACCAACCACGTGGTGTCCATTCAGTTCGCTGGCTTTACTCTGAGCGCAGGTCTGCAAAGAGCTGAGCAAAGTGCCATTGCGGAAACAGGTAGTGCTGTGGAAAGTGCTCGTGAGCTTTGATGACTTCTGATCGCTCTCATCGGAGTCAAGTTTAGGAAAGGACAGGGATTTGATATTGCTCACTGAAGTGATAGGGGAGAGGGACACTTTGGAAGACAAGGACATCTTTTCACAGTTTCCCAGCTGCGGTAAAGTGATAAAGCCATTGGGTTTGTGAAGGGGCTTGAAGTCCAACGTGGCCCTTTCTATGGATGCCAGAACTTCCTCATCTTGCAACACAGACTCAGACCCTCCTTTGGGCAAGGTGTGATCTAACAGCTGGGCAACTATTGGCCCAGTAGTACCAACATGAATTTCAAGAATATTTTTTAATTCCTCCTTATCATCGATAGTTTTTAATTCCAGTTTGTCAAATGGGTCTTCTTCACATTCAAAATCAGCTGGGTTGAAGTCTGCTTTCGGGCGAGGTGGGCTGAGAACCTTCA
>Ga0181612_108467_pt1 | contig 25155 bp, 20 predicted proteins | sample HoacroProtozoa21_FD_119630 | JGI IMG/M metagenome (GOLD analysis project Ga0181612, IMG submission 119630) | Hoatzin crop microbial communities from Cojedes, Venezuel. Combined Assembly of Gp0051906, Gp0051904, Gp0051908
GCATTTCTTTGTCCGGCTCTGGCAGCCCCAGCCGGGTGGCTGGGGCAGCGGCTGCACCCTGCCACAGAGAGCCCGCTCCGAGCCCCACCACCTCAGCTCCTGCTATCACCAGGGCTGATTTCTCAGCCTAAGCCACAGTCAAGAGCTACTCCTCCACAGTGTCGCAAAGTATGCCCCATGACATCTTCAGCAAAAAGGTGGTGCTGGGTCAAAACCAACTCCTAGTGAGGCTGGGGCAAGGCGCAGCAAGCCCTGCCAGCCATCCCCCGCGCAGCTCTGTCTGCCAAGCCCTGGGGTCCAGGTGAAGCAATCTTGACACTGAAAACGTACAAAAAAGCAGCAGCAGCATGGACACGGACTGCTTAGCACGTGGACTGGTAGGGGGGGAGGGGGGTCGCGGCTAGTCTCCACTACCTTTTCTCGATCGCAAGGATACAGGTGTGCGCTGCATCTGTGTTTCTTCAGCAGACTTTTAGCCCCTCCGAGTGAGCTACCTCTTCACCACGCTTTAACCATATCTTGAACAACTACACACCCTCTCCATCACATATATCCTAAGGCAGCCCCAGGACTCTCCAAGAGCAACAGGGCAATTTTAGGTTTGTTCTTTCTTTTTGCTTTGGGTTTTGGGTGTTTGTCTGGGGTTTTTTTAACCAGCTATCTTATCAGCTGCTGAAAGCTGGAGAGAAACAAGTGCACTCCAGACAATTACAGAGGAAGTGGGTGGCTGGAAGTGACAGGAGGAGCTGGGGACCTTCGTGCAGGCAGGCACTATTTTTAAACCCTGATGTGGAATGTTTGTTCTGCTCAGAGAAAATCCATTCCCCCGTACTGTGCCGTGCCCACTCACTTTAAATTGTAAGACTTCAAACACCATCCATCTCCTCTTTCTACTCTCTGCTGTAGGACTGGGTACATAACTTCTTCATGGGAAGCACGTTAGATCCCACAGACTCTGTAAAACATTTTTTTTCTTCCCATAAGAATTTCCCTCCCAGTTGCTTTCTACCAGCAGTAGCACAAGTACAGCCTCCAACACATGCTCACAACTAATATTTTAATCTCCACACTAAAAGCATGACTCACCGTGGTTTTTTCTCCCCACTCCGCTAACAGAAGTGGCAAAGCATCGGTGTTCATCCCAGTAACGGGGTATTTTTTAAACAGAAATTTTAAAAAGAATTAGCTTGGTTTCCACTGTGTCCCTATACCTGCTGAGACAGGGACTGTCTCTGCATCACCTTGTGTAGGACCAAAAGCCTTCTGGGTGAACCATCCTCCCTTCTCTGGGGCTCGGGGTGTGGGCAGAGGGCAGGACAGCTAGCATGTGTACCTTAGGCACAAAAAATAACACATGCATTTAAGATCCTGCAGCAGTGACATCGTGGGGTTCCACTCCTGCCGCCACAGAGGGGCTCAGCGGGATGGATACCCCAGCCTGTGGAGGGGGAACTAAGCACCACTGACTCGATACAGCCGTGGGCCCTGCGCTATCACCTCAGCTCTTACCAAGCTTGACTGCTTATGAAAGACAGCCATATTGTCCCCGTCATTCGCTCCTCCATCGCGCCCTGCGGGAGAGCGCAGCCCATGCTCCCCAAAGGGGACAGGCTGCCACGGCATCGCTGACCGCTCCTCCCAGGAGCCGCCGGCCCGGATGACTCTCGCCTGCGGGATAGACTGGAGGACCAGCAGCGCTGATGCAGCTCAACAGGATTTCAGAAAAATCCAGTTATCCGCTCCTCTGTACAAACACAGCCTTGTCAATACTTAGCGCTATTTTTTTTCTGTGGGAAATGCATTACTGATCAATACAGTATGTGCTACTTTGTGAGAAGATGAGTAACTGGATGAATTATGAACAGAAGATCCTCCTCTTCTGCTGACACTATCCCTCACCCATTCCTTCCCCTCTGCATAAATTCTGCCTGTCATCTTCAGAGTGAACCAGTGAAAGATCTCACAGCCAGCATAAGATTCATGATTAGATCTTTATCTGCCAGTCAGGTCTCCTCAATTCATAAAAATTCAGGGTTAAGTCTCCTCCTCTCCTTAATTCAAGTCAGATCCTTCAGCCCAAACTGAGCACGGGGATGAACCAGGAGATGGGAAGAAAAGACTGTCAAAACACAACACTCGGCCACTTTATCACTATTATCGTAGTAAAGTTCTATATGCAGGCACTGAGGGTCTTAAATTAAATGTCAAATATTATCTGGCACCAGGAACATGAAGTATAGTCACCTACAGGGAAAAGGAGCCTGACAGCTCCGCTCTGCTTGTCAAAACAGCAGTTGCTTCATTCACCTCTTCAGGCTAAGGAACCACCATTTACCAGACAAAAAGTTAGCAGAATCTACTCATTAATGCCTACCAAAAAAAGATGTGCTGGTGATGATAGGAGTAAGGGCAATTTTGTAATCATATTCAGATGCTGAGAAGTTTGATTTCTCCACTTGTAACACTGGAACAGAAGAAGATATAGACACATTGCATTTTTTTTTTTTTTTTTTTTTTTTGAGTTGAGGTTGAAACAAGGTCATTAAATCTTCTCCCCTTTCAGATTGCCCGTGTCCTGCTCACCAGTTAAACAAAAGAAATGCCCAGAGCTTATTTCCCTCTCAGGCAGTCCAGGAACTGTTGCTGCCTTTTGGAATAGGCTCCAGAAAGCTTGCCAGCTGAAGTTTATGAAGTCTAGTTAATTGTTTCAGTGCATTGATTTCATGTTTGTACAGGGAAAGGTATAGCTGGAGACAGCCCTAGCTGGTTAGCCCTCAAGCAGCTGGTGCTGCGGCACAGCCGTGCTGCTCACTGCTGGGCTGGAAACCCCGCTTGGTGGGAGAAAAGGTGGGATCTTCTAACAGAAACCTCTGCTGTGTCCAGAGCCACAAAAGACACAACTTCCCAGAGTCTACAGCGCTGTTGCAAAGGCATTTTGTTAGGAACTGCTGATTATAATCTAGATTCTAGAAAACATTGCTCCAAAGACAGAAGTTTTGCTTTCGGCACAGGAGAATAATTTAGATAGTAATAACTTTTCCTAAGCACCTGATTCCGTCATCAAGGAGCATTCCAGGCCCCACGTCCCAGTGTGTGGGGAACTGCCCTGCAAGCAGGAGGAGGACACAGGGAGAGCAGGGTAGCTCCCAGCCAGCCCAAGCAGACACACGTGCGTGCCTAAGCACGTGCTGGAAAATAGATGGCAATTACAGCTGCCTTCCTGATGCATTAAATTAAGTGGAGTTTTGGGATGCAAACTGGAAACTAGACAGGCATACCAGGGAACAGCTATGGTGTATGGCACCCCTGACTTGGGGAAAAAAAAAATCATCCGTGGGAAAGACTGTATCCCAGTCAACTGTACCATCACCGTCGTGCTTTGACGTGCAGAGCCTGGGAAGGAGAGTAATGCACCAGACACAAGCAGAGAGAGACTTGAAAACATTCTTGACATTTCGTACTGAAAAGAAAAATCTTTCCCCATGCCCTCACAAGCGTAAACTCAGTGCCTGCTGAAGTCAAGTGCAGGTATGTTAGCTGCAGGAGGATGTGGAAGAGTGGATGAAAACTGCTAAAGTAGGAAGTACAGCAAATTGCCACCATAAAAGTTCTGTTTGGGTGCTCACATGCTGAAGCAACCTTACCTCTCCCAGCTCACAACTGAAAGCACTAAAAAGGCTTTTTTACAGGACGAAGATTTACAAAGTTTTAATGACCACAAACAAGAGCAGAAATTCTAAATGTGCTGAACTCCAGAAGGAATGCAGGAACCACTCTGCCTCACGGTCATGAGGCAAGACTGCTGGCTCTCACAGCTCCTTAATTAAAGAAATAAAAGGCAATTTTGGGCATTGGGGGGGATGCTGGAATCCATCCAAGTTGTAACAGAGAAAGGAAAGGCCGTGAGATTTGTAGGAGACAAAATCATAAATCTTCATTCACCTTTTGCAGAGCTCTAATGTTAATGCCAAAAATAACCACAGCGCCAGTGGGATTTCAGCATTTGGACTAATCAAGCCTTGCGGTGTTGGAGGGGGGAAAAAAGCAGCAGAGGAACAAAGGGCGGAAGGATTCCAGGGCCTGAGCGCACTGACAAGGATGCGGCGCCCAGAGAACAAGCTGCCATTTGTTCCTGGCTGGGGCAGATGTTCCATAAGGATTACAGCAGGGGAAGGAAGGGGAAAAAAATCGGGTAGGCACAAAAGCACATTGAGAAATGGGTCAGACTAGAGCAGAGCCGTCGGCCTTCCCTACCCACAGTATTAAAGCTTAATTAGTCCGAGATTTCTTATTCAGGTCCACGAACAAGGACAGTCTATCTAGGAGTTGCATGTCTCCAGTCACAGCTTTCCTCCCCGGCCTTCCAGGTGTGTAGCATTGGCTTCCCACTGCTATACAAGTTCCACACTCCAGGCAAAATTTGCAGGCACCGAGGTCTGCAACTCAGCAGCTCAGAACGCCAGAAACCATCATCGCGCTGCACAGGAAAATAGACGCCGAGGGTTAAAGAAGGGAAGGACCTATTGGGGTATCTTGGCTAGTTGCTCTACTCTCTAGTTTATGCTGGTTTTTTATCCTGCTGAATTTATCTCAAAAGAAGGCAGCTAAATTTCTGGTGTCTTCCTGAAAGGAAGATTATTGTTGACTTTGAGGTTTGGAGTAATTTTGCAATGTGTGGTCCCAATTTGTTTTTCCTTACAGTAATGAAAAGCTTCTTGTACAAAACATCGTAACCAATATGCTTTATTTTATAAACATGTTGTGGATTAGAAGCCAGCTCCCTTCGTTTATGGTAGTTTGCAAAATGGTAATACTAGACTGTGGCTTTGCTCTCCAGCTTCCTCACAATGGAAGCTCCAAAGCCACATCATTTGATACTTGCGTTTTTGGATTTTGGTTAGCAAATTAGGATTTACACTAGCTGTAACAATTGGTGGCTCTTGCTCCAACGTCAGATAAAAGATCCAGTACTCTGGACATGGCACCTTCTCTCCTATTTCCAGAAAGCCCTTCCAGGCAGCTTTGTCATATTCACTTCTGCTGATCAGGTTACTTCTAGTGTGTTTTCTGACATCATTGCATGAAAAGCTGAAAACAACTTTGACTTCTTTATGATGCTCCAGTACAACCTTAGCTACAGCCTGGCAAAGTCTGGGCCTTTCATGCAATGCTTGTCCTAAGCCATTTTATAATGAAAGCTAGCCCTTAAGCTGAACACTGGTACAAGTTCATTAAGTGCTTGTCTGCAGTTCAGAGAAAAAAAATACAACAAACCCACACTTACCAGTTACATGTTCGTAGTCAGAAAATTGAGGGGGGAAATATGACTTGCTACCAGGCACACTGTTTCCTGCGTTTTTTTGATTGGCAGGCTTAATTAGAGCTTAATGCAATGTTCAGATAGGCATTAACAATACGCCGCGCTTAGATCAAGGAGATTGAAAGGCAAGAGCAAGCTAGCAAATGCTCAAACAAGCAATCACTTCTGTAATTTACTTTTGGGTCTGTGAACGTGAACTTTAGCCTTTCCACCATCTCCAGCCTGAGCAGGTTCAGCGCAACAGGCTCTGTTCTGTAAGGATGGGGAGCAGAGGGCACTAGACAGCACTTATTTCAACTCTACAAAGCACCACAAAGATTCACAGTAAACAATGGGAGGCAGCAATTTTTCAGCTTATTCTATCAGCCAAGTTGCAGCAAAACTATGAATACATTAGCCTGCCCTTGTGGGACTGCTTTTGTTCAGTCAAAAAGACCAAGAAAGAATGAAAAAAAATGAAAGCAAGCATGAACTGGGAAAAGGAAAAAAAAAAAAAAACAGAAGAAAGAATAGCTGCCAAGTGAACTGGGAAACATGCTAGAATGAAAATTAAATGCAATTGCACAGGCAATTCATTTTTCTCATGGCTTTTATGCATCCTTGTTAATGAAGTTGGGCTGAGAGATGTTCCTGGATGCTCCACAGCCACCACCCAAGTCAGTGGCTCAGGAGCTCATGGAGGGCACTCAGTCCTCGCATGTACAGGTGTTCAATCTGCTCTCTAGAAGGCACAGATTGCCTGATAAATTAATACTTTGAATTTCTATTTGCATTTATTTATAAATGAGAATATAGAGAGATTTTAAGCGTACTAATTAAGGAAGCAATCAAGGATGCGTGCTTCAGGAGAGAAAAAGTGAAGTGTGAGACACTTGAGGAACACCTGAAATATTTGTTTCCTTTGCTTCAACTACTCCCTGTAAAAAATTGTTGCTCTTAGTTGAGAGGCAGCAGCTTGTTGATAAATGAAAGAGTTGAGGCAGAGTCTAATGGAGGCTTTTTCCAGAAGCATTTTCTGATTTTATCTGCAGCTTTTAACAGAAGAGTATCCAAAAAATGTGCTGACATCTTGCTAGGGGGAGGCTTAGATAACTAACCCCAGATTCAAATGCCGACATAGAAAATGTCAGTCCTCAAACTCACACCTTGAAAGACACTTGAGTGTCTGCCAACAGAATACTTCAGATATCCTTTTTCTTCCCTCTAGCGTGGAGTGTGTGGAGACCACCTAAGTCTCAAAGACCAGACAGCCTGGCAGCAGTCTTGCACATTGTTTCCCATCTAATTTATCCATTGAACCATTCTTCTGCCTTTGCCACAGGCAGGCCACAAGTAAAACAAAATGAAGCAATGCTCTCACGATCCCTCTGTCTCACATAGCCAGTGACCTTCTAATGAAGATTAGGCTCAGTGATGCTGTCTGCTTGATAGACCTGAAGCCAGGTCCTCTCAAGAGAAGTGCTCCAGCTCTTGGCGTGCTGACCCTGCTGGGCAGGACTCAATATCTCAGTATGTCCTCCTCTCTGCATAAATAATTAGGTATCAGAAAAAGGAGAAGATTCATTGCTGTATATCCCAAGCTGAAACAGGTGTTCTCCTTGGCATGGAAGACAAAGGATAAAGTTTAAATCATGTATTTTTCCTAAACATTTCTGTCTGTCAACCTCATGGACCCACATTCTGACTTTCCTAAATCACCTTCTCGGGCCGTAACTGTTCTCACACATAACAGGGGAAGCCTAGGCCCTAATACCAAAGAGTATCTGGCATCACTGTTTGGTATTGTAACACCAAAGAGTAGTTGGCATCACAGTAGTTGCCTGATGACTCCAAAGTTGGGATATGCAATGCTTAGACTAAGGCTCTTTCCCAAATCTAACCCCTCACAGACACCGCCCTTGACAAACTCCCTCTTGTTCCCATACCGAAGAGTGGGAAGGATGCAGGAGGTCCTCTTTGTGTTTCTGCTCAGCCATCCACCCTACGTACTAGCGAGACTACTGCATTTCGACATCGAGTTGCTGCTATTTTTGCTTTATCCTGACACCACCCTCCACCACAGCCCACTAGGGATGAGAGACACCCGCACCAGACTGGCACCATTTGCTGTCGAGCACTTCGGCTCTGACCTCCACTCCCAACTGGAAAAAAAGAAGTGGTGTAGCTATCCCACCTAGCCATGGTCCCAGCCTTCCAGCCCAGGGACATGTCACGGCACTAACAAGGGTGGTCAGTGCCAGTACAGAAGCCTTCCAAAGCAAGCGTAGTGTAAAGACCAGGCTAAACTAACTGCAACACTGGGGACAAAGGGAGATGGGAAAGGAGATCACCTCCCAAGGGCACTGATGGCTTACAACAGTGCCAACAATGTGAGTTTTGTGGATGCACCTTGACTGACCCTAGTAGCATCCCTTCTGATGCAGGCAAATTCTCCCTTGCCACACAGCCAACTGCCAGTACCTCAAGAACATTTCACTTCACGGCACTCATCCCACTGCTACAAAGCCCCTCTAAACTCCATTTACCAGACTGTCACAAAACAAAACCAAATCCTTTTTTACATGTATTTGGTTTCCGGTGCATGGAAATTAATTAATTTCCCCTGCTCCTCACCCTCATTTCTCATTGCGATGCTTCTGGAGTGCCAATCAGTAGACTTCCTCGGTACTGCATCCTCCACTTTGGACAGCACAATTATCTCTTGAGCAATCAGCTTGTCACATAACAAGCATAAACAGCAGCAAGAGATAAAAATCAAAAGCAACAATGTTTTCACACAGGTGCCCCAAGTCACCAAACAAGGAAACTGTAAACTCGTAACATACGGTACGCTGGCAGGATTGCTTCCAAATAGGTCCTTCTTTTCCAAGCAGCGTCCATGTCAAGTGTCCTCAGGGACTAGTAACACTCAAGACAGAAGGCGGAATGACTTAAATGAGCCAAGCAGCATCCCAATAGTCCATTAACGTCCCCCTGAAATGACTGATAGAAGCAGAAAACAAGAACAATTTTTTCTTCCTCTCTCAAGAGACACTGCAGACACTGAACATGGAATCAGGGAGATTTATATGCAAGTTCCACCTGACTCCAGCTTCAGCCATAGCCCAGCTCCATGTCAGTAGCTTCCATCTCTGATCAGCATGGGGCAGTCCCTCCACCTCTGACTTCCCTTGCTACACGGCTCTTCTGCAGAGTGAGAGCATTGTCCCAGCTGGTTTGCATCACTGTTCTCTCTCCAGGAGGCATTAATAAACTAATAAGCAGGCACAATGGCAACAGGCAGGAGGGCTTCTTTGCAGAGGCAGGAGGTGAGTCATTTAGGCTTACACAAAGGTGGGAATACACATTTAGGCAACCTGATCTATTCCAGTGCTAAAAAATGTTAGCCACTAAAGCCTTTCCAGTCTGGACAAAGCCAGCAATTTGAAGTACACACAAATAGTAATCCATCTCTCTCAGCCTCCACCTGACCCAAGCTCCCTCCACGCTGCAGGGAGCCTACCGGCACGTAGCTGTGGGTGCTCTCCTGCACAGCACTTCTGACTCGGAAGAATTTCACCTGTGCAAGTGCCTTCAGCCAAGGCCCACCCCACACAGATGGTCCAGCCAGGTACCAAGTGCTTAGGAGGGTGTCAGCAGGACTTATGATGAACACAAACTTGCTAGCTAGTTTCAAGAAATACAGTAGTCCAAGGAAATCAAAGCTTTAGCTAGCAAGTATTTATCTCATCAGTAAGAGAGATGAAAGTATCATGATTAGATCTGAGTAAATATAAATCAGCAACATTCAATTAGTTTAACCTGTGTACATCATGATATAAAAAAGAGTCAGCATGGACCAAGGGCAGATTCTTCATGACTTGTGGGGGGCAGGGGAGGGTCACTCAGTAGCAGAAGGGACCATCAGTAATCCCACTGCAACTCTAAGCCAGCCAGAGGCCTCTTTGCTCCAAAGCGGATTCCAGGGAAGACCTTAAGAACGTGAGGTTGTCTCAAGGGCCCAAGCACCTGCACTTTCCTTTAGTAGCAGCTTGAACCAAAGCACAAAATGTAGGACAGAATTCTTGCCTCCTCTCAAAGCAATGCTTGAGACCAAACTAAGCTCAACTAGCCACGTTTCTTCCTGATTTTCTGGATTTCTTGGTTTGCTTAATGTCTGAAGGCAGACATGGACAAACAAGTAGGCCCCCAGCTATCCAGCAGCCTCATTTGTGTGGGCGAGTCTGCGGTATGACACTTTAGAAAAAAGACAAGCCATGATCTTCAGGAGGAACCTGAGGCATTAAAGAAAGACCAGAGGCTACTCCCTAGCAGAAGACTTCAAGTTGCATTTCTTCCATTCCCCTAGATAACAGCCCTCATTTCTCAGAAACTTTAATACACCTAATTTCCACTGAAGCCATAGAGAACCCCAGGCAGAAAACAGGAGCTGTTTTTATAAACCCTGGAGACTGAAATCCCAACTTTGCAGACAAAATGTGCTAAGTCATAACAGTATGTAAGTTTTTCTCACGACACTTTAGCAGTTAGAAGAAAAACCCTTCACTGGCAGCCCTTTTGCTACGGCTGCCAGCTGAGACAACGATTATCATGCACTACCAGTAGCTCCCACGGCCATCGTACGGCAGCAGCCTTCCGCCACAGTCGGGAGCAACTCGGAGGCTGGAGGATGGGTATTTTGGTAACAAACTCCCCTGGACATGTTCACTGCCCTCCCTCACTACCACAGGGGTCAAGGTGGAACCTCCCAAAGCATCCGGAAGCGAAGGAGCACCGGAGAACAGGGGGAGCGTTCGCTTCTCCCACCAACTGCTTGACCCGTTAATGAACAGTGGCATTATCAAGTGAGTAATGAGCTCCCGGTCCCCAGAGCTTTACCCGCACATTCTCCCCCCGCCATGGCACCTCCACCCCACGTGCCCCAAACCACGCGCTCCCCAGCCTCAACAGGCCAGGGGGCCCGATGCTGCGGCTCCGCTACCCATCTGCTTCTGGCTGGTTGCCCGTGGTCGTGGTGCCTTCTAGACTTGTTCTTGCAGGGGATGGGGCCAGCGTGTTCTCCGACAGCAAAGCCCACCAAGGAAAACTCTCAGGGAAAACCATTTGTCAGCGGTGCCCTGCGTTACGGCACCAAGCAGAGGTGAAGGCAACGCTGTAAGCTGTGTCCCGACTTTTCTGTGGAAACGCTTTGTTTCGTTACAGCTGCGCTCCAGCATTTCGTCCCATCAGGAGCAAGCCAGCAGCTCCCTGGGCAGAGCTGGAACAGCAGTGCCTGTGGCCTGGGGCCACCATGTGTTTCACCACTGGCGAACGTGGCTAGAGCCCACTCCCACGCCCGCCGTGGTGGCCAGAGCCAACCCTGCACCCCAAAATACTGACAACGGCGCAGAGGCACCCTCCCACCCGTGGAAGGAAGCGCTGGGAGAGGGACCGGTGTGGTGGCTCTGCTGGGAGAGGGGAGTGCCGATGACTGGGAGTGGTGGAGCTGAAGGCTTGGAAGATGGAGGTGGAGATGGACGCTTTCGTGGCATTCGAATCCGGAGCTGCAGCCGGGCAAACCCCACACCTGTGAGCATTTATCAGCTTGCTTTCACACGAAACTGTAGTTGCAGAACTCCATCCGGACACCAACTTCTGCCCTCGCTGCTCCGTCTGACCCTGGCAGGAGGAAAGTTGCTTGCCTGGCAGCTCAGAAAACCCCTCTATGCTCCAGTGAACCCCGTGGTACAGAAATCAGCAGTGTCGACTCCACCGTAGGTGCCCCGTAGAGGGATGGATGTGGAAGAGGGGACATGAGGTTGTTCTCTGCTCCCCTCTGTTTCCTAATATAATGGACAACCACATCTCCTTGGCACAGTCCTCGGGGGCTTTTGAAACGAAGCTCATCAAGAAAGAAGTCGAAGGCCCCAGAGAGCCATCTGATGAAGAGCAAGCGATTTTTTATGTGCTCCAGACCCTCCCACCCAATTTTTCCCCCACCGCCAGACAGCCCACCCCTTTCAGCACGCATCAGCAAACAGCACAAGCCTATCGGAAAAAGTGCTGGAAATGAAAAATTAAATGTACTCTGTTTAGTCTTCAATTAAGGAAGAAGAGTTTACTCCATCTCTCTAGGGCAGCAAAAACTGGAGCAAGAGTGTTAGGTTCATTGAACATTAATGATCTTTTCCTATTATGCCAAATTATTGTTTCCTTAGTCAGTGATCAAATACAATAGCTTTATTAAAGCCCATCAGAAAAAAGAAGGTGCCTTTCTGCTACGGTAGCTCTCAGGAGCGACAAAGGAGCAAGGGCCCTACAACAGGGCGATTGTTGGCAGCAAGGGGAGCGACGGTCCCCACCGCTTCTGCAGATGCCCTCACCTTTCCCCGGCCCCAGTAACAGAGACATGGCGCTGCCGGAACGAGAAGCTGATTCCAGCTTGGTGCTCACCCCGTTGCGGGCTCCTCTGCCCCCCGCCGCTACGCAGCAGGCACCGCTGAGCAGGCCCCTGCCCACAAGTACGCAGAGCTCGCCCCACAAAAATGATATAAAAAACCACCAAAAGACATTTAACTCGTGACCCGAGCTGGATTAAAGTGTGTGCTTTCAGCAGCGAAGAGCAAGTGCAGGCTGCAATAACGCGATCCTGTGGGGAAAAGATAATCTGAAGTAAAATGAGCCAATTTTGGTGCAAGTCTATGGAGGCAATGCTACACTCTTTAGACAAAATTAAATGAAACAATTTTAGTGGAGTTCTGTGGAGGCCACAGTCCAATGTAATTACAATGGCAAATTGATGTTCTGATGTAAGTATGCTGCCGCTGAAAGGAAAGGCTATGCAGCCATGGAAAACAGAGTAGGTATAAAAAAGAAGGTTGAAATTAAGTTAGGCGAACATTGTAAACCACTTTTGAAATGTATTTATTTATACCACACCCCCTCTGGCACTAAAGCTCTCTTGTGAGCCGATGGCTGCTCACCTGCGGCCCGACACTATCCCGCGCGCTCTGTGTGAAAACCGGGTGCGCGGCCTCATCTGCTGCGAGTGGAAAGCCCAGAGGCAGAGATGTGGTCTCCAGAGGTCCCCAAGCGGCTGTGCATTCCCCTTTCCCAACCCGCTGGCCCTGGAGGGATGAGCAGCTTGACCCTGCTGGGTCGCTCAGCAGTCGGGGATCCCCCCGCAGCCCTCGCAGATACTCATCTGCACCCCACTCGCCCGTCATATTTGAAACGCCATCACTACTGAACCTGCGGCACACACAAAGCATGGCTTAGCCGGGCCACAGCTCCAATCCGAGTGGGTTCGGGTAGGAAATGGGAATGATCCGTTCCATTTGCATGGCGGGAGGCACGTGGAGGAGGGGAGGGAGAAAGCCAAGTGCTGGCAGAGGAATGCTGCTGTAGGGCACACGCAGAACAAGTCCAGCAACCCGCCGGGGGGGGGGGGCACAAGATTTGCTTTATTTCAACAAGACGCTTTTGAGCTACGGGAACTTCAGTTTTAAAGTTGTTTCTCCCTGCCCCAGTCTGTCTCTGCCTTGCCATCCATGCCGTAGTGCCCTCTGATGTGAAATATCCTGCTTGAAATCTACCTGGATAAGGGTAGAATCAATAGGCTCTCAGTTCTGCATCCATGGCAACACATACTTTACATATCATTTTATCCTGAACAAAGGAAAATTAAATACTTGATGTCAAAAGACTTGGGGTTTCAGGGAAGGAGAGGGGGGAAGGGAACAGGCTTTGCCTCCAGGTGCAAACCTGTCATACAGAATCCTTAATGCAATGCACTTAAGAATTCAGTGTTGATAGAGCAAAACTTGAGGCTCTGTGCAGAGCATATGAATGCCAGACTTATTTCAGCTGACACTACTCATAGCCTAATGCAAACTAACAGAGCCATCGCCAACCCTCAACAGACAAACATGCCAACAAGTCATTCTCAGAAAGTAGTAACAGAAAAAAGACATGCAACTCTACCCCCCTCCCCCCCCGAAAAAAAACCCAAAACACCGAGAAAGTTCAAACATTTACATTTTGAATTAATCACATGCTAAACCTGATTCCAATCTGACTTCTACTGGCAGAAAGCTAGAAAATCAGTTTTCAAGCTGCAGTGGTTTAAATCAAAGTAAAGTCCTTCCTGTGTCCCTCTGGAAGCGTTGCTAATACTAGGTGGCATTTGTGATTACATGAGGTTTGATATCTGGCGATCTAAAGAAAACTCACCTACTTCTAATGATTTAAGTTCATTACTTTTCCATCTTAATAAAAATATAGTTATTTTCTTTATTTCAAACCCATTATTCTGGAGTTGACTTGAACAGTAGTTCAGTTAGGTAGTCTACAGCATAAAGTGGCCTGATATTCTTCTGCTGTGTCCCTAGGGTTTTATTTACACAGCTATAGAGTGAGTAAAATCCATAAAGCTATTCATTTCTTGTATGGTTTAATTTTACAATCACTGTGAACCACACTTCTTTAAACGTGCAAAATCCTACACCAACAACAAGGCAGTGGAGAAACCATTTCCTAGTGTGTGTCTATCCCCACGAAATACCAGCGCTGACATCCCAGACCTTCCCAAGTCATTCCCGTGCCCCCAGCAGGTGCACATCCCTACGCCAGTGCGCAGTGCTGCGCTGACTCCTCCACTCACACGGTTTCAAATCATCCTTTTAAAGTTCTGCTCTTCCAGGCAGGGCTGTGCCCCAGGCGTGCTGCGAGGCTGCGTGTGCTCCTGCCAGGGCAAGGGCAGCCGGGGCGCGGGGCCAGGCCAGCCATGGGAATGTGGGGGTGTGGGTCGCTGCGAGCCAGCCCGGAGGCAGCCCCAGAGGGGTCGGTGCATCGTGTCAGAGCCATGGCCATTGCAAGCCTGGCATTCCTCAGTTGGCAGTATCTGAGGAGCAGGAGCTTGGCCCAAAAGGCTTCACCAGCACGGAGCTTCTTCATGATCTCTTGCTAATAACCTCTCCAAAGATGCTCCAGCTGATTGCTGGCAAAGGCGGGAAGGCACAAAGACGATCGTCTCAACAGAAAATTTGTACAGTTAATGCAGCCCTGTTGGGTAAAGCCTTACAGATTTTCAGCATACCTTAAGGTCGTGTGTTAAGCTATCTCCTCAGGGCGGGGATCTCAGAAGACAACAGATGTAGGCATGTGAGCTATTTATGCCACGTTTATGCTTGTCAAGAACAGAAAGATCTACTGTAAATATAGGGAAGAAGGGAAATAATTCATCTGGATACTGAGGAGCACCCGCAGTCGGGTTGTTGTGTTAAACCCACAGCGCTGCCCTTCGAGACATGTGTCTCACAAGGACTCTGGGAGAAATACGAGTCCGACAAAGATGCCCCATTAAATAGAGGCTGTAACTGTGTCACAGATTTCTTTTACTTGTAATTGTGACCCTGAGCCTTGTAACTATAATCCCAGGACTGTGTTACCTCCTTGTTACCCTGGAGCCTGCCGGGCGTTGTCGGGAAGCGAGGCGAGCCCTGCGATGCGGCTGTGCTGCTCCCGCACGGGCAGCGGGCAGAGCCCGGGGGAAGCCCAGCAGCAGGGGCGAGCTGCTTGCCAGCTCTCGGCAGCGGCAGCAGCGTGGGTGGCCGGAGCCGCCGGCTGCCAGCCCGGGGGAAGTGGGTCCCCCGAGGGGCCACGAACCAGGGCCCCTCCTGCCCACGGCAGATGGTGACGGCTCCTGCCAGCCCGCAGCATCGAGGGCAGCCCCGATCGAGAGCACACTGCTCAGCTGGCAGGAGAAAACCTGTGCCCGAGTCTTGGTGGCTTTGGTATGAGGTTCGCCTCAGCTTACCTTCACCTTCAATGTAATATTTGCTAGAGCTTACCCGTCCCTGGCCTTGCTTTCCTGCCAAGTTAGGTGCTCCAGCTCTGCCAGCGCCATACAACATGCCCTTGGCTTCTCCATTCCTGTTTTCCTCTCTGTAACATGAAGGCAATAAGAGACTCACTGCAAGAGTGCTGTGATGCCTAACTCATCTTTACGAAGTGCTTCAAATCCATCACGAAATGCTCTGTGAAACTCCGAAGCACCAGTGTAACATCATCAATGTTACCACAGTATTTATTGTACTGCTGTCTCTGAATGGTCCATGTAATTATCATTAAATATGAATATTTTTATCTATTATGTACCCATGCTATACCTCAGCTCCTTGGCAGTTGTACAGAGATGCTGCAAATGCTTTTCTTCTGTTTGCCCTTTCCCAACAGTTTCAGGAAGATGTATGCACATCGGAAATGTTAGAAGTCAAAATTCTGTCATTTCTAATGCACAAAAGGCTCCATCTGGCACACCTATATTTTTCAGCTATTATGCAAACTGAGAACTGAAATGTTAATGAGCTTTGTGAGTAATTCAGATCAGGCAAGATAATTTTTTAAGTTGTTCAGTGAGCACACTTTTCTTCCTGAGAAGAAATTCTCTTCATGACTGTGAACTTACCGATAGTTGCTGGAGCTGAAAGAAATGGGTGGATATCATTAAACTGACAGAAGATTGAAAAAATACAATGAAGAAAACCCTTATTTGCATTTCACCACAAAATAGCGTGTCCTGTGTTCCTTACCACCCTAGCTGGTGTTTCTGGGGCACTGTGTGTAGGTATGGGTAGGTCCTGCCAGCCCCGAGTAGCAAAGAGGAGGTTGCACGCCCCAAGGGGCAGGCAGATTTGTCCGTGTACGGTGAAACATGGACCAGCATGTGCAAACATCAGGGGTGTCTGAGAAGTTGCAGCAAAGTGTGGACCGGAGCAAAAATGATCTGGATGGTAAAGAAAAGGAGCTGAGCAGTCTGAGCAGGGCGAGGGGTCACCGCGCTCCAGTTCCCTTTCCAGATGTGGCGTTTGCTCGTTACCACGTAGCCCGTGGCAAGGCAGTCAAACGCGCCAGGGTGTCATAAATACAGATTTAAGCATTTTAAACGCCATCAGAACAGAGGAGTTCACTGGAGCATGTTCCTCCCCGCTGGCCGGACTCTGCTGAGCCTCTTGCCGAAGCAGCCGTCTCACCCCTGTGTTTCGGCGGTGCCCCTGCCCCAGCCTTGCCACCGGCAGGGACGGCGAACCTCGGCTGAGCAGCACTCAGCTTGCAGGACGCCTCTCCCTGCTTCCTGATGGATCCTTCCACCTCTGCTCCCCAGCTCTGAGGTCGAACCCTGTGTCTTGAGAGCGGCCTTAGCTGCCGAGGTGCTGAGGATGATCCTGGCAGTCGCCACTCTGCCAGGGCCGGGTGACATCAGCGGGGCTAGCATGGATCCTGCAGCTTTCCAGGCCACCTGTTTTGATCCTGTCTGAACACGCTTTGGGTTGCTCTGTGGCTTAAATATCTATTTTCAGCCAACAGGGGTGGAAGGCGAAGGAGGAGGGAGGGAGATGGTTGCGCTGGGGCTGACCTTGAGGATTTTCTTCTCGAAGGGCCAAAGCCTCTCTAACACTTGCGCTCACCGGTGTCCTGACTCATAACAACTGCTGACACTGTGCACGCATCCACGATCCACGCACTAACCCAAGCTGCCCGTACCTTCACAAAGCATCGGTACATCACCCATGCAGCAACCAAGCCTTAGGTCTGTACTTCAGTGTGTAACCTACCTGCCCTACGCCTCTTTGATCAGAGACAGCTTTCGTGGATGTCACCAAAAGCACTGTCAAGACAGACAGGATTGCCATTTTTTAATTATTTATTTACTTTACAGGAAATAGGTGTTGACACATGAAGCAGTTGTCTGCTCTCCCTTCAGCACAAAGGAGCTAAACCTGACAGCTTGAAAGAGGAAAAAATTGTAGCTTGGTTTGTTAAGATTCACGAGGGAAAAAATCCTAAGTATTGTCTTTTGCAAAATATATGAAGAAATAATTTTCATGATTTTTACAGGAGTAGCTTAATTTCAAGGAATATCAAGTATAGTTACTGCAGTGTTCTGATTGTGTAGGAGAGGTCTAGAAAATGAAACTGTCTGGAGGCTCTTTATTGACAAAAAGTGCCTCATTTATGTGCTTTGAATAGGAGGAACAAAATACAAGTGAAATAACTATCTAGACTCTTCACTGACAAGCAAATTACATTCCTAATTTAGTTTTAATCATCTGAAGCACCAATAGAAATGTAAGGAAGGGAAATGGCTCGGTTTTCTTCTTGAAGAAGAACAGGAGACCTAACCCAGGAGCATCCGTTTAACCAGTCTGTGCCAGCTCCAGTCACTCATCTTCAGAAAGTTCACTCATCTCATCAGCTCCATAGTAAATGACAAACTGGAGAGAAAACTGGAAGCCACCAGTTGCGGTCCTTTGCTCTGCAGCGGACAGGCACCCGAGGAGCCTGGTTCGCAGCTCCCCTGCGCTGGCTGAATGGGGAGATAAATGACTGTACCGGGCTCTGCCATTCGCGATTTCGGGAGCCTCAGGCTGTCACTGGACGGCATCCCACGTAACGCACTGTGCTGGTCCCCAGGCTCTTTCCATCCCTCTCTGCCCTGTGCCACGTTGTCGGGGAGGGAACGACTCAATGCTTCCATGAGCCTTGGAAGTAACATAGCTGTGCTCCGTGTGACATTCTCAATTTGAACTTCTTTTTTTCTCCTTTGCTGCTACTCCTGATAAATCTCTACACAGGTAATTGTTTCTATGAGCCAGAAGATGACTGCTTCATTTTTGGCACAACCTGAAATATTCCTTCACAGCAGAGCTCCTAAAGCCTCCAGTCATCCCGATCCTCTCAGCAGGCTCTGGTTAGCTGGGCTCCCGGCAGTCTGCTGGCTCGGTTGGCAAAGGAGCGAGAGGCACCACCATCACTCCCCCTTGTCATTCCTAAGAGAGGGACGAAGCTTATCTTAAATAACTCATCGTGGATATACTAATCACCAGCTTTTACATCCAACTTGCAGGCAAACTCATGCTCTTACCCCTGCAGGGCTGTAAATCAGAAAAGAATTTAACCTGTTACTTGCATTGCACAAACAGAGGGCCTGGTTTTGATCTCTAGTGGCCATCAAACCAGGAATATCTCCCCTGAGCAGTTGCCTTGCTGGGTAGCTGGTGTGAAAGGAAATTATACCACTAATATCCTCCAGATGCTTGCATCCAGGTTCATCCATAATGTATGCCGCCTGATTTTGCACTGCACTGTTAAAAAACAAAACGTAACTCTTTGTCAGATGAGCAAATCCTGTATGTTTGTAACAAAACAAAGGAAGCAATTATTTTTCCTTAGCTTGAACATACTACGGAGCATTGAAAATTTTGGGGATGACGAAGGTGACCCTGCTAAACCAAAGCAAATTGACTAACTGCCATCACTTCAATAAATACTGCGAGCAGACTCCTAGTTAGTCTACAAGAAATCGTGTACAGAGAAAAAAAAATTCACAACGGCAGCTTTAAACCATAGTTTATTGATGCCCTTTTCCCCACAGCAGGACAGAAAAAGGAAACTGGCAAGACAGGCACATTAAAAAATGATCACTCCTCGGACTGGAACATATGGTATGCAGAAACACACCCCTCTTCTTTGTGCTGGGCTTGGAGGTACGGAGAGCAAACCTGTCCGTTCCTCACCTCATTACCAGCTTGCCTTTGTGTGTTGGTATCACTGGAGGTAAATGCCTGTCTGTCTTCGCTGCAAGGCATTTTGTAAGCTCCCAGCCAGGAGGAGAGAAGGCCTTTTTTTTGGGCAGAAGAGGGAGTTCAAGGGAGGGGTACCTGGCGGGGCAGGGAGGGGGAGGAACGGACATGGACACTTTAATAGCTGCCGTTTGCTTTCTGTGAGATACCTTTGGGAATAAAGCCCTTCAGCTACATTTCAGTTAAGAGAGGAAAATCAGCTTCAAGAGGAAAATCAGCTTCAGCTCAGCCCATGCAGACAAACAGGAATTTTACCTTCTGCACGTGCTTTTGGGGAACGCGAGGAGCAGTGAGCGGCAGCAGTGAGGGGGCCCTCTCCGCCTCGCTCCTTGCCCCAAACCACACCGACCCCAAACCTCTGTGAACCCTCACCATCACACAGCTGCAGGTGTCAGCTCTGAGGGCACCTTGAGGCCGACAGCACCCGAGTCCAAGCAGTCTGGGAAACTGTGGGCTGTTACGTACTTGGATATCAAATTATACACATTGATTTCATGGCACCGAAAGGGAGCCTTGCAATGAACCGCTCACAGCTCAGAACGGAGAAAGTAAAAACATCTTCAAGATTTCATGAGTTTTCGTAAACAACATTGAATGGGTTGAACTAAATATTGAGGGCAGTAAAAATTATTGACCAGATGTAATGTTACACAGGCTGAAATCCACCAGGTAACAAAAACATTTAATGACAGGTTTTGAAAATGCGCCTGTGAGCTCAAGATCGCCACTCGCCAGTGGCCTACACAGGGGAAGTGCAGGTCCCCTGTACGTGAGCGCCGAAGGCCTCCTGGCGCACACGTTTTTCTCCTTGTTCTGTGACCCAGGCTGCCTCGAAAAGACCCGTTTCAGAGGTCATTGCAGAAAACCCGTCACAGAAGGTGGAGAAAGCGGCTGTGCGGGACACGCTGCTTCTGCACCCATGCAATTTTCTCGAAGGACGTTCGCCGCTTGCCACCCCCAGTATTTGCAAGGATTCAGCTGTTTCTCTGTCCTTTCCTGGAGCGCTGTCCTCTCCGTTCCCGTGTCCTTCTGTACATCTCAAGGTGGCACAGGCGGATTCACTGAACGCGCCCCATGGCTGCAGACATAGCTGGGGTGGAGTTCGCCTACGCTGAAGGGCTCAAAATCGATTTCTTTTTTGGAACTTTCATGCCTTCATCTACTTCTTTGAAAACACCTTCTGCTGGCTTGACACTGAGGACTGGCTTGACAGCGTGACACCTCAAAAAGCCCAGGTGACCGAGGGTAGACAAGTGTGATAATATCCTGGCAGTACATGTCACAGTGCAATTTAAATCTGCCTGGTTTTATTGCATTACAACGTGCTGTAACTTAGTCTTCCCCAGCTTGCGTTCTGCTTGTACCCCACCTGAAATACCCCTACCGGCATTTCCCCCCCGGACTAGGAACCAGAGGGGTCTGGGTCTTCAGGGTGCCTGCTCTGTTTTCTCCGCGTTGGCTACAGCTGGATTTCGCAGTCAGTCACCCCTTGGGGTTGTTTCCTGGCAGAAACAGCCCGAGTGCCACATGCTTACAAAGACCCCAAACCCACAAGAAACGGCTGAAGAGCAGGATCACCCAGGAACTGCAGTGCCAGACCCGCCTTGTTGTCCTGTTACCGGTTTTCATCCTCCGGTAACCCAGCCAGAGCTCTTTCCCTGAGTGCAGCGCTGGCTTGCTTTCGGGTGGGCTCACTCTCCCTCCTTTGCCTGCAGAGCTCCTTTCGCTCCTGCACGAAGCAGCGGTCCCGATTCACACCTGCGTGCGTACGTTTGCTTCCCATCAGCTCACCTTAGGCGGGCGGTGGAAAGCCACAGCGCACAGAGATGGGGTTAGGAGGTTACAGGTGTAACCCCGCGGTCCTGCCCCATACGCAAAGCACACCGAGTTAGATTCGACAGTCCCTGAGGGTGGGACTCATCATGTTTGTTAAAAACACCAGTCGATTCACAACAGAATACCCTCTGGGGATGCGAGTCACCACGCTTGGAAATGACTTCTGCTCAGAGCGAGCATTCCTTCAGCGCGTTGAGCTACGTTAGCACCCGAGACTGCAAGGCAGAAGGCTTTCTAGGTCACTGAGAGTCGCAGAAGCTGTGCGGGCGCCCGGCAGGCTCTGCTTACTGTGCAGCCCACACCGTTCTCGTGGGAGCTTCGCCGCTTCCCACCCGGGGAGCGCAGCTCTGAAGGAGCGATTAAATTTTATGCTGCGGTTGCAAAGTAGGAATAACATGCAAAATGGGATTAAGCCTTAATATGATCTTGCATCCAAGCTAGTCCTGGACCACCTGGTAATGTGAGAAAATTCTAAGTATCATTACCATTAAAAAAAAGGCACCAAACTTCAAAGGGAAACCAAACCACAAAAACTATGCTGGTGACATTAAGAGCGTGCTGTATGCCCAGTAAGTCAAAGTGTAAGTAAGTTTTCACTGTCTTCCACTGGCTCCGAGTTCTTTCCCGAATCTCTGAACGGGCAGACACGGCCTCAGTCAGGCAGCGAAGTGTGGTGCCAGCGGTGAGCTCGGCACCGTTCCCGGGGCAGCTGCTTTTGTGCGAGAGCCGAGGGGACTCTGAGCCTGGGAAGAGCTTCCAAAGCAGTGAGGGAAGTTCTCAAAGGGAAACCCACAGGGCAAATAAATCCAGGTTGGAAACGGCTTCAGATGCAAGCAAACAAAAGCAAAGGAGATTTGTGCTGTGAATGCCAGTCTCGCTTGTGTTGCTAAGTGGGAACCCCTGTCCTGCAGAGACAGGAGTAGCCATGGTTTTGATGTCCCTTAGGCAGCCCTTGGAAGCTGTGAACTTGGTCCTCCCTTCGCACTAGTAGGGTTTGGGGGTGACATCCCAACAACTACAAAGTCAACAGCCCCCTACCCTACACGCCTCCTTAGATTCTGATGACAGAAAAAAATCTGGGAGAGGCATTCGGAATTTAATCGGGGAAAATACACAGAAATATCAGACTGAATGAAGTGCATTCACATTACCGCATCCTCCAGATATTTTTTCCTGTTTTTTTTCTGAAGCTAGTGTTACCAGTTAAGCACATGAGTCTCCGCAGAGCTGAACAACAGATCTCCCGTCTCGCATCTGGGATGGGCAGCACTGCTGCCGGCCCCACCCGACCTTCTCAAGACTCCTCTCCGACCTGTGCGACAGCCCACGTCGGACCAGGGCACTAGGGCAGCCACCCTGTCAGCACATGCTTCGCTGGAAGCCCGTGAGAAGTGCTGGGAAGTCAAGTGCGTCCTTTGGTGCTCTGCTGCGCGACGCCCGAAGCCCTGCAGCCCCGTTCCGGTACAGGCTGCGCGCAGCCGATTCCTCCAGCCTCAGGCGAAGTGCTGCTGAGCTGCTGGCAACGCGCAGCCAGAACCGGCTGCTCCTGCTATGGAGAACAACCTCCTACTCACAGCTTCCAGGTCCTAAAGTCTTCTTGTCCTCCATTAAGCAATGGTTTTCCTTGCCTGTGGATGACGGTAACTCCAAGGAAACTCCACCGGAAGAAGGCAGAGTTAGATGAGTGCCACTGAAATTATCCTATAAAAAGTTTTACAGAGTTTCATCCCTTGGTTTCTGCAAGAAGATAGTCAAACATCTGACAGCATATACAGCTAAAATAGCAAGCAAAAAGTGCACCAGACCACTAATTCACAAAGCACTGTTTGCCTTCAAGAAATCGCGTGGAAGAAAGTAAGCTTGCCTTAATGTGACAGTAATTCAAAGCTTTCTCAGGCACAGAAGCAGATGATCTGCAACACAAGAATAAAATGCAGCGATGAAGCAAAGTATCATCATCCATCCAGGCTAGTTTTAGCCGTCCTCTTCGAACAAATCCATTTCCCAGCAGGGCACAGCTTCTCTAGCACAACAGCTCTAGTTTCACGCCAACCTACGGCTGCGCCATTTTTGAACACGTAACCTGTACATAACTTGAGGTAGTTACCAGTCACCCAACAGAAAATCATGTTTCTTCTTGAAAGGTGTAATTATCTGTGTTTTGGCTCTAAAGACGCTGCAAAGGAGGTTTATTTCCCATTGGCAGTCAAAACCACAGTTGTACCATACTTACAGAAGTACTTCAACAGAAATGAAAACTTAGATGTTTGTGGCACAGCATTTGCTCTTCACAGCGGTTTAAAATTTATGCCAGCAGTTTATTATTTAAATGTATTTTCATTAGGTGAATGTGACAGAGCCGCTGCATCACAAAGCAACGCTCAAGAAGTATTAAGAATCACACAGTTAAATTGTGTATTATCATGTAAATGGGAAAGGAATGTCACATGGGATTCTGTGCATTGTTCGGAGAGATAAATGCAGTGAACTATAAATACAAGTTCAATAGAGAGCCTTGTCAGTTAAGCAGTTGAATGAAAGCTGCGCTTGGAGGCTGCTGGCACGTTTTAAAATAAATACTCATACACACTGTTGCAATATCTAACATAGCTAACTAATCAACTGTTAATTTTGTTTGTAAAACTGTTGTCCTATTAAAAAACAGCAATAACAAAAAACCCCACTGTAATGGCCCAAGAAAATTGTCTTTATGTGAAGTTTAATCTAAACCCATGCACATTAACCAGCCAAAGCCCTCCTGCAGGTGTGAACGCACAGCCCTCCCCGAGCTCAGGGGAGGGAAGGGCAGCACTCACACACTGAAGGCAGCACCTGCGTGGGCAGCAGCCACCGAGCCCGCTGCTGCGTGCGTCAGGAGAGGTGCCGTCCAGATGCAGAGGCGATTATGCTGCTGTTTGGTTATAGCAGGATATCTACCGGCATTTGGTGTTTAAAGAATATTAGTTCGCCCTTTGTCCTTATTCTGGCTGTATTTTGAGCCGTACAACGGTCTCTTCTGTGAATACTGGTACATGTAAAAACGCCTTTTATTTTGTATACCCACTGCTACCGCTTCACCCTACCTAGAACAAAACTTTTGGAGGAAGAAAAACCCCACCCAACTGTTTCAGAAAGATGGAAAAGCTTTCCTGTTCTTCAGTTCTGCCTTAACCCCCACTGCAAAGACAACCAAAAGGGGACAGGAGGACCGAGCACCGGTACAGACCCCCATGGCAAGTGACCACCACCTCCGGGGATGTTTCTGGTACGGCGATACAGGACAGGGCCCGCGTTCAGAGGGTGGTACCCAGCCCCAGCGCCCGAGGAGCCTGATGGTGGCCAAGCCCACACCGTCTGTGCCAGTTTGCTGAAACTAACGGCTTCAGTTGTCGCAGTGCTAGCCAAGGCAGTTCATTTCAGGCTTTAGAAAACAGACAAAAGTCTATTCAGCGAAAGTATGCAGCAGTCACATCATTTTAGCCACTTGAAGAGCTTCTGCCCTTTCAGTGACACACCAGCTAGGAAAAAAGAGAGAGAGGAAGGGTAGCGATGGGAAGTTTAACTCTACCCCTGCTGGCCTCGGAGGGACCAGTTCGTCCAGTTCGGTGGAGCGAGAAGCTGGGAAGAGGTGGTCTCTGCCGCCCATCGGGGAACGCCGAGGAGGTGCGTGCTTCCCTGGCAAAGCTCAGGCAGACATTCAGGACAAAGAAGGCCAAACATCAACACGCTTTACTGAAAGATCAGTTTCTTTAGTATGTTACAGAAAAGCTTGTGAACATATGTAACGTACATAAAAGGCAGACTTCGTCAAATAAAAAGGTCTTTCATAAAAAAATTAAAAAGTCAAAGTAAAGTGCATGAAACAGTTTTTTCCTCCACTTCAACTATTGTGTCAAAGTCTCAGCACACAGCAACGTTTTCAAAACCCAGGGGATCCTCGTGTGTCACCGCTGGTCAGAGACTCCTCTGGTCAGACGAGACGACGTGGTGACTGTGACAAGCGCACGCTGGAGAACCAACACAGTGTAGCCAGATGCACCCACCACGCAGGCTAAGTGCTAACGGAACACCGGCTTCCTACGCGCCTCCTCGGCGGGACCGAGCAGCCGGCGGAAAGGTTCACCCTCGTTAAAGAAAATCAGTAAGAAACAAGCTTCATAAATAGGGCGGCTTCGCTAGTTAGGGGCTCCCCTACCGCACAGTCAGTTCTTGGCCTGTGAGTACCAATATATATATAAACCGCGTTTTTCCGCCTGCCTGCCTGCCTGCCTTCGGCGGGAGCAGGCGGCCGACCCAGCCCGGCCACCGACGGCCGCTTTCCCGCGGGGCTCCCCACGGGCAGCTCGCCCTGCGAGCCGGCCGGCTGCTCTCCTGCGC
>Ga0181612_172045_pt1 | contig 25146 bp, 16 predicted proteins | sample HoacroProtozoa21_FD_119630 | JGI IMG/M metagenome (GOLD analysis project Ga0181612, IMG submission 119630) | Hoatzin crop microbial communities from Cojedes, Venezuel. Combined Assembly of Gp0051906, Gp0051904, Gp0051908
AGCTTGGATGCAGCCAACTTGTCTTGAAGGCACAAAGGAAAGAGTTCCTCACCCTTTTATTTAATAGCACATGCGTATTCATACAGACCACTGCAGATAGCGTAAGTGAAGGTCCTACCTTCCTAAGAGTTCCTCAGTCTGTTGGAACAGTCGTTCTCAAGAGCTCTGAATTCACCTTTGTTTATTGGTGACGGTGGGAGACTTTACTCATATCTTAGGCATCTAAAGTGAGACATATAAAACAAGGAGTGGACATGCCTACTTGTGTAACTAGATCTTGACGACTGTGCTAACACTGTGGGACAGATATGATTAATGGTTCTGGTTTCTGTGAGCAAGTCATATTAGGGCACTGGCTAACCTCTGAAATGAGACCTTCCGAGGAAGTTCTAGAGGAACGTGCATGGCTGGTTGTGTAGGAAGCTCCAATAGCTCTTTGGCTTAGACAAGTAACAGGTCATGACTGTAGTCATGTAACAAGATTTTATTTGTTCCACAGTGTAAATACCTTTATCAGTCTTCATGTTCTCTTTGATCTGAATAGATTCCTCTGTAAGTCAGTGAGAAAAATGCTTTCAAGCCAAGTTTTTCTTTAGAGAATTCCAGTTAGATGAGATCGTTTCCCCCAGTAAAATTGCAATGATTTAAATTGCATTTTGCATTTGAGAAAGGAATTTCTTAAAAGTTTTGAGAAATTTTAAAATATTAATCTGTTTTTAGACTATAGATTGCTTATGTTTTACTTCCAACTGACCCTTTGTTTTGAAATGGAACTTATTTCATGTATGAAGGGGTGCAAACAGAACTGAAAGCACTTTTAAGTGTATCAAATGCTGGCATTTTGTTTGCTGACACTTTCCTTCAGAAGATTTGTGAACATTTTGGGGAATGTCTTCCTGCCTCAGGACCAAAAAACCCAATTTTTTACAGTAGAAAACTGATTATTGGTTCATCGCTAATACAGAACTGCTCAGATTTACTTCCTTCTGATCTGAAGAAGCACACATACTATTGTATTAATAAAAGGAAAGCCTTGCAGATCAGTTCAGATGTATGACCACACTCTAAGCCTTGATTTCTTGGATCTGCCATGTTATTATCAAAAAATAGAAATTCTCACGGTGATTTTTAATAGCAGGATTTTCATGAACAGTTGCAGACCTTTCTTGGAGTGTTGAGGAGGAGAAGTCCTGTGTGACTTAATATCATCCAATAGCTCTGTCTGGAGCAGGATACAAGAACATGACACTGTGTTGTCCAGTACAGTTTCACAGAGGTGGGATGCGTGCCAGCCAGTGAGATACTCCAACAGACAGCAAATTTCAAAGCATTACTGTGGCTAAGCAGTTAACTGAGCAGTGACAAAGGGAAGACAGAAGTCCTTGAGGAGTAGCTGGGCAGCTGGCATGTGTTGTTGGCAACCGCTGTTGTGCCAGTTGGTCATCGTGGGTGAAGAGGGGAGGTCTGCAGTTTAAGGAGAAAGAGGCTTTGGAGAGAAGCTGCTGAGAAATCGGGGACAGCAAACTCTCTGATCTATGTGACTCGCTCACCTTGGGAGGACTATGACCTGTCTGTCTGAGGCAGTCGGAGGGTACCAGCAAGGTGGTGTAGCACAACTGCAGATGAGGATTACAAGTGGGACATGCAGAGTGAACTGCAAAACAGGCATTCTCACCCTTGAACAGACCTGTTTAAATAAACTTTAAGAGATCTGCCTCAGTTATTATCAGAAACCACTAGAAATAAAGACTAATAGATCTAGCTGCCAGTTTAGTGCACGAGTCTGATAAACACTCTTACAAATGTATTTCCCTCTCTGGTGGTAAAGTCAGAAAAGTAGAATTACGTTAACAAAATAACAAAAGGGTCATGCCCTTTCCTTTCATTGCTTATGCAGGGCAAACTCTATGTCCAGCCTTCCCTTTTCCCTTGTCACTGTGTTCAGAGAGTCTGTTTAGTCCAGGGTAGACTTAAGACGAAAGATCTGGCAAGAGCTTAGATTAGGACTAAAGGTTTAGGATAGGATCGGGCAAAAGTTTAGGACAGGACATAAAATGGCTTAAATAAGGACAAAAGGTTTAGGTTAGATGGGACAAAATTTTAGGATGGGATGTAGGATGGGTAGGACGAAAACTGTCAGACCTTCTGGGTAGAAAAGACTGCTAATATGAAAAGTGTGAGAAATTTCCCAAACCTGTATTTTCACTGTTGTTGGATTCCACAGTACTGGCATATATAGGGATGGTTTTGAGTAGTGTGGTAGTCCTTAGTCATAACCCAGAAGTCACTCGTATATTAGCGTGTCATAAAAAGGCAGGATGGGGTAGCGGGTGAAAAGATGTCTTTGGGATGTAACCTAGTTTGCATTTATTCTGACATGGAGTTCTCCATGACACTAGAAGTCTTCCAAAATACGAATATATTTAATATAATACGATATATTTTTGTACGTGTTATAACTAATATAATATGGTAGGGTGATTTGATTTAAGAAAGGGAGAGACAGGAAAAAAACCTAATAACAACCATTGGAGGGCAGATTCAGATACTAAATAAATAGAATTGCTGCCTTCTATTGCTGCTTCCTGAGTAATGTTTTCAGCTTTGAGTCACTGTAAAAATTAGTAAAAAAAAATAAAATTGGCGTGTCGAAATGGAGCCAAACTTTGGATTGTTTTCCAACTCAAATATTTTTAGTGTCATTTGTTTCATTATATTTGCAAGGATTGGCTTTGGTTTAAGAAAAATAAAGTTCTGGAAAAAAGGCTTAGCCCAGTTCCTTTATTATAACTACAGCTGTAAAGAACAACTTCAGTGAAAGGCTTGTCAAAGATAAAAAAACACATTTCCTGAGAAAAGATGGGGTTAGCCCTGGTAAGATCTCGAAAATGTATCTTTTTTAATTTGGAGGAAATAGAGAGAAGTTTAATGTTACTCACTGGTACGTCTGAATTACTTTTTTTAAAAAAAACTTAGTCATAATAGTTGGGGGAATATGACTTCTAGTTTCCAGTTATTTGGTATCTTTAATAGATGTGAGGAAAAAACATTAGAAGAATATAGCGTAAACTTAACCAGAGATCCTCTGGCCTTTAGAAAATGGTTTGTGTTAACATCTGAGCAGAGTCCTCCACTATGTGACCTGCAGACGTAAGTTTTTCACCTAGAAGGGTCTGTTGCACTTGGTAGAACTGCCCTCTCTTTCAGAGACCGCCTCAGAGGCGTTCTTTGTGTAAATGAGGTCTTAACCAAGAGCTTTCTGCTCTGAAGATGCTTTTAAAAGAAAGAAGCCTGTTCTTGATGGTTGCTGCATCTTTCTTCTCTACTTATCCTCATTCCCTATGCACACATTGTAGCTGCATCCATAGGAAAGCCAAATTTTCAAATGAGATCAGGGCTTACAAGAGCTCGTGCTGTGTAAGGAACTCAGCACTCTTACAAGGATGCTGTCTTGTGCTCAGGGGTTTCTGCAGCTGTTTGTTGTTACCGTAATCTTATCTGTTGTATGCTGGAGCGGTATCGCAGAAGCATGAACTGTCCTGTTTGTTCAGTGGGGCATTTTAAGTTTTGTGCTTAACAGTAATACTCTAAATACGGATGTTCCTGACTACTGATGAAAACAGGAAGAAAACACATGCATTTGCGAACAATTTTGGGAAGACACCGCATCTTTCCCTCCCTTTTCTCCTGAACCACCAAAGCTGTAATGTCAGAATCATTACTGGAAGACAATAGAAAATAATCCTGCAGGTATTTCAGTGCTGCCAGAACCCAGTCCGTCTTGCATGTACTTATGCAGGCATCAGCCGATCAAGGTGTCTTTTTCTCAGCATGACTGTTTGTGGGTTTTTTCACAGCAGTTAATAACATTCAAAGTGTGTATCTAGGTTCCTCCGTCTGGCCATGTACAAATGAAAAATATTTCCAGGTATCAGATGGCCTTGCTCTGATAGCACCTCATGACTCTGGGACCTTGGAGTAATGGTGCTTCCAGGCTGTCATCTGGTTTTATTCGATAGTGAAAAGCAGCTCTGCCTTTAGAGCCAGGCAGGTAACAGTAGTATCGTATGTGATGAGAGTAGCGTGTCATTTAAACATTTCAAGTTAAAACACTTGAAAGATCTTCTTGATTTACCCCCCAGCTTCCAACTCACGCTGTGAACAGGACACAGATGAATGCATAGCTATTACCATGCTGCTGTTTTTCTCATGAAAATACGCTTTAAACCTGGTGATTCAGTGCTGTGCTGAGAAATAGAGGATTGCAAGTCCTGGACTCGTATCTTCTGGTGGGTTTTAATAGTGCTTTGCTCTCCATTGCCCTGATTGCTCAGAATATCATATCAAAGTTCCCAGCTGCTAGTGTCAGGCTAAATCTCAAGTACTAGTATATCTTGACAGTATTAATTTTAGTAGTTATACATATAAGAAATTAAGGACAATGCTTAACATGGGGACTCAGGTGTAGATTTTACAGATAGGCGTTTGTAATATGTTTAGTTTTATGCAACAAGTCCATAGGTAATAAGTGTAGTTAAACATACAGATATTTTGAATTACAAATGTGAGCTGTGAAGCTACTGTTATTTTTTTTCTGATTTTGAGACTCAGCACTGTGCAACTCATCGAATTGCATGTGAATTCCATTCCATTTATGGCGTAGATATGGCACAGACATAGTTAGGAGGGTACCTAACCAAATATGCAAGAAGAAGTGCTAATTGTGTGACTCAGCATAAATTAGCAGAGCAAAACAGGGTATTTGAAGGCCTGGGTAAGGACAGAAATCTGGAGATCTTCCTTCCAATGGCAGCTGTGCAACGTCATAGTTAGTTTTGCCAGTCGATGGGCAGTCAGGACAGATGGCTGATTTTAAATGCTATAAACATGTGGCAGTAAAGCATCATAATTATTCCACTTGCAAACCTATGGATCTCCATGTGTGATTAAGGAATGACTAACTAAAAGATTAAACCCAGAAAAAGAAAGTTGGATTTGGATCAATCAGAGCAGATCAGCTGCCAAGGCCTTGATTAGCCAACACGAGGCTGCCTTTCCCCCAGCCCCCAAGAGCTCTCTGCTCTTGGATGTGCTTCCTGCGAAACGGGCCACACTTCTGTCTGTAACATCTGCTGTCTGCTGTTTCAGTGTGTTACCTGTCCTTGATTGGTGTCTTGTTCACAGAGGATGATAATCTTGTGTTGCTGCCAGGAAGCGTAGTTTGAGCTGAATGAGGAAGATTTATACTGAAGGAACAAAAATCTGGAGTGAAAACATTGTTTATGATGCAAATTGGAATGAATTGCTGCCACTAAGAGAAATTCATCATTTTAAATTCATTTTTTTCCCTTAAGAAAATGAAAGAGCTTTATAAAAACAAAGTTACTTAGACTACAGTCTAAAGAACCTCAGAATTTCCGCTTGCAGGTTAAGTATATTCATGCCTCAGTTGGTACCTTTGCATATATTATGATATCCTTGAGAAGGTGATCACTCAATGTTTCCCTGCTGTGCTCAGGGAATAAGGGCCTTACTCGGTATATTCTCCGTCTGTGAGCAGCACACGTATTGCTTACAGAGCACTGTGTAAGCAAATGTGTGTGCTTTATGTTACTTTTTTAAAAGAATAGCATAAAGCTTTTCTCAAATGCAGCAATCTGCTATTTTCATAAATTTGTAATTAATTTTTAATGAAGCTAGCTTCAAAAAAACTATACTGAAATAAATGCTAACTATTTTTTGAAGAAAAGCTATGTGCATTTATACAAAATAATTTGGAAAGATCTACATTTTGAGGAAACATCGTAAATTTTAATCATCGTAGAGAAGAAAATAGAATAATATGGTCAGTGACACAACACAGAATATTATTTGTAATGTATACATTACTGTAAGCTTTAGGCCATGGGTAGCCAGCTTGTTTTTAAAGCAGACCTAACAGCATCTTGCAAACTACTTATTGTGATATATCTCCTTACAGATAATCATTCAAAGCCAATGGAAATTGATGGGGATGTTGAAATTCCTCCTAACAAAGCAACAGTCCTTCGGGGCCATGAATCAGAGGTGTTCATCTGTGCCTGGAACCCTGTCAGTGACCTGCTAGCATCTGGGTAAGACCATGACTGAAGCCAGCTGCTGCAATTAGAGTGTATTTAGAGATGCAAGAACGTGCAAGTGTCTGCTAGAGATTATTCTCTTCACTGTTTTTCTAGCCTGCAACTATTTTTTTTTCAGCAGTACTGTACCTATGTAGGAGTTAAGTAATTATAAGGTGACGCAGGATATGAAGCATTTGCACACTAAAGATGTGCACTCTGTGGCCCTAAATACACGTGATTTTTGTTAAAGGTTTTAAAATAACTATGGATAATTCTCAAGAGTATTTGAAGTTCGTGTAATCTACTCCTACTTCTCTTAGTTAATGGTTCATGCTGGGATCTCAGAAAGTCGTTAGCTTCCAAGTTTTCTTTTTAAAAGTACAGAGACTCTAAAACAGAGTTTTCTTTGGCTATGTCTGCAATGATGTGGTGCAGCACAAACAGGAGCAGGTCTATAAAGCAAAACTATTGTGTGAGGACCTTATGTCACCACTGTTTGTATTGTGGGGGAAGGCAGTGGGCGGGGCTTCAGGCTGGACCTAGTTTTGGCCCATGAACTGATCAGGAGGGCAAGTTTCGGTTTATTGTCATTGAAAAGGAGTCTAGTTTGTGTTCCCTGAGACTGTTCAGGAATGACAACCAAAGCATGGTGAGACAATCCGGAAACTGACTGAGAAAAAGCGCTTTTGATCCAAACAAAATGCTAATGTAAACACACCCCAAGAGCTATATACAGACACTGTTGGAATCTGTGTTTCTTCATGCTTAAAGTTAAACCTTAAGACTAAATTTAAGAAGTCTAAATGGAAACATGGAGGAAAGCTGATACAAGTTAGAGGAGAAACATGGGTCTCTATCACTTAAAGTTACCTGACAGTATCAACACATTTAGTATAAGAAAGCGGAAAGTTCTTAGTTCATTTCCAGCTTCTTGCATGATCATCAGCATAGTCTTCTTGTGAGATCTTTGTTGACTTAATAAATGAAAACAAGGAAGGTGCAAATAGGACAGAATAAATAGGAGAAACAAAAGCCATTAACAGAAATGAATATCAGGTTGGATAAACAGGGCAAGATCTCTGAGACAGTGAAGACAGCAGTTTCCGAAGAAGAGTTTCAGACAGCAAACGTTTAGAAAACAGAATCCTTCTGAATATACTTTGTTTCTGGTAGCACTTTTAGCATCTGTAGCACTAGGTGTCTTCATTTATTCATTTTAAATGGATATAGCAGTAGAATTTGCAAAAGCTGTCTGTAGCGTTTTTGGATTAAAAGGTTTGGTTTTCAGCTCCTTTTTCCATATGCTTGGTGGGTTTTCTGGTTTGTGATAGGGTCTCTGGGTGATGCCAGAGTATAGACAAGAGCAGTAATGGCAGCCACGCTCCTATGCCATGCATTTGCTGTATTTTCTGCTAACCATATTCCTCTACCCACTCAGTTTTCTAGTCTCAGGCAGTACTGCTTGGCGGTACTACTTATCCCTAGCAAGTTATTATTATTGCGAAGGGAAGTCCTGATCGTTACGGTCAGTCACCAGTTAAAATAGGTAAGCATATAACGGTTCTTTCACACAGATTGTCTTCTTCCTAGCATACAGTTGAGTGAGCCATAAAAATAGATTTGTTTAATCTGTAAATAAATAAAAAATAGGGTTGACACATGTGGAAGGACTGTAGCATATGATATTCCTTAATTGTCCTGGCCCAAATCTAAGAGGATGGTTTCAAGGGAAAAAAAAAAAAAAAAGACTCAAGGGAAGGCAGAGAATCTGTGATGTTCATAAAATGTTACTGCCTATGTAACAATTTGTAAATCAACATCAGTTGATACTGACGAACAGGCTCCTGTACTACTCCTCTAGCTTTTCCATGGATGCCTAAATGCTTTGACTACCTATAAATGTTAAATCATGACCTAACAGTGAAGAAAACCTCAGAAACTAAGAATTTAGTCAGCCTCATTAAATTGTTTTCATAGTTGTTTCTTATTAAAGATGAAAGTCTAGAGAAGGTTTCATAAAATCTGGAAGAGCTTTCTCATAGTGGGGGCAAACTTAATTAGAATTTCATGCGCTGTCTTGAGATCAACAGCTCGCAAGTACTTTATTTAGGACCATTCAAATGAAGGGACTGTATTTGTTGAGACAATGGATGTCTTTTAGCCCTGTCATCCTAAAAAGCATACTTTTTAATAGTAAACTTATCCATTGTGGTATTTATTTGAATTATATGGAGAAGAGTCTTCAGGTGATCAGTTAGCACACGCACATGATTATCTGAAGGAGAATCGGTGGGGAGAAAGGATGCCATACAGAATTATTCTTTAGGGACACCTGGTGGCGCCTGAGGTGAAGTGAAGATGCCGCTTTATTCTGGAGAATATCTGCACAGCTGAAATTAGGCACCTACTCAAGTGCTCTGTCCCTCTGCAGGTACCTACAATCTCTCAACTCATTACACAGGGAGTCAAGACTCCTAAGGATAGGTGCTCAGACCTCATCAGTTGGCTTTAGCATTGATAACTTCTTCCCGGCAGCTGACCCACACCTCTGCCAGTGCGTGCCGTACTGCACTGCTTCCCCGGGATCTGTGGCTCACAGTCCTAGTCTGCCTAGTGTAAACGGTGGACCATTTAATAAACCAGAGTAGGTACTGCAGTGACTGAGGAGCCAGTGGGTGTTTGACTTTGCTGCAGGGTGCTAAGCACTGGTAGATGGATCTCTGGGACAGTGATATCTTACACAGCTTCAGGTAATCCTGGAGGGTGATAATCAGAACCTTTAGTCATATGTCTAAGATAGAGGAATACCCTCTCACTGTCCCTTCGATTAGGCTTTACCCTTCGGTGTAATAGGTCTTTCTTAATAAGCTTTGCTACAGATTTTGGAAGCACATAAATACATGCTTGGTTAGAAAGCACAGTCAGGTGCTGTGTCTCATGAAGACTAATAATGGCAATGCAATGAAATGCAAATAGATCAGATCCATGTGCATCTTGATCAGATTTTAGCCTGCTCATAAGAAACAAAGTATGTGATGCAGTTAGCCTTCAGGCAGTGTGTGTCTGATGAAGCTACCATGGCTAAAATGGCGTAGAATTCACAGAAGAAAACGAAACTGAAGGAAGAGAGCCGAGTGACTGATTATGCCACTGCAGAAAGAAGCATTTGGGATGTCTGGTATAATAATAGTGCAAGCTATCATCTACAGGTAAACTAGGTGTTACAGCATCAATTAAACGAGGGGGAGAAATTCCCCAAGATGTACAGTATGCTTCAGTTCTGTTTGTCCTTTACAAAGTAAGGCTTCAAAAGAGAAAACAGCAGTTAGTCTGGTGCGTGAGCACCGAAGTGTTAGTTTCTATAATAGCCATGTTGTGCTGCCCAGTACGTAGTTTGCTTCTGGTTTCCCATCTGCCTGATTGTACCCATCTGCTGTCTTCTTAAAAAATACATAGAAAAACCTAACTATTAAATAAAGGAAATAACACGTTTGTTCTGTTTATGGAGTGCCTAGCACAATCGAATCTCAATTCATGGCAAAGTATTTTCTTCAAGCCTTGTTATACAAACAATAAATTCTTGTAACAATTAGCAGCAATTTACACAGCAACCTGATGTAATCTTCAAAGCTAAAAGAATAATGCAGGTGCACAGCCTGATCTGAAGCAAGCTGTGTAAGGGGGTTGGCTTGTAGAATGAATTACCCAAAACTGGAGCATTGGGTTTCCAGGTTTAGTGGGTATACTGATAAAAGGGATTTTGATATTAGATGTCCCATCTACTTAATTGCTATGATTTTTCAGGGTTTGAAGGCTGGCACAGGAATATATGCTCTCTGGACTTTGCAAAGGGCTATTTAAAAAAAAAAAAACAACATTGGAGACAGGAATTTCTCTGATCAAATAGCCAGAAAAAATATATTCTGCAGCTGCTAGTCCTCCTCCACCACACCCATAACCCTAAAAGTGGAGGACAGAGGAAACTAGAGATACCAGTAACGGTTATGAAAACCATGACCGTCACGAAATGCCTATGAGAACAATGCTTGGATGTTATGAACAGAAGCATTATAATAGTACAGTAAAGTGCATACATACAGCCATGTAAGAGGATTAATTACCCTTTATGAAGGAAATCAACATTCCAAAACAAATAATTGCGTATAGTGTTTTGGACAGGTTAAAAAAAGAAAAGCAGGTGCTTGGCTAAATCTCAAAATTGGGCCATTCCCAGCCATAATTCCAATTTTGCTCTTAAAAGCCAGTTGTCCTCCTCTGCAAAGACTGATTGCTTCCACGAGATATCTTTCAATGTCGAAGTTTTAATTTTATGACACATGTAAATTGTGACAGATTATTATGTTCCCTGGGTAGTGCAGAAACTCGTTACAGCTACGTCCACATTAGTAAACTAACCATGCCTGGGAATATTCCTAGGCACTGAGGCCAGCTGGCACAGGATGGACGGTGTCTGTGCTAGCAAACTGTCCTGGCTGCCAAACAGACTGCACACTGGGAATCGTCTCTGGACGTTGTAACCACCAGGCCATGCCCAGGAGTTATCCAGAGAGAACGTCAGGGCCCCGAGCAAGAGTGCTAATGAAAATGGGCCAGAGTCTGGCCAGGGAATGACCCAGTGTTCCTGAACATGCTTGTATTTCCCAGAATGGAAGTGGATGGGCTGTGAATGTCAAGGTTGCCAGAGCCTTGAACTCCAGAAGCTTTGCTGGTTGAATTTAGGATGCTCTGTCCACACGTTCAGCTGCCGCTTCCAAGAGCGTGCTCTGTTCTGTTGTATCCAGCCATGCCCTGCAAGTAGTTCTCGTAGCCGTGAAGCAGAGGGACCTGGCCTCATTCCCAAAACCCAGCAGTAGGTTTCTTTGCTTATCTTTGCTGATCTATAGCAGCCTCTTTCACACAGGGAAACTTTGTGTCTTGCAGAGTGCTCTGTGCACCTTTACTCTCCATCGTTGGGAAAATAATTAGCCATAAACGCTGTTGTCGGTAAGATCCTTCAGTTAACAGCTGTGTCTCTCAGAGGCAAGAAAAGATGTTTCTAGGCCATCGCCTGTGATCATCTCTGGGTTTTATGTAATGCTTTGAGTTACTGTATTCCTCGTATCAGTCATTCAGAATCCATTATGAATTAGCTTTCTAATAATCCTTTTGAATTGCCAGGTTGAGGGCATTGATTTCACACACCACCACACCCTAGCCAGTGCCCGGTGTGAATTCTGCTGACTGTAAGTGCTTACTCATTAGCAGGTGACTTTATTGAGGCCAGTTTCCTCATTGCATCAAATCCATTAATGCAAAGTAGTCAGCTGTTTGGTGAGTTCTACTTGAATAACCTGTTGCAGGTAGCAATCTCCTAGGACCAGTGGGACAGACATCTCCCCCTGGATACCTCCGAGGCACTTCCCTCTGCTGACTGCCTGGGAGGCGTAAGCGCTTACTTGAAGAGACCTGCTGTGTTAAGGATAAGTTAGGTGTGTAAATTAGGAGGAGGAGTTTGCTTCCCTTTTTACTTTTAATAATCTATTTTGAAATAAAACAATAAAAAGTCTAACCTGTTTGAGCCAGCAGTGTTAAATACACATTAGCAATATTGCATATCAAAAAAACCAGTGATTATAAGACTTGCAGCTGGAGATTAGAAGCACCAAGGGTCAACAATGATCTTGCAAGTTTCTTTACACAACTGCAGCTGTGTTAACCTCTCTGCTGACAGGAAAGGGGATTTTATGTGTCACAAATTAGATTCTTCAAACATTCGTCCAGCTTGATTCATGGTTATACAGGGGCTGGAGAGCATGAAGTAAAATTCTGTCAGAAATAAGCCTTCCTAAAATTTGGCAGTACTCTACCATAGTGCAGAACAGTATACCTATTACTCAAGTGTTCATGACTTGCATGTCGGAATGAGCTGCTTTATCATGCAGATAGAAATGCTTCTGTGGGCTAAGGAGATTAAATATCTTTCTGAATTGTGCCTGAACTATGGTCCTGTAATAAGGCAGGGTTCACTGAATCATTCAACAGAAATCAGAATACTTTCCAGAGCAGAGAATACTCTTTTTTTTTTAACTCAGCAACAAAAGGGAAGACACACAAATACCCCTGCCACACACTGGTAGGCTTATAAAGCTTCTCTGCAGGGACACATAATAGCTTGTGTAGCCTTAGGAAGAAGAAAATGGAAAAACAAAATTAAAATACTAGAAAATAAGATTGCCCAAGCATCACCAGAAAACTGACTAAATAAAACTGTTGAAAAACAAAACATAACCCTTTTAGAACTAGCAAATAGGATATTGTGTTTGATAGCCACGTGGCTGAGTACTTTATTCACAGGGGCCAATAACAAACTGGATTATTACAATGAGGGCACGACTGGCCCAGAGTCCTGTATAGCAGAGAAGCCAGCACTGAAGGAATTTCCTACTTAGCACGTTAACCAATAACCCAAGCCTATGAAAGAGTGATGTTCCGATTACTGTAAATTACCACAACTAAAAATGTTCCTTAACTTCTGAGCCTCATGATTATCTTCGTTAATTTTCTAGCCAACATGCGCAAAATTGTTGTTCTGTTTTCCAGACCTCTGAAGAAAAAAGGAGTTATATTACAGTCACAGCTCTGTATAGTGGCAAAAAATTATCCTGATTCGAATTATTTCTTAATCACTGAAGTGAAACATTTATGGCAAAAATTGAAGAATGGCTGTACGACAGCAAAGCCCTGGCCAGCCAGCCATCACATCTCAGCTGGACACAAAAGGTTCAGAGGAGATGGGGGCACATTCCCCAGGCATGCCATGACCCAGCAGAGCTCAGAGCCACTGGTACAGGCAGAGACGTTTTTGCTTTTACGGTTGAACTGTTGTTCCTGTAAAATTTGGCTAAATTATTGGTAAAATAACACACAAAGATTAATCAGGTTCAATACTTGATTGGTTGATATTTACACTCAAAGAGGTGTGAAGTGTTCAAAATTTGCCTGGTACTTTTAGTATAAATAATTAAAATGTTTTATCGGTAGACCAGAAGAAAATTTAATATTCTCTTGTGATGGATTTCCTTTTCAGTAAAACATGGCTTACCAAAGCAAAAATGGATCTCAGGTTTTTAGTCTTTGAAGAAAGACTTTTTTTCTCTTTGTTAGTGTATAGAAAAGGATGTATTAGTCATTAATTTAAAAAAAAGGAAAAGCTAACACATCAGGTATATTAACAATGAAATTTCTTCTTGACTGTGTGAATTCTTGGAAATAAAATTTCTCCTCCGAGATTCTGCTTACTGCACGTAAATGAAATTACCCTCTGGACAAAACAGGCAATCCAGGGTTCTGTGATTGTTTTGGTCGTTGTTGTTATTGACTGTTTGAGAAAAAGGAGGGAGGGGGAGTAAGAGACAAATCCCAGTAAACTAGAAAGCACAATATCTTTCACCCTGTTGCAAATTGATTTCTGGCCTCAGAGACATTTTTCATTGGAAGAAAGATGTATGCAAAGTGAAAATAAATATATTATTTATAAGCAGATTACGATAAACACTTCCTCATCACAGCTTTTTCTAGACAAAATCAAGGGTTTCAGTCTGCAATAAAAATGTCTCCCTAGAAAATACTTGGTCTATAAAGTAGATTAAAATCATGATGTAGTCTCTGTCTTGCTCTATTATGTCAATAGTTTAGTTATTTTGCCACTTTTTCAGACAACGTGGGCTAAGCAGCCAGGCTACAGACAGCAAAGGACCCTGTAGACACGAATTTAAAAAATGAAATTAAGATCAATTTAAAGAATTAATTTAAATTGCCTGTCTGCTTTCCTAATCTTTTGGTTCTGTGGCTTGATTTAATGCTGAGAGGCTGTTCTGCAAACAACTTAGGTCAGAGGCTGTGTTCTGCTCTGTCCTGAGCAGAAGTACCTTATGGAAGGGCCATTGCCAAACTGAAGGCAGCCCGGAGCTCACCTCCTGCTACCGCAGCAACTGTCAGAGGAGCCTGGGCAAGGCCAGGGAGCTGGCACCGCAGCACCTTTGTCGTGCTGCTGGAGGTTCCCTTCCCCGCAGCGGCTGCCAAGGCGATGCTCCGCAGTTCTGCCTGTCCTGCCGGGCTGTGCTCAGAGCCTGCAGCAGCTCCAGGGGGCACCAGACACTCGACGAGCTGTCAGGAGCTGGTGGGACTGCGCACGTTTGCTGTGGGAGGCACGTGGGCACAGCCTGCATGTTTCTGTCCTGATGGGGATCTCCACAGCGTCACGGTTGCAATGCTGAGTTCCCCCAGACTATCTCAGTTATGGTTATATCAGCTTCATCTGTCAAGTGCAAAATGTAGAGAGCAAGCAAATGTCTTTTAGGTAAAACTTTCCTGAGTAAAGCAAATGATGTGATGGTGTGGATTCAGATGGTATCAATAATCTAAATATGTGTTAGCATTTTTTTAGAAGTGTAGGGAGTGCAGGAAGGGCAGAATAGGAAAGAAAAATTACTTTTCAAAGCCTGTGATGTTCTCTCAGTGAGAACAGAAATGGAGGTTTTTACTTTGTTTCCTGGGTCGACACCAAGACAAGTTTTCATCTCTGCACAATTGCTTTTATAGATCTGGAGACTCAACAGCCAGAATATGGAATCTCAATGAAAACAGCAACAGCGGTTCCACTCAACTAGTTTTGAGGCACTGCATAAGAGAAGGAGGACACGATGTCCCCAGCAATAAGGATGTGACTTCATTGGACTGGAATGTAAGCTAACTTCTAAGACTGTGCATGGTTTTTAACTGTCTAAATTTAATTCAGAGGCAATTACAGCTGCTGCTCCATATCTTTCATATCTGAGGTGACCAGAAGCTCTGTCCTAACCTACTGACCTCTTGTTTCAAATACTCGTAATATGCTGAACTTTCCCCTATATGCTGTAATTTTCCAGGACTGTTGCCATCTTCAAGCTTAATAATGATGTATTTATATCTCTATTTTAGGAGCATGGCTAAAAATAATCTTAGCTAACTTTAAGAATGAAGATTAAAAAAGCAATCTATGTAGTGCTGAAGCCTGATTAATAATGTATTTGCATCTCATAGTTACTTTATTTTGGCATGTAAGGAGATAGAAGCACCCACGAAGCTTTTTCTGAGGTTGGACTGTTGAAACCCTCTCTCGTTTGAATTATGCTGTGCATAGCAGAAGATGTTCACTTTATTGTCTTTATCTTGGTAGAAGTGCATGTAGTCATTCTTTCTTTACCTACTCGCCTTCTGGGTAGAACTGTCTTGCCTGATGCCTTTTTTACTTTCATCCTGCAAAACTTTCTATCTTAGACAGTATGGTCCTGCACAGAAAAGACTGAAGTGAGCAGAGAGGACAGGTAGTGTAAAGAATCTCCAGTGTTTGGGCAGTGTCTTTGGCCAGCCTTAAGGCTGCTTGGTGTCTCCTTTCTGCCACCAAGCATTGTAAAAAGAACTTACAAGACCTTGCAGGAACCGTGATTAATTTTGCGGTCACTTGCATTCTGTCTGTTTCGCTGATAATATTACAGACAGAGTGATCTCATTAGTCTTGTTTTCGTAGGAAGACAGAATAAAAATCAAGTACCATAAAGGATTCTCAGCAGTTATGTACAGTCTCAGTTGCTGGCCAGAGACCAAGGTTCGATTAATCTTTACTGCAATATTACTGACCTTCAGGTGAGCCAGGTGCTTCACAGAAGTAAAAGATAAGGCCACTGCACAAATCAGCTTCCCCAATGTATTTTATATTTGACACAATGAAAGAAGTTGCTGAATAGTGCAGAAAGCAGAGGTAGGTAAACAAAGCAAATAAAGATAAAACCCAAGAATGTTCATTAGTTGTTTCCTGTGGGTGTCACGGTGAAGAAAAATAGGCGGGAAGAAATGAATTGAGGAGTAGGAAAAGAGTAATTGAAAGAGGAAAACATGCAAAGGTGCAGAACGGTTATGAGAAAAGTTGCCTGAAACATACAGGGCATCCTCTAGTGTTTCCTGTAGTAGTTCCTTACCTTTCCAGACTTCACTGGTCATTGATACTTCACTTGCATTGTGCTAGTACTTAATGTAAGGAAATGTTCGTAATTTAAACACTTGAAGTGCTTCCAACTTGCTTTGTGTTTTCCAGAGAATGTGAATTACCACTGACAAAGTTGGATAAACCACACATCTAGTCCCTTAGCTTTCCTTCCCTTATTGGTCTTATCACCTGTGTCTTCATCAGTGGTCCAGAGAAGTGTATATCACAGTGAAGTTGGCTTAAATTGTGGTATTTTTCCCCCTACATCATTATACCTCGGAGTTAAATCTACAGCTGCTCTGACTTGTTTTTGGAGGCTTGGAGTGGACATGCATTTTAAAGGATTATATTATGCTTTTTCCTAAGTTTATATTCATGATGCTAGAAATGGCATCTGCCTTTATTGTTTATTTAGAACCACAATATTAATCATATTTCACCGTGAAATTTTCACACTGGTGATATTAAGTCGGTTCTTCTTAGTTTTATGTGATTTATGTTGTAATAAGAAAGGCTACTTCTAGAGGCCATATTCAGATCATGTCCTTTGGTACCAAGGGTAGGATTCATCTCTCTTAGATTTAACCATCAAACTAGTCATGTAGACTCCCTCTAAGTCAGCAGAAACAGCGCTACGTGCCTTCGTGTTGGTCTGGGCAGAGCCTAAAGCAAATGGAATCATGAATTACACTCCAGAGTTGGGGGATGCTGTTAGTTATAGAGGGAGACCAGGTTCCTCTCTTCAACTAACTCCTAACTTCTAGGCATCTGGAGATGAATGGAGTGAATCTCACTGCTAGCCCAGGTGCTGGAATTTTTATAGACTAAACACCCAGCTCCAACAGTATCCGTCCTCACCAGGTTGCAGGGTCGAGTTCCTTTTTATTCATTCTCATTCTGGCCCAAGAAGTCTAGCGTCTTTGGCTGCATAGGAGATACCCTTCAGCGAAGGGCTCCCTCCAGCAGAATGCGTGTAATTCGCTGATCATGATCCTGGCGCTTTTTTTCTCTTCGTTGGGACCCATGAATCCAACCTTTCTCAGGCTATTCGTGGTGCTGTGCCTCTGAGCATGGGTGGGAGTCTGTGTTCAGACAAGTAGAAAGCAGCTTCTTTGTGGTGGATAGCGTTTGAGATGTCAACCATGAGTACAAGTGGCTTAGGTGCTTAGGTCCTTCTTTCAAGTAGAGGTGCCTGAATTTCACTGAACTGGGATTTAGTCAGGATTTGGATGATCTGTTGGTGTTTTGTAGGCTCTTTATGTCTAAGAAGTAGCATCTATTTGTTATCTGGAAGAACCCCATAGAATTTGCAGTATCTTGTTTTCTTTTTCTAATCCTTTTGATTAAATTATTCTTATCTGGTGGTGTAGCCTAGTATTTCACAGTATGTTAGAGGGTTTTATTTTCTCTTTGCTGACTGCAGTAATAACCATTAGTTTAAATCGTAGTGCAATCTGTCTCAGTGCATGGACTCAGATTTCCCATAAAACACAATGCACAAAACTTAAAAAGAAAAGGAAAAAAAATGTTCATTGAAATAGATTTTTTGACCTTTGCCACTTATATGTATCCCAACAGAGTGATGGAACACTATTGGCTACAGGCTCATATGATGGTTTTGCAAGAATATGGACAGAAGATGGTGAGTCAGACAACATTTATTGTTCTTAAGCACTGAACAGCAGTGGACTGTAATTTGGCTAATTTGTAAACAAATTGTAATATTAAGCTTTTCTTTATTCCAGGTAACCTTGCAAGCACCTTAGGTCAACATAAAGGTCCAATATTTGCCCTGAAATGGAACAAAAAGGGGAATTATATTTTAAGTGCTGGTGTTGATAAAGTGAGTTTTAAAAATACATTATTCTACCATATAAATGTGTTCACTCAGTGAGTTTGTGCTGCTGAATTCTGTGAAATTATTTTCTCCTTCAGGCATCCTGGAGAGTTTACTTTAATATGTTTTAATGCATATTGATTACATTTTTGAGGCTGCATATATGTGTACTATTTGAATGTAAAAGATTTTACTCAAAAAAAACAACTCCACTTGCCCCCTGTGTAAAATTACATCTTAAATGTTTCGCAACTAAGGAAAGAACTGCTTCCACTACTTTTGTTTGTAGTTTTATCAACTAACTATTTCCAGGAAGAAAGTGATCTTAAAGATATTTGACCTTTTAGCTCATCCAATTCTTGAAACACTTGTATTTGAATAAAATAAATATGGCTTCTTCTGCAAATATGAAAAAACATGGTAGTTCTGAACTCAAAATTGAGAAAACATGATAATTTTATCTGAGTGCATATTAGAGATTAAAATGAACAGATGACTGCTAATGATGAGCACAAATCCATTAAAACTAAAACTGGAAAGTACACAGCATTCATCTTGCCTAACTTTCAATGTCTGTACGTTGTATATATACGTCATCCTTGCTTTCCATTATAAAATTCAGAGGGGAAAATGGTGCTGCCAAGTGATGGGTTGCATGGCCTGTGTTACAGTGAGATCCACTGACAGCGCTTCTCTCCAGCAGCTGGCACATGGAGTCTAGGGAAACAAGCTCAGGCTTGTACATCTGATTTGTAGGCTTGACAGATTCCCATATTTTCACGTGCTTGTGAAAATGGAAACTTAGAGGTTTTTTTCCTTTTAATGCTGGCTCATATTCAGCTACACTTGTGTCCCAATGGCAGTTCCATTATTCTGGCAAATTTACATTCCCGATAACAGCAGTGATTCTGTGGACGACACATTATCAGCAAGATGAGGCACCCTTAATTTATTTTCTGGAATCATATACTCCCAGTAAATTAACAGTTCACTCAGAAGGTGGCACTGAGCTCTACAGGGGAGTTGCTTATGTGTGCTGTGAGCATGGATTAAACCTGTAGTAAGCAAATTACACTTCAGTCTGTCCCACCACAGTGGCAAGAAGTATCGTGTAGTTTTGTAATAGAATTCAACTTGCACCTTTGAAAAGGGGAAAAAAGTCTTCTTTGAGGAAGATAACTGAAACAGCTGTAACTAAATGCTTATTAAAAATTTGTAGTGCTGTCTTCTAGCATTATTTGGAGAGAATATGCCCATTCTTAGCAGTTATATTACTTTCTCTGTAGGGGTGATACTTCTCTATCTGCACTTGGGTTATTATGCTGTAATATTTGGAAGTGATTTCTGTTTTTTCAGCTGTTTAGCGCACAAGTCTCTCTGCAGTCAATAATTTTATCAGTCCATCTTTTAGAATTGCTCCTTAGTGAGGGCTCTCTCTGTTTTCTGTGAGCTGAACAGTCACTAATCTTTTTTTTTCTCCCTTCGGATGCAGACAACAATAATTTGGGATGCTCACACAGGAGAAGCTAAACAGCAGTTTCCTTTCCATTCAGGTAATTTCTGGATAACTCTTGTTAGTAAAATGAAGCGCACTTTTTAACTTTGTCAATCTAATTTATCCTTTTGCAAAAATCCATCTGCCAGAGAGAAGTAAATTTTGAAACAAGGTTTTTGTGCTTTAACTGTCCTGAGTATCATGGCTGGTGGGTTTATTCTTTTGTCAGAAAGATGGGGTTCTGTGACAACAGCCTTGAAAGTCAAACTGACTGTGGAGGAGGATTTATACCGTAGTCATTTCTACCTAGTTGAATGATTCTGTCATTATCTATGCGCTTGAATAGTCCCAAGTGGTGGTTTATGAAGAGACTTTTCTGTGGAGGTCTCTGGGATCTCTTCCACTCTTTCTGCTCCTGTTGCAATGAAGCTGACTTCAGACAGAAGCAGACGGATTTGTCGTGCAGCTTGCATTCACCACTGCAAGCACGAAGGTGCTCAGGGATTTCTTACCTTTTAATTCTGATTTGAAGTTCCTCAGTATTTGCTTTCCCTGGTTATCAGAAGTCACTTGCCAGCCTTGCGTTTCAAAACCTCACTGCACTGTAACCTTTACTTGGATGGTCATTTGTAGATCTGGTCGGCTTCAGGAAGACAGGACATGTACCAGATACTAGGTAATCTTGAGTAACAGGCAATCATTGACATAATCTTAAATTCACTTGAGACCAGACCTGTAAGATGATGACTGAATTCATGATCCAAACTGGATTAGTTGTCACAGTGAAGAAGTTTTAAAGGCAGTAGTCAAACTGAGTCTGAAACCACCAAAACATTCCAGATTCTGATGCTAGAAATGTTCATCTTCCTGTGTGTTCACTGTAACTAATCCATTTTTAAATAGAGCAGGCTTTCACAAGGTGCCTAGTGGTGTTTAAAACACTTACTTTACTACTAATTTTAAAACATTAATTTACACATGCTTTTCAACTCAATTTCTAGTTCTCATTCTCACATTTTCACAGGTGTTATTAATGCACAGTAGCAATTGAAAAGGTTATTCAACAGAAGACAAAAAGTATGTCTGTGCACACAGCAGATCCATACTATACATTTTTGTCACTCATCTTCTCATTTATTAATGCAACTGTCAGTTTGGAGGAGTCACTGTCTGCTGACAGATTGTCTCCCTGTGGCATTTATTTGTCTTTCCTAACTGTTCCATAAAAACAAACTTCAAGCTGCATAGCGATGTAGTTAATGAGACTCTTCAGCCTTCTGATCCCTAACTATTGATTGAAGCAGCTGCAGATTCAGAACTTGGTTGCCCCTTCAGAATCATGTTCACTGACGTGTAGCTGTCTTAGCGGTGATGTGCATCAAGTACATAGCACTTTATTCCCCTTTTAGCAAGTTGAGAACTTAACTGCATCTTCCAATGCGATATGCCGATGTCTGTCTGCATTAACAGATTTTTTTAAAAAATCTTATTAGGCATGATGTTTGGATCATAAGGCACAACTGAAGTAGGGATGTGGAGAGGCTTTTTTTTTTTTCATAGTTTCAAATATGTTTTCATAGGGAAGTAAAGCATTTAGTTATTAAGGAAATTGTTGATAGGCCGAAAGCATATGTCCTACAAAAAGCCCCTTAAAATCATCTGGAGTCTCTGTCTTCACGCAAGTTTAAAGGCAGAAAGACCTCACCTTGTCCTCCTTGCATTACTTACTCACCAGAACAAACTAAGAGCAAATTCCTTACCATATCTGGAATCTGAAAACCTTGTCTACGCAAAGATTAAAGGTGACATTTTAACAGTTAAAAGTCTAGCCTAGACAGAGCACAGTTCCTTTAACACATACTTGTGTGGCGTACTTCTTTGCATACTTCTTTGAAGTCTGGAGATAGTTGGCCTGAGAATAACATAAATTTTTTACTCTCAGCTGCTTTACAACAACTTGTTTAATTTAAACCCATATGGACAAAACTGTCATCTTAAAGTACATATGGAAGACTCCTTTGTCTAGATCCTGATGGCCTCTGTATCATTGATGTTCCCATGTAGCTTCAAGGTTTTGTGGTCCAAATATGTAAGTATGTGGATAAGTAGCTTCTAGGGTTTCATTATTCTTTGCAAAACTCTTAGTCATCATAGGACATTTGGTCAAAATATGTATTCACAAAGCTAATTTCTTTAAAATGGAGTGGAATAATCCAATTTTCACATCTACTGATAGATGCAGACTGATGTCTATGCAAGCAGGAACAAACTGGTTAAGTGATACCGTAAGAGGTATTTGTATGACCCAGTTTTAGACGTCTAAGTGCTCTGAATCACTCCCTGCAGACACTGAACTCTGTCCTCTTCTGAGCTTCTAATTCTGAATCACACCTGAATTTGTTCAGAAAAAGCTTGAATTAACTGATAATTATTGTAACACTTTTATTGTTGGGGTTTATTTTAGCTGCATTTTTAACGGATTTGTTGCTGCTTTTATTAGATGACATTCTAATTATTTTTAATCAATTTGGCTAGTATCCTGTGGTTTTGGAGACACTTTGGCATTTCGATTACTTGCATCAAAAACCACATTTGGTTGGTGTTTCCCAACCATTTTATTCAGTTACTTATCCAGTAAACATACGATTAAATACACCAGTAAATGAACAGTATTAATTATCAACACTCTATGATTCAAATTACGTTGCAGTGCAAATCCATCTCTTTAGGTGCCAATAGCTCTCAGAAAATTATTTTTCAACTCATACGTAGCATACTAGATATTAGCCCTGAAGGCATATTGCTATTAATGAAGATAGATTTTTGTTTGCTCTAAAAAAGTAATGCAAAGCTTGCAGCATAAAAAGAAAGGCAAACAGGCAATTAAAGAATCAAAATCCTTTACTGTTTCCTGATCCTCGTTCACGTTCCTTTCCTTGAAAAACTCAGAAGTAACCTGCTTTCCTCATGGAAATTTCCTTTGTATTTCCACAATGTAGAAATTTCTTACCTGTCACACAGAATTATTGAGCTTTTTCATTAATATTCTAAAAAATATTTGTATTTGAAACAATTTCAGCCCTCGGTTCTCATTTAGAGAACTGCCTGGTGATTCAGGTGATGTGGTTCAATCTCATTTTGCAGCTCATAAAATTATAATGGAAAAAACATAATTTAAATATAACAGGCTTGGCAGAACAGATGTCTTTTCACCTCTGTATTACAAAAATATTTCTCTGAATATATTTTAATAAGGCATTTCTTGGTTTCATTTTAATGCTAAGCTTGCATTGTGTTGTTGCCAGGAAGAGATTCAACTTTGCTTCCTATATGCTGGGCTCATTCTGACACGCTTGCTTCTCAGAGGAGTGTGCTGAGAATGAAGATTTCTCTATTTTAGCAAGTCTTACAGCATCCTCTGGAGGGCAGCTAAACCCTTTCCTGAGCAAAAAAAACAAGCAACAGTCACAGAAACACAAGCAAACTGTATGTCAGGAGTTCCCTCCTACTCCTGTGCGTGCTGTTAGTCTGCAGTGAGGTGCTGTAAAAGGGTAGGGGCTTGGGGCTTTGCCACACTTTTGCAAGGTGTGTGTGTTGCACACAGGTACTAGTTTCATGTTCATGTGCGATCTGTGTACAAAGTTTCCATTCCTTCAGTCTTAGTTAATGCCAAACCCTCTACAGAAACTCTTCCTCTCATTTCAAATCAGCTTTATCAACGTCTCTATCTTATATCAGTCCCCAACTAAATTAAACTGAATGTAGGTATTATTAATCCACATGTCTGCACAGAACGATAGGTTTGCATCGGTGGTTGCTTAAAGCTAGTGCAAAGGAAGATGGCCACCTGCTTCTTCTCCCTCCCATTTGTCGTGTCTGGCATTCACCAGAACAGTTTTTCTACCCTAGCTGAAATTATCCATGTTTTGTTTGGATTATTTTTCTTCCAGGTTCTTTGCTGAACTGGCTTACAGAGGAACGAGTGGTAGAGACGGCCTAAGAGACGTGTGTAGCTGGGAGCAGGGAGGGTGGAGGCAGGTTGTTTTGCCCACTGTTATGTAACTTAACCCAAAAGATTCTCATAAATAGATTCCATGCAAAACATCCACATTAGCCACTACAAGAGAAAAAAACAATTTGTGCCCTTCCGACAGTCCCTGTCATCCCTGTAACTGGTAGTAGGTGATAGACCTGATAGGCCAAGAACTAGCTTCTAGGCCGTTTGATCCAGATGGGTGACAGGAGGAAAATGGCTGAGGATAGCTGTGTCTTTGCTGTGGTCCCTGATGTTCCTTCCGTTGTTTGTACTTCACAGCTCCTGCTCTGGATGTGGACTGGCAGAACAACACTACCTTTGCCTCCTGCAGCACTGACATGTGCATTCATGTATGCAGACTTGGCTGTGATCGTCCCGTTAAAACCTTTCAAGGACACACAGTAAGTTTAGGAAGTCCAAAAAGTTAGTGATGAAGTCACAGCAGTGTGTTACAATGATGGCAGATGATGTGTTTACAGGGTGTGTTCCAGCATCAAAGTTGTTAAATCCTGTTGCTGCCCTAAAACCATATTCCTTGGGAGTGATTCACTGCCTGTGAGAAGGGATAAGCTGTTCTAAATCACTGTAGGAGGCAAAACCTGCAGCTTAAACGGTGAGACTATTTATATGTAGCATGAGGTGCAGACTAAGAGCACATTAATAAATAAGATTTTGTTTTCCGCTGGCTTAATTTCCTTTAGCAAATGAGAGCTATGAATAAGGAGAGAACAATTTACCTCCAGCCATTCTTCAGTTTTAGAATCAGTGTAATCTAAGATCTGTTTAAGATGTATTTCTCCCCTCTTTTCCTGGTGGTATTTAATGACTGTCAAAGGCTAGTTTTGCAAGCTTTCATTCATGAGAAAACTGCTATCATATACTGACCTGTAATTTAGATACTAACTTCCAGAACTTGCTGTCTCAACACTGAGGAAAAACGGTGCATTTGGAGACCTTTATCTAGTCTGTGGTTAAAATGATAGGGAACTGTTATTTCATCAGTGGTTGTACCTTCCTACCAACAGACTGGTGCTTTTTATGCTTATATGAAATGCACCATTTTGCACGTGATCCAAATTTTTACTTCCAATATCTGCACAGTTCCTTTTAATTGTGACTGAAACATGTAAAATGGATAAAGCAAAATTTAAGTATTTTCCAGGATTATTTTCATGGAGACCCTGAGCCAATTTATATTTTTAAAAAACAGTCTTTCCCTTTTTATGAAATGCTTTTTTCTCCCATACATATGACCCTCAAAAAAGCACAGAAAACTTACTTACTACCAATGGGATACACTAGGCTTAGTTAATTACAAAGTGCTAGAAAGATTGATAGAGAAAGCATCGTAAACTACTCAATATTCCGTCCTGGGTTTCATTTACACATACACCTCTCCTTAGAGAGACCAGCATTGTTGTAAGCTGCAATACTAAAAATTACAAACTCCACAAGACTTCATACCCCACCAGTATTTCACATTGAAAATTTGTGTCTCTGAGATCTGTAGAACATTAACCAAAGAAATACCTGAATTTTAAAAAGGAGTTAATGCTGTAACATCAATCTGTCTGGTTTGCGGGTTTATTGAAATGCTAGCATAAGAGGGAAGCATATGAGAGACTTTGTGGCAGAACATGTACCCGAAGACTG
>Ga0181612_146258_pt1 | contig 25135 bp, 14 predicted proteins | sample HoacroProtozoa21_FD_119630 | JGI IMG/M metagenome (GOLD analysis project Ga0181612, IMG submission 119630) | Hoatzin crop microbial communities from Cojedes, Venezuel. Combined Assembly of Gp0051906, Gp0051904, Gp0051908
CTGATGACAACCCTCTGAGTTCTGCCATTCAGCCAGTTCTCTATCCACTTCACCGACCACTCATCCAGCCCACACTTCCTCAGCTTCCCTAGGAGGATGTTATGGGAAACTGTGTCGAAAGCCTTGCTGAAGTCAAGGTAGACAACACCCACGGCTCTCCCTCTGTATGTTCTTCTCTATCCCTTATATAGCTATGGGTAAAAACTTCCCCAAACCTCAGACAAGCTACTGAGATTTTAAAACAAGCAGAAGGTTGTTGTTTAGTTCATTATCACCAACATAAGTCTGATGCAGAGAAAACAGATAAACATGAATTATATCTTTCTGGATTTCCTAGCAAGCTTGAAGGAAAAAGCTGTATGCTTTCCCATATCAGCTCATTACCAGCGTTTGTTAAGTTTTGTACACAAAAATATCTATGTAGCACTTACTGCTTAGTAAAAGAAATCTTACAAAACATTCATAAAATATTTTAAGAGTGAAGGCCACTATCCAGCTGAACCATTAACGTTATGTTTCACATTAAAAAGCCTCACAGAAATGTTATTTTAATACATCTTCCAGTTGGGGAAGTAGAATTGACCTATTTAGCAAGTATTAAAGCCAGTAATATCAATAGGATGCTAAGTCTATACTGCAATTGTTTACTTTGTCTTTTATGCCTTTGCATTTATTGTCCTTCTTAGGTAGTAAGCATACAGTGTAAGGTTATACAAATGTTATTGTACAGTGTTGAAATGCTGTCTTTTCTAAAATGCATTGTGAAACTGCAAATGTCACGTTTTGATTAATTTAAAAAAATGTTTATGTATAAACCTCTACTGAGATTTATATGATTACCTGACAACTTCACATATTCCCTCTCTATCCCACTCTAATTTATACTTTTCTGCCATTTCCTATGTGTACTGGGTGACAGGTTATTTGTAAACATCATACCTATACTACCACCCTCTTTCAGCACTGATAATTTTCACCCAGAAATATCCTCTGTCATGCAACGCCCAATGTAGATATCTTTACATGTCAGCTAATTCTAAAAACTTGAGGAAGCTCTCAGTTACTGTATTATGAAGATACATATTTTATCTTGTTCATGTATGTTGAAAATAATAATAATAATGCAATAAACAAAACAGAAAATATTGTATGAATCCAAGTTGTCACTATTTATATATTGTAGTACCGAGTGTCTTAAGAACCAATTTGGTAAATGAGGTAAATATATGTATAAAAAAATGCCAAACAGCCTAACGATCTTAAAATTTGAAGAGCTGCACCTAGAGGTTCCTTCAGAAATAACTGATATTGTATTTGCACAGAAATGTAATCTAGGTATCAGATTTAAAATACTTTGTCAACTGACTCTTTATTTTAGGCCTCTACTATAATGTATGTAATGTGGGTATAAATAGACCATTTCAGAAGACTTAACTCTTTAAAAAAATTCCAAATGTAAATTTTTTGTGAAGAAAGAATTCTTTTAGGTAATTTTGTATAACTTAATTCTTGGTTTTATCATTGTACATTAAGCACTTCCATGTTTTCTTGGAAAAGATATATTCTTTTTAGAGGCAATGGTTAGAAGAGCTTAGTGATACAGGTGATAACACCTACCACTCTGATCTCGCTCTTTCACAGAACAGCAACAAAGAGCAAACAAATAAACATAACCATTTTTAAAAACTTTACAGACACCCAAAGACTTTGCATATTTCAAAAGAACAAATCTTTCTTTCACAAAATTAGTGACAATTCCCAGAAAATTTTCCTCATAGCTTGAGTCTGTGTACTGGACATTGTAAATCCTTGAATGCTCTTTTGAAATGGCAAATTGTATTATTCAAGATGTCAAAGTTGCTATTGACTTAAATGGGGCTAGTAGTAATCATAGCTTACCTGACTTTCATGCAGTGATACAGAATAATTCTTTGCTGGAAGTTAAAAACACCTCTGTGGCAACTGCTACATTTACTTTCTGTGTAAATTATAACCATTTTATATAGTGAAGTGCAGGCATAGAGATACTTCCAGTCTTGGGTGCCTGTTCCCAGTGTGGAAAGTTCAGAGAGGGGATAGTCATCCTTGGGGCAATATTATTTACATCAGTGATTCTTTTTATGACTTTCTGAAGAAAAGAAATTCAGTATTACCAGTACTGCGTTGCTCATAATATTACTGAAAATAGTTGCATAGTAAATAAATAATAATGGTGTTGCATTTCTTCATATCCCGCTTTGTTTCTTCTTGCTATTCTATGACGTGTTATGCAGAAGATGCAAATCAGCACTGGGAAAATTATAACAGAAATTTCACTTGTTATTGTACATAGTATATTTACAGTAATATGTTTTGAATGTGACTATAATAGAATTTCAGATTTATTTAATTTCATACCAAAAGAATAGCATGTGTTAAGGATTCTTTTTTTCTTGCTCAATACATTTACACTGTAGAGTTTGGGGGCTGTCTTACCATACTATAAACAGATAACAATGAATCTGTGCTCTATTGTGAGTTAGACTTCATGCACACTTGATAGTGAAATCAGTGGAATATGGGCCAGGTTATTTTCCAGCAACAAATGAGTGTTCTAGAAACAGAGAAAGAAGACTAACGAACAGAAGCTATAAAACTCAGTAAGATTTTGAATTTACATTTCCCTGAAAATGTCTACCTGTTTCATATACTTTCATACTTGCTTTCAGAGGACTAACAGCCTACCTCTGTCAGATATAGTGATAAATCACCTAGATTTGAGCTTCCACGCAACACTCTCTTAAAATATTTAAGACTCAGAGACATAGACTCAACTAAACCTATTCTAGAGTGGACTCTTTTTAGACAGGAATGTTAAGAAACATTTATTACATATTCTACCATAGTTTCCTCATGTGGAGAAATAACTGACAGCTTTCTTAACTGTCAGTTAAGACAATGAGAAAGTTCTTTATATTTCAGTTCTTTATACAGTAATTCAGACACTGATTTGCTACTTCATTCTATACGTTCTTGTTTTAAGTAAGCCAGTTTAACATGCTTCAGGTAAAGATGAAAATGCCTACACATCATATTAAAAATATTCAATATTATTTTCCTTACGTAACTGTCTCTTTTCCTTCTGTCAAAGGTAGACAATCTGCAAGTAATCTGTGTTGCACAATCTGGCAATGAAGGTACAAAAGCAGCATGGATAAAGCACCAATAAACTCATATCCGCAAAGAGGCAAGAAGACTGTGCTGGCCAAAGAGCAAATACTTCAACAAAGAAAATATCTGATGTTGTAGGAGCACAAAGTATGTAAATTAATGCGTTAACTTCTCCATCTCGCTCACCATCACCGCTTAACTGCAGTGCAAAATTTTTCTGGTGCTGTATTGCCTAGAGACAAGTCTTTTTACATCACATGAGTGTAGTACTGTTTACTTTACGCCTACTTGCAGCAACATACAGATGTTGCCATTCAGGGTTATCAGTCTAATTATCCTCCACAGTAATAGCACTAGCAAAAAAGCCATGCACCTAATCTTCTTTACCTGAGAAGCATGTGTTACAGGAGCAACTGGATTCTCCTGTAGGCTTTGACTCTTCTGGCCTTTAAGCTATTGCAAAGCAAAAAAGTGAGAGACACTTGAGCTCCCTTCCACGTCCATCAGCATTATGGCCAGCTAATGAAAGGAGTACGACTTCTGAACTTCTCCCTTCTCTGCTCTTGCTTTTGGAATAGAGGGAATCATCAATGTGTGTAATTCACCACTTGCATCTGCACTTACACCTGCCTTTCAGGATATTAAAGTGGCTAATGAAGCTCTTTTGTAAGGATAATTCTTCCTTTGTCTTTTACTTGGCAGAGGTATTGGGCACAGAATTAGGGCCAAAGGAGTTTTTTGTGCAGTCTCTGGGCAATTCAGTGTTCACGATTCCACACTGCTGCTTTTTCCTCAGAGATTTTAACACTGTCTTCAGTTTGCCTTTTTTAAAGCTCTCAAATTTTACTGTTGAAAAATATAATACAAGTGCTAATAAATGTGTTTTTTCCAACAGATCAACCTGGCAAAAGGCAAATTTTCTCTAGTGAAGCCAAAGAGAAAGGTACATACTGGTGTTATGAAGTTCATTCTCAATGCTGAGAGCCTGACGATAGCAGCTAAAATACGCAGATCTCTCAAGGGTTTTCAGTTCTTTCAGCTGCTCATCATCCAGGTTCTGGAAATCTACTACATTCTCCACATCACTTTGGGGTTAAGGAACTAAGGTGGCAAGAGAAAGAAAGTTTATCTAATTTATAATTTAAATAGTTATTTGGGCTAATCTTCTGGATAAGTCACATTTTTCTCATTAGCAAATGCATGTAGACATTTTTAAATGCCATTTTGATAGTGTTATGCAAGCAATAGAAAGGCTTGAATCTTCTTTGACTGAGTGAACACCTTGTGCCTGTACACACAGGATGTAACTGTTATGCTGGAAGGTACAATTCTTCCAGAAGGTGTGTTAATGGATGTATCTGAACCTCATATATAGAAGTGTTTTTCCTCTGATTTTATACTAAATTAAGAAACAAGTAAATGAATTTTCATTTAATCCTAGCTGTAACAATAGGGTCCTCTTCCCAAGGTACAGACCACTGTGGCAAAGTCTGAATGGAAGCTCAGCTGTGTACTCTGAAAGGTTTCCTCTGAGACTTTTTGCAATTGTGGTGGCTTTGGCATTGTTTTGATTACAGTTGACTGTCTGAGAATATGTGGGATGAACCAGAAAGCAAGCTGATAGTTAGATAAGCAGTGTGAGTTTGGTCTTGGGAGACATGAAGTTCCTTTAAGCACAAGACTGTTCAGAAAGACAGTTTGAATTTCTAAAGAAGGAAATTTCTGGGTTTTCTTCTCCTTGAAAAGCACGTGTAATAAGCTCCCTAAGAACTTCCCTATTCTTCTGTGCAAGAAAGCTATGCTAGAAAGCTTTTTTGCTTATACTTATGAGCAGAAGACATTCCTTCCTCCTCAGTCTCTCTGCCAGTGGCTCTCTAAGCACCTCATTTGGTTAAATGGAAGGGCATAAAGTTCCTCATTGGATACCCTGAAAATAATCGATGTGGGTCCAAGCCACTGAAAATGTGCTCCAAAAGCCTGAGAACAACATTATCAATTGTGTGAAATGAAAGGCCCATTATATATGTTTACCCATAGGTACTTTGTGATCACCTTTTTAGAAATCAGGTTAAATTGAAAATAAATAAAAGCATTTATTCACAAAACGTAACATAACGGGGCTTTCAAGGACGCAGGTGACAACGAAGAGCGTAACCATGCTTAATTTACTTTACCAGAGGTCAGTTCCAGTGAGGCCTTCCCTCACCTCCATTTTCTGACAACTAGTAAAAATTTCCCAAGCATTCGACAACTAAGGTCCTAGTTCATATTCTACACGCACACTGCAGAGAACCTTTAGCTAAGGAGGGATGTTATGTTTGGTGGTCACTCTATTTTCTTGGGTTTTATTAAAACTCAACTTTTCTTTTTCCCTGTTAGACCTTAACTTACACGGGAGGCTGTCTTAATCCTCTCTTTGTGGACTTCTTCGGAAGTTCTAATGACACATTGGTAGGCAGGGTAGAATATTTTTCATGTTTATTTGAACTATTGGTAAATCACAATACATAAAGAGAAAAATCATGGAAGATACAATGCATTTTTCTAGTCAGTAAGATAATGTGTAAATAATGGTGTAAAGTCTTCAACATAAAATTGCAAGTAAGTTGAGAAGGATGATTTCTGCAAGTATAAAATGGGTTGACTTCTTGTGATCTTTACCTTCACTTTGGAGTAAGAATAGACTTACACTGACTGATGGAATCTCCAACTTTACTTTAAAATCTGTCATAACTATCAGGAAAATAGAAATCTTCAATAAATTCTAATTAAATAACTGTTGTTGCACCAAATAAATACCTGACTCATGCTGTTAGATTCTCTTGCTGTTAAAAACAATGTGGCAAGACCTTGAGCATTGTCCAGTCCTCAGAGTTAAGGAATAGAGTGCCTGGGTCTGCATTTATGCAGTGATCCTCTGTACTTAAACAATAAAGAAGAAATAGCATTAGTAAAGCAGTTTATAAAGATGTTAGTAAAGCTGGTTGGGAGAACACTGTAGAGGCCAGATTAAGTGTGAGTTGGATGAACTGGCGACTAAAACATTCACTATGCCCTTTTTCTTTCACTTCGGAACTATGTCCCTGCCATTCCACCCTACAATTGACTTTCAGCCAATTTACACATCAAAGTCAAAGCCAAATAATGTTTATTATTTAAACAGAAGATTGAGAAGAATTTTCTTCTCAAGTTAAGCAAGTGATTTATAAGATACTTGGGTTTTACTTTTTTACTTCAGAATTCTATAGTGGTTGGTCTACTTGCATGCGTGACTTGATCTTTTAATTAGATTTTCAGTAAAAGACAACAAAAGGCTTAGACATACTGCTGCTGCCTCATAAGCAACATTGTTGCAATCAGTTGCACTCAGATGGAAGACATGAAAAAAAGAACTGTGAATTACTCTGAATGTGCAATGTTCAGCATAAGAAATTTCTGTAAGGCTCTCCTGCCCCATGCTGATTTCTTACGCTTTATGCTTTATGTTGCACAAGCACAAGACCAGAAACATCTGCTACTGTTTCAGACCTTTTGCTCATGTACATACCAGTGATGTGGTTCGTATTTATAATGTTTGCTCAACTGATGGAAGGAGGCAGTACTCAGGTTCACAAATTAAAACAGGAAATACGGAATTTCAACTTAGCTGTGATACTTGAGAAGAAGCATCAGCTTTGTGAAAAAAAAAATTGGTTTGAAAAAATTGAAACAATTTCTGTGTTTAGATTTATTCATTTCTTCATTCATTTTTCTTTATTTACCCCATTTGTTTTCACTGTGAAGGCTTGAGATAAACGTATTCATTGCTTTCTAGATAGGACTCATCTTCACTAATTTTAGCTTTATAAAATTTAAATGATTAGTTGAAGTTAGTTGTTCAGACCTCTGTTGTAAGTAGAGGGGACAGGTAACTCTAGAGGGTGATTTAGTCTACTCCAAGTGCAAATTTCTCTTGGGAGAGGGTGAGCTTTCCTCAGAATATGTCTCTGTCTCTGCTTTGATTAGAAAAGTAGTACAGTTCATCAATTTGATTGCCTAACATGGAGACAATACATCTGGATAAAACACCACCCTCTGTCTCTCTGTGATCCATCACTATGGAACACTCTTCCTGCTTATGTCCTGGTAGATCAGTTCTGATTAGTAATTAGGGTGCAGGTGCAAGATCATGCTTCCCATTTTTTTCCCTACTTGCTTCTTTAGGCACATTTTTCTTTCATCCAACATCTGATCAAAACAGATGAAGATTTCTTCCAGAAATGGAACTTGACATGTCTAGTTAAGAAAGTAAGGCTGTGTTTTGCTTCAGAATCTGCTATTAGCTCACAAATTGCTTCTCCTTCCTCATTGAACTTCATGTCTGTAGTTACAGATTTATTTCAAATGTCTTGTGAAGCACATATTAGAAACACATACCTAAAAACCCACATAAGGAATTTAAAAGACACTAGACAAAATAATATTTGCATAATTTTGCAGGTTTATATGCTGATTTCTATTGCCCTAATCATCACATATCTTTGGGATATTTGGTCTGAGGAAAATAACATATGAGTTATGATCAATTTCTAGTAAATCAGTATTTGAAAATGATCGCTATTCAAAAGAGCAGTGAAGTTACAAGTTCATCAAAATAACATTTTGATTTGCCATTTCTCAATGTTGATTTGCTATTTATGGGTATTTTGTCAAGGAAAAAGAAAATATGTAGATTTATCTAAGAATTAGCTCTATAGTAAGATAACAAATATATTGAAATATCTATAAACTCAAATATCAGTGCAGGAAAAATATTTTCATTTTGCTTTTAAAGAGTATTATTTGTGTATGAATGAGCCAAACACAAGTGGAATACTGCTTCTTCAATATGTATGAAATCAAGTTTTCTGGAAATTCATGAGGAAGGTAACTAAAACCACAGAATTATTTGTGGGAAAATATTTACATTTTCTTGCTTACCAGTATGTGCTTTCAAAATTCTTAGTATAAATGTACTATTCTCTTGACTTATATTATTTCACCCAATATAGCAGCACATCAGCTTCGTGTGGAATGATCAGAATCAGAAAAGTGGCACTCTGGTACTCAGTGCAGTGTGTAGTATTTTGGCTTACTTTTCTTTCGGTATTCTATTTTTTGGTGCATCTGTGTTGCCTTCCAATTGTTGCCACAAATTAGCCCTCCTTTTCTCTGGCAGCATTACTAGTGCTCTTCTGCAATCAAAGAATCCCAAGGGACTCTTCCGTGCTTGCATAATCCTAGCCAGGGATTTAAAAAAAAATAAAACATAAAAAAAGAAAGACCTCACAGGGTGAAAGTAGAAGAGATCCCCCTAACATAAATAAAATAAAATTAGAAAAAATAGCTTTCTTATTCTGAAACTATGTATATAGAACAGACCTTAAACACACAGTTGAAGGTGAAGTACTGATAAATTTTCTACTCTGCCCTTGGAAGACTGTTTCAGTGCACTTGCAAATATTAAACTGAACACAGAAAGTTAATCAAAGCTGAGTATTTTTTAGGTTTGAAGTAGACCATTTCACAACTAATTTCTGCTTGCTTGGAAGTTCTAACAGTAAAAGAAATCTTGTGAAGACATAGCATTTGATTCAAATGTATTTTCTAAGTCTTATCTACCCATTTTGCGCTCTCCTTTTACAGCTGATAAAGAAAAATAGAGCATGCACCATTGAACGGATTCATATATTATAGGGAGAAGGAGCTGATTCTGTTTCCTGAGGATACTAAGCTTTTCAGGGTAGTAAAGCTGAGGGTGGACTGGGAAGACCTGCAAAAACCACCTTTGAATACTGAGTAACTGATGGAATAATTTAATGTAGATTAAATGCAAAATGATGTGAATGGAGAAAAAAAAGTAAACTTCATCCACTCAGCAATGGTCCTGAGTTCTCAGGAATGAAAACTTGGCATCAAAATTGGTAATTCTATTAAAATACTACTTCAGTGCTCAGCAGTGGCCTGAAAACAATGCTAAATGCTAGGGATTAGTAGGAGAGGAATAACAAAAACAAAAAACCCAAACCAGAAAAACAAAACAATATTTTTACTCAACAAGCATTGAAAAAACAAAGATCAACTATGTTCAGTGTAACAGTTGAAGTTTTTTTAGCTTATAACTGGAGAAACCAACAGAAGTAACACTATTTCTCTGGAAAGGAAAAACTCTCCTTTGCAATAAGCTTAGAACTGGCATCCAGTCCTGGGTTGTCCTGAAATAATGGACTCCATAGCCACGACATTTAGGTCGTTACCCAGCAATGAGTGCAAGAGTTTCACCTGGCAAGATGGTTTCCAAAAGCATTTTGAAATATTTAATGAAAAGTTTGGCAATGTAAAAACTGACCAGCTCCCCTGAGTAATTCTGGCCTTTTCTGAAAAGACTAATGATTATATCTTCGTCGATTTATACCTCCTAGGTTTGTGTGGCATTGGCAGTGTAGATTAAGACTTCCATTTGATGGTACACGGTGAGATGTAAGTCTGGAAAGGCTTAGCAGAGCAGTCAAGGAGCTGTCAGCACTGAGTAGCTCCCAGCTGCCATTGCTTTCAAATTAATAGGTTGCATTTACAGAAATTTGTTCGGAGAGAAGGATAGGAGTCTTTCCCTTCCCATTCCCATCTCTATGAGTACTTGAACATAGGCTTTGTGTTTTTCTGTGATAGACTATCCGAGTGAGAGTGAGACAGGCTACAGAAAGGGCAACAGCTGTAAAAACAAAGGGGGAAATGGCATCGCCACTAACAAAGTTACAAGCTAGAACATAGAGGTAAGCAGAGATTTTCCCTTAACTCACAACCCTAAGAAAATCTGGTGGTCTTCAGGAGAGGAGAGAAGGAGGAATGAAAAAGTTACCCAAAACAGATCACTGCAAAGCCTAAAGGGCATTGCTTCAGGTACATCAGAGGTAACCGTATGAGTATAAATATGCTGGCTGGTCTTGCCACTACATCTGCTGCCTACGTAGACAGGCTCAGAAAAGCTGGAAGAAATGCATCTGAAAAGTATCTCTTGTATGCACATGAATCCTGTGCTGTGTAAAAGCGAGATTGCTGTTCGAGCTGGGTGATGTGACTTCACCTCTGAAGTATGTATAACAGCACAGACCAAGAACTAACCTTAAATTCCTCATGTGGGATACAAAGGTAGGTCATCACAAGAACCAAACGACAATAAACACTAGAACAGGATTCAGTCAATACTGTAGCAATATCTGTGTGTCTGTATACATATATGAGAGAAAATAACATATCATACGTATTGCTGTCATTCAAAAGATTTATTTAAGTTCCTCATTATCGCAGTTTTTGCCACATCTCCACTCACCATTGAAAATGTATATTCATTTTCTCTTTCTTGTTCCACAGGGTAGAATATATGTATACTATTCCATGATGTGATTTGTATCAATATTGTTTATATGGAACGATCCTCCCCACTCAGAATGTTCTGTTCCTTTGATATGTGAATTCTCTGTACTTGAATGCTCAATGTTGTGTGTCGTTTATTTGTTTAACTATGATTTGCAAATTTATAATGTAAATAAAATCATGTTGTATAGTTATAAAACAGGTGCTTGAATTACAGGTTAAAAACTATATATCTTGGACAGTTTATGTGCCCATATATTGCCTATAAAATGTATTTTTCACTTATTACATGAGATGCTATAGAGTCTGTTCTCTGACTAAATATGTTTTGCATAAAAGAGAAAAGTTCTTACGATACTAAAGCAACACCCCCAAATTTCAAACATCAGAGTGTAAAGAAAATATAGACAAATTCTGGCAAAATGTATAGTCACCCAGAAGAATGTAATTCAGACGAAGCTTCTGCATAGAAACAAAAACAACTGTAAATAATGTGTTACTGTTTTGCACTAATCCTTCCAGCTCTAATCACCCACAGCAATGATAGGTGGCAGATGAAGATGTAGTGGAGTGGAACTGAGTGGATATAGCTCTCTCATTGATCCTGCTTGATACGGTAATTCTGTCTGGGATTTCTCCATGCCAAACAGCCCATTTACAGTAGTAATAGTTTTGAATGTACTGCATGGCTCCCAGAAATCCTAGGCAACTGTCCATTGCATGTACAAGCTGATCTGCAGTACATTTGATCTGTTCTTTTTCCATTTAGTGTGAATTCTCTGTAAATGTATAGAAGGCAACCTGTGCACACTGTCTACCTGTCAGTGAACAAGACACAAGCCCATATTTCTGTTCAAGTTTACCCAGACATACAAACATCTTTAAACATATTCTTCTATTCCATGTGCTCCAATCTATAGCCAAGGATCAAGGTACTCCTGTTCTGGGTGGCTGACACACATATGAAATCATAAGAGTCAAGAGAATTTGTTTTGTTCAGCCTTAACAAGTCAGCTAGCTGATTGGTGTCTTCAGCTACCTAACGGAAGGGCACAGAAACTGGAGGTGGACTTTTCTCTAAGGCACATGGTAACAGGAGAAAAGGTAAAAACCACAACTTGGAGCAAGGAAAATTCCTGTTAAATAGAAGGAAATACTTCACCATGCAAATGGTTAAATACTTAAATGGTCAGATATCAAAGCAGGTTGCCAACAGGGGTTGTGGAATTTCCATCATGGGATATGATCAAAACTCATCTGGAGAATGCCCTGAGCAACCTGACCCACTGAGCCTCCTTTAAGCAGGAGGTTGGACTGGGTAGCCTCCAGAGGTCCTTTTCAAACTACAGGATTCTGTGATTCTATAATCTGTCTGAAAGAGACTGAAATTGGCTTCTGTTGTTAAAGGTCTGAAAGTCACACTCTATCACCTTGTCACCTAGATGGTGTCTTTGCTATTGCTTAGCATAAAGTAAACGCAACATAAAGCAAGATTTTGTTTTTCCCATTCTCTTCTGACAAGTTGATAATTTACTTCAGAGACTCACTTCATCCTTATAATCATCCCAGTGCTGCATTTATCTTCTTTCCTTGGTTATTTCAAGCTTAGAAACCTGTGTTGGATTCGAGGTTGCTTATTCAGATCAAATATATTGCATTAAAACTACTGTGAGCTGCAGTCCTTACAATTTTACAGTTAATTTGAATTTAATTCATTATGTATGTAGAAGTTAGCATTGAAAGAATGCTTTTAATTAGAAGTTTTAGAAAAGCAATCCTTTTTTATCGATTTGGAATTGCCTACTGGAATATTTTCCCAATATTCAAGTGCTCATTAAAAATATATTTATTCCTTTTAAGTAGCAAGAAAGCATATACTGAGTGTCCTAATAGGTCTACACTTCAGTCCCGGCAGAACTTAACTCCTTGTTTTGCCTTCAGTGATATAGCTCTTGCACCTTCTGTAAACAGTATTGAATAAACTTGGCCCCTCAAAGCATAATGGAGCAGTAAGATCTAGATTATAAGGGCATTTTTAGGCACACAGCTCACAATGAATTTAGCTAGAAAACTACAGCTCTGTGTTTCTGATTAAATGAACACCAACATTTAGAATCAGGATGTGGATGAAAATACAGGGGTCCTTTCACTTAGCATGTATTCTCAAGTTATTCTCCAGTAGCCTTTTTCTTTCCCTTAACACAAATGCCAAATGATTTGTTCAGTAAAGTGTTAGTAATAACTGAACATAGAAAATACTGATCTTTGTTCTCATGGTTCTGTTTTTCCTTCTGTGAAACACTTTTGTGAAAAATAGTTGTTGATACTAACTTACGCTCCTTTACCAAGATATACAGTACAGATTCAGAGGTACAGTTTCAGCTCATGAAATTTGGGAAAGTAGTGTTAGGTCAACGTTGCTAGATTTACAATTATGTATGACTGTACTGCTTGTTAAATTGTCTTTCTTCTCAGAAAATACACCTCAGCAAAGAAGAGGAAAATGCCCAGAGATTCGTCTCTCTTCTCAGGGAATACTCTGCTGCTGTAGGGCAGACACAAATGTTGGTAGAAGTCTAAACCTGCATGGATAGCAGCGGAGGACATTACTTACACTGTGTCTGTGGTACTCATGGGGTAAGTTGCTACACAATTATCACATCCCATCTTGTCACATGCTTTTTTTTCCAGAATCCTTGTCACATGTTCCTGACTGACCTATTTAACAAGATAACTAAAACTACAAGTGACCAGTAAGGGAGTCAGCAGTCAGTCTAAAAAATACAATTGTTTCTAAGTGTATCTGTAATAAGACCTGATTTAGATCGTGGTGTGAGTTCTTTTTACAAAGCTCTGGGTCCAAATAAATTTGGTTTAGCCTTCAATTACCAAGCAAGCTTGACTTAGATAGATTAGTAAAGCAGCGGGAGGGGGATGTATGAAACTTTTGTCAATGTTGCTCTACTGTTTCACAGTTACAGCTGTGGTAGCCAAAAATATGTACAAGAATTGACTCCAAGTGCCACAGGAAACCTAGTCAAAAGAACTTAGTAGCTGTGCTTTTGCTTTTTTTTTAGTCTAGAACTGGTGCTAAAAATCTGTTTTTTTTCTGCTGTATCCATATTTAACAGGTGTACCCTGACAATACAAAGAGCTCCTCAGGAGTTGTCCACGCATTTTGTAGGTTTGGATCTGAAGTACCAGAAAATGTTCCAGCTGTAAATAGTTGAGCTGGCATCCTGTCTGGCAGAGATAGGCCCTATTCTGTCAAATGCCTTCTACTGTTGCCTCTTACTGGGACTACAACCTGTTCTCAGCCCTGTGTGAAGTTTAACAGCTGCTGGACCTATGCTAATATGCCTGAGCATGTTGAGACATTTGACCACAGGCTGTCACGCTGCCCACATGACAGGAAGAGCACATTATGTTTTTGTGTATTGTCTGGAAAGGTGCCCCAAATGGGAAGCTGATACGTGGGACTGAAAAGCTCAGGCCACCTTGCTTGAATCATGGTTATGTGACTTAGTGGCACATTTCTGCAAGGATTTTATTTCTGGTTGAGTACTCAATGTCTACTGGAATCAGAGAAGCAGCGCAGAAGCACAAATGCTCACTTACATAGCCTTTAAAATGCTGTTTGGATAGCAAATCTTTTTAGCTTACTATTAATAGTCAGCATTGTGATTTATTCTGAATTTGTAAAGCTAGAACCCTCATGAACCAGAGCAATGGAGCCGAATCCTGTTGTGTTAGTTCATATACACAAATCAGGTAAAAAAACACTACCAAAAAACCTCACACGGTTTCTTCTCCAGCCACTTACAGCCTAAGGGCAAAGACAGTTACGATCTAAGGACAAAACAGAGTATAAAAAAACTGGAAAAGAAGGCAACAGAGAGAAAATAGAAAAATCTATAGCAGGTGATAAGAGGAGGGAAAAAAGCTCTGTGCGTTTCTTAGATCCACTCAGGAGCACATACAACCAAATGCATGTCATGATCTATGTAAGCGACCTATCTGACCTCTTAGTAAAGCTTATTAAGTTAAGCAACATCCTCTACTTACTGGCTAAACATCCTTAATGCTGCCTCATATACAGTCAGCGTTGAAACGGGACAAAACTTAAAGCTCTTTACACTGTCCAGAAATGTTATCCATATTTAACAAGAGAGGCCACATTCTCAGCAGCATAGTTGTCAAAAAGCAGATCAGAGGAGAACTTAAGCAAGATAATGAAGTAACTGCAGATATCTAGAATGATTTACAGAGGTCAAAAATCTTGTTTGAAAGCATAACAAGAGTTTGGGAGAGTCTAGCATTCAGTATTGACTAAGGGTAGGAAATGATCATTTATAGTAGTAACTGGAATGTTAATTTTCCCAGGAGTAAATCATGAAGGATCAGGAATGAAAGGACAGATAGTTAATCTCTCAAAGACAAGGGATCTGGTGGAGGCATAAATGGAGAGGGGATGGAGAGGCTTTGCAATATAGGGCAAAAGTGCAAAATAGGCCAAAATTGCAGAAGACCAGTGAAGAAGTTGTTACAGTAACTGAGAGGGAAGATCCTAGGGGCTTGGCTGAAAGATTTATAGATGGGCATCTCAATAGGATGGATAAATTTTTTTTGGCTGGCAGTAAGCTCTCAGCTGCCTCCAACTGTCTAAGTTCCTGAATCTTACTGAGCTGTTGCCAAGACTGATATTCAGTTACTGCAGGGGTTTGCAAAGTCGGACATAGTAACTATCACAGAATTTTCAGCTGGTACTCTAAAACAGTGTACCCAGTTTGACAGTTTGACTGCCAAGGCTTGAGCCTCCTCTTGCTATCTACTGGCTGCACACACGAAGATTGTTTCCTGCATCTATTAGCATGGCCTCTGCCCCTCAGGCAGAGTCATTTTGGAATGAAATTGGTGAGCAAAACTATTGCTGAAGCAGAGACTCAGATACACACAGCCAGGACAGCAGCACCAATAACCGTGTTAGGTGAGGCTATCTGCGGCATGCAAGGCAGAGCACAGGATGATTCAGTAGGGTTTCTAGTAGCATCACCTTCTCTCTCTCTTAAGATCAAAAGGAAAACATCGAGGAAAGAACAGGAATTAAAAAAGAAAAGAAGAATGAAAAAAAAAATCAGCCAAACAAAAGAATCCCTGCAAAACCCTGAAGTATCTATGAGAGTCCTTGAATGGCAAATGGGGAAAAGGTGGATTTCCTGACACTGTTTGCTTTTCCAGGGCTGTCTCCACATGAATGAGTGACTAACTCTGTAACCAGCGTAACCTAATGAAAGTTTTCCTTAAACAGACTTCAGTATAGTCATGGTGGAAACTCATTATTTGGAAGTTACTTTGAATGGCTTTTTGCTCATCTCACCTGAAGTTCACCTGCAAACCCTTCCTTTCTTAATTAAGTCAGGCAGCAGAGGTGAAAGTTTACACTCTATAGGCATTTTCTAGTCCCAAATAAGACATACAAATAGTTTAACGCAGATAATTTAAATATGTCATATTTTTTTAAATAGTATTACTTGTTTCCAGAGTGTACAGTGCAACACGTTTTGGTGTGAAATCCACAACTCTTACTGTAATATAAGTAAATAATAATTATTATAAAATATGTTATTTCACAGGCTGAAATAGTAACGATAGTAAATAATAATAATATAATGGCAGACAACACTGGCACTAAAACACAGAGACAATTGAGTCTATATTATAATATTTATAAAATGTATTGATAGCATGACATACACCCTAAAAAAAACCATCAAGCTGTTCTGTAGCTCAGAGACTCCAGTTTTCAGCAGAAATTTCTACTCCATTCCCTCAATACCTTTTCCTATCTGATAGCCCCCCGTGCCCTGTAGGTTTCATGAAGTTTAATTCCCTTAGTAAAGTCACTCTATATTTCACCTTAACTGCTTTACTGCTGAGTAAAAAAAATACTTAAACTTTTCTTCCTCCATCTTATTTTTCCCTTAACATCCTTTCAGGGAGAGGATTACTGTGAAGGGATCCTTCATTATTTAACCAATAGAGAGGTGATAAAAGAGAAAGAAAGAAAGAAAACAAATAATAAAATAACTGTAGAAATTTTAATGATTTTGAATAAAACAACTCTTATTTGTGGTCCTCTAATCTGAAGAATCCTGCAGGTATTTACAAAATGCTCAACTTTTTTCAGAGAACTGTTTGGATGACAGGTGTTCTACACCAAAACAGCGCAAAGGTCTATGCATCATTTAGAGCCCACTCCAACTAGGAAAACAGGGCATTAACATGACTTCAGTGATGCATAACCTTGTCCAAGTCCTCTGCAGAGGGTGAGGTTCACCCTAAGGGAAGGTTAGTTAGTACGTTGTGTATTTAAATAAATGGCTTATTTAGAAAATTCTCTGAATAAGAACACTACCGGCTATTCTGTGCTGGAATATGTTAAAGTTTATTCATGAACTGGCTCTCTGATAATGAAACACCTACCAGATATGCATCTCATTATAATCACCAAGACATTTCTGCATAGAGAGTGGACATAAAAAACTCTAGCCTTCTTTCTAAATTTATTTCAAAGGATATGTTTTATACATCTGTAAGGTTTATACATAAAGGTGAAACAGAATTACTTCGGTTTTGCAGGAGGGGTCCCCATCTTGTTACCTTTGATTTCTTTGAGTTTTACATGTAACTCCTTATTCAGATTGATTTCTCTGTCTCCACCATTGGATATACTCCTGTAGGTCAGTGAGTATATCATGGGCACAATAACAGGTTTGTTTGCCCAATTGCACTGTGGTCGTTGTCTCAGCTGTTTTGTTAATCATGTCAGTCTGGAAACACCAAAGAAAAATATAGAATAATTCAGAGAAATGCCAGTAGAAATAATTTGATGCATTCAACTGTCATTACTGTTCTTTTTATTCATCTGCATTGTCTTTGGGGTGATTTTATTCCTAGCACATGAAAATGAGAGTGTATCTAGTTTTAGTTGCTGCCTGTCCTCATCTGCATTATCTTCTCTTAATTCTGTGCAAATACAAGTTAAAGCGAGTTTCAGCATGAATTTGTAACTCTTTCAGATTCTGTTTCTGAGAAGTAAGTTCATAAGTGAATTTCATTCTTTCAGTGTCAATAATAACCTGATTTTTAGTAAAAGAAAAATATGGGAAAAATACAGAGTTATGTTTTACTCTGTTTCCTTTTTCTATCTCCAGAGCAGGAAATAAAGAAAACATAACATTTTAACTTTCCCATTTTTCTTTTCACGGGGAAATATGAATGCTCTTTGATATCAGTCTATGACTTCCAGAGGACAGAATGGTACCAACAAACTCATTTTCACATGATGCCCTCAAACAGGAATGTATCTCGTCTTAAAGTAATGATAGAGATCTCTGATGAAGAATGGGTGGCTGAGAGTAGTAATAAACTATTGCAATTATGAACATTTTAAATGTCAATGAAACATGGAGTTTTATGCCTAGATATTGGGGACTGGATTCCTAAAGACAGTTGCACGCCTAGGAGTACAGCTTGGTCTTTTCTATTACTTCCCCCTTTGGAATGTGGAAGACTAATTAAATCCCTTTATATCCCAGTCTTCTCAAGGATGAAGAAACCAGTTCCCTCAGTCTCTTTTAATAAGTAATATGCTCCAGCCTCCTAATCAACTTAATGGCCCTTTGCTAGACTTGTTCCACTTTGTCCTTACTGGACCAAAACTGGACACAGAATCCCAAATACAGCTTAACAAGTGTTGAATGGAGTGGAATAATCTCTTGCCTTAACCTGTTCATTATGCTTATGGCAGTGAAGTTCAGCCTTCATCACTGCAGGGGCACATTGCTGACTCACGTAGAACTCCTTGTCCACCAGAACCCCCAGGTCCTCTTCCCAGTCAGTAAGTTCCCAGTCTGCAGTGATGTAGAGGGTTATTCCATCCCATGTGCACGACTTCATAGTTGAACTTCACATGTTTCCTCCTGGCTCACTCCTCCAGTTGTTCAGCCCATCTGAGTAGTAGTCCTGGTCTCCAGTGTACCAACCACTCCCTCCCAATCTGGTGCTATACACAGATTTGCACCTTGAAATGCCTGGCACTCTTAGACAACGTGCTTCTGAAATTTTTCTAAGCATGCTAGGGTACATGCAGGTGTTTCGAGATTATCAGGATGAGCAGGCACCTGATTCTGTATGAATCATTCTTTTCTGCACAGGCACTTAATCCTGTTTCATTCACAACCTGGCAGCTTGTGTCTTGAGCTTAATCTTCCTATGCCTCTGTTCCTTGCCAGTAAAACAATAGATGATAGAAGTAATGGAACATTGTAAAGATAGTTATCTCTGTTCTACCAAAGGATATTTCCAAAACACCAAAATTACCATCAAATGAGAAACAACAATATCTGCCTCTGACAAGCTATCATCCAAATGAGCAATTAAACTAAACTGGGCACCTGATTTGTTCTAAAAGCATCAGAAAAAAAGGAAGAGATGTCGAGTGCAGTAAAAAGTAATGGATTAATTTGAGAAGGCCTTTTATTACATGAAAGGTAGCATGAAAGACAATGCAGGGAATCTGACAAAACTCTCTGCAACAGATGACTTTGCCTGAGAAAGTATTTATAGTTATGTTACCCATTTGCTTTGTCCAGCAACATAAATGAATGCATGGCAGTCCAGAAGAAGAGATACACTGATATCTCCTATTGTTGAATCCCTGTATGTGTCCCTCCAGTATTTCTGTGCCATGTTTGTTGTTATTCCTCCTTCATTTCTTACCCACATTTATACAAAATACTATCTTCCACCATCAAAAAAAAAAAAAACCCACAAACCAACTTTAGCTTCCTCATTTCTCTCTAAAAGGGAATATCCCATGTGAAAATGTAGTTTTTGCTGACAAGGTGTGAAAATGCACAAAACACAGAGGAGCTCATATGCTATTATGAGTGTAGAGCCTAGCTCCTTTCTCTTTTCTATGTTGCCTGAAAAATCTGTCTCTTCTGGTATTGTAACTTCAATTTTCCTGCAACATCTTGATACAATAAATCTTTAAAAAAATGAAAATTTGCTTCACTGATATGGATTAACACAGAAGCTAATCATCTGTTGATAATATTATATTATTAGAAATCTTTGCCATTGCATTTAGAAGACTGTATAATCTGTAGAGCCAGGTGAATAATTAATAAAAAAAATCGTTCAGTTGATTTCCCTTTTTTTCTGTACTTGCCTTTATACTAAAGCCGTCTTTACATTTTGCTTATCCAAAGTTACTTTTCAGAATAAATTTAGTAATTAATTCTGGGTGTCTGGATTATTCATGAGTGATTCAAAGAGAATATTGTGCATTCCTACTTTGAAATGTTGACCATTGATTAGTTAGTTTTGAATGAAACTGTCAGCCCTAACAGTAAACTTAATCATGAAGAACTTTACCAAAAGTTTAAAATGCTGTGGTAGAACAAATTTATAGAAAAACTAAATCTTCTGATGGCTTATATCTGTCTTCCTAAGCATATTCAGTACATGGGTGTCATTCCTCCAGATTTTTTCCCCCTTTGGTTTAACAATAATATTAAACATTTAAAATCATAAATTCTTACACAATTTCTACAAAATTACTTTAGCGAAAGGAAAGAAAAGCATTCAGAGATATGTTTGCATTTACAGGCTATGTGTTTTTGCTGTATGACAAAAGCAAATTTCGAAGCAGTTTTGTTATTCCCAAACAATGCTTTAAGCTACACCTAAACTGATAAAATAACAGGGGATTTCATGCAAAGGGGAATTTATTGTAAGTATGTAGTGTTCTTGTAAGAAAGTTTAATAAGAAAAACCACTTTTTTGTTTCATGTCAGCCAGCCTTACGCAGCACAAGGAAGTGAGCCTGCTGTTTTAAGCAATCTTTTCACACTTCCTCTGCTGGACTTTTAATATTTGTTAAATTGATGAAGGCCACTCAAGGAGCTTGTAATCAGTCTTGCAAATTTCTAGCAGTGTGTAATTCTAATAAGCTCAGACTTGCATTTTAAATCAAATTTTTTCTCTACAGTTGCAAAACCTCCAAGCAGAGTTTCTAGCACAATCAGTTCTAAGAAATTATGAAACACCTGGCTGTCTAACAAGGAAATTAAAGCGCAAGACAGAAAATCTGTAATTTTGCAACTATTAAAATGATAATTTCAATGTCATGGAAGGCAAAAAGTAAAATTGTGAAGCATAGGAGATGAAACTCTAAAAAGAGGTATTTTTAATCTATTTTAGGCTTATTAAATGAAGAGGACATTAAACAGCAACTTTTTTATCATATCTATTAGTAAATACCAGTTGGTGATGAAATGTGTTACTTTGGTTGGGTTTTTTTGTGAATTCCAGGGAAATCTTGAGGCATAATTTTTTTTTTTAATTTCTGTTAATACCTGTTTTTAGTGCTATTGGCCATTTGCAGTTGCCACTAACATGAACACTCAGCATTGCTCCCTGTATAGGGTTTACATGACAAGGTGTTGACAGCAGCAGGCTGCTGAGGTGGCCCTTTAGAAGAGACCAGGGTGACCTGTGCCAGAGACAGCCACTTTCAGCTGGCTCCAAAATGGACCCACCACTGAAAAAGCTGATGGCATCTCTGTGAAAACATATTTAAGAATGCTGCACACAGCTGAGCGAGAGAAGTGAGAAAAAAGTGAGAGAAACAACACCGCAGACACCAAGGTCAGTGAATAAAGAGGGGAAGACATGCTCCAGGTCCTGGAGCAGAGAATCTCCTGCAGCTCCTGGGAAAGAGCATGGTGAACTAGGCTGCACCCTCCAGCCCATGAAGGACCACACCAGATCAGATATCCACACTGCAACCCATGGAGGACCCCATGCCAGAGCAGGCGGATGTGCCTTGAAGGAAGCTGCAGATCCTGGAGAGCCCATGGTGGAAATGAAGTGTTATAAATTGACCACAACCCTCATTCCCCATCTCCCCATGCTGCTCAGGGGTAGAAGATTTGGGAAAGAAGGAGCAAAGATGAGTCTAGGAAGACGTTTTTAGATTTGATTTTGCTCCTCACTATCCTATTCTATTTTTAATTGTCAATAAATTAAATTAGTCTTCCCAAAGTTGAGACTGTTTTGCCCATGGTGGTAATCTGTGAGCAATTTCTCTGTCCTTATCTTGACCCCTGAGCATTTTCATTGTATTTTCCCTCCCTGTCCTGCTGAGGAGGGGAGAGAACAGCTGGGTGGGTACCTGGCAACCAGCCAAATTTAATCCTCCACACTCTTGAACAGAATTTGATCTGTAAGTATTAAATATAGCATCTTTATAAAAGCTCAATAGGTTGAATATTGTTTTTCAGTTTTTTTACTCTAAACAGGCTACGATCTTTCGAGAAACAAAGTGTTAACAAGAACAGGGAGCTCTGTAGAAGAGAAGAGGATGATCCTGTTATTGTCATGTCAGCCTTAGATTCAGAAACCTAGAAACAAACACTTTTTTCTTTGATGATATTGGTAAAATACTATGGATTATAGAGGGAGTGATGGATCTGATTGTGAAAAATAAGGAAATTATCTCTGTATCTTTGAGAAGAAAGTATGCTAGATACCGTGAACTTACTGGACATTACTACATGGTCACCGAAGTATTGGCAGAAGAGTAGGTGAGACCGGCTGTGATTTTTGTCTTTTTTTTTCCTGCTTCTTCTTTTGTTTCTCCTCACTTAAAACAAAAAATTAATGATTGCTGGAGTAGTTAAAAAATGTTAGCTTTTATGTAAAGCAAAGTTCCTAGAAAATTAGTGTCAAGAATGAAAATCCACTACTGGAATTTTCTGCTAAACTTAATTTTCTTAGAACACATTGTAAAAAAAGTAATAGCCTTTGCTATAGATGCCTTAGGACAGTTCTCTGCTCTGCAACGGTATTTGGAGCATTTGGATGTACTTTTGCATTGCAATTACCATTTGAAATGATACTAGGAATTTTCAACTTTCTTCCAATTTTATCCACATAGCTATTCCAGAGTATCTAACATGCTTTGTTTTCTGAAGTACAGAAATAATTTCCTTATTTTCACAATCCGATCCATCACTCCCTCCAAATTCCTGGAAATAGAAGCTGCTTCTTCTGACTTTCCAGCAAGACCTCTAACTTCCTTCAGGTGGGTATAACTTCTTATATTGCCTACTGTGTCAGCAAGAAACATGTAAGAAGAAGGAATATCCTCTTACCCCCAAGGACAGGAAACTAAAAGATAAAAAAAGAAAAAAAAACATATTAGGCATTTTGCTTCCTGTAATCCTAGTTCAGATATGTGAGGGTGCTAGCTATTTACATAAATAGGTAATTAAATTAATGTTTAGACTGTCCAGAATCAACTCAAAATTTGTAGTATAGGCATCCAAGTACTAGAAACGGTTTTGTATGGATCTGAGTCTCCAGCCTTGCAGTTTGCGTCTTAGGGTGGAATTTTTTAGTCTTTTTATGTACTATCAATGGTGCTTGGGAAATTTGGCTTACCTGAGTATTGGCTATTTTTGGATTACTTTCATTGCATTTTGAAATGGTAGCCTGTGTTCAAATGCAAAAATAGCAAAGTGTACGGGATTGAACTTGATGATTTCCTGGGGCCCCTTCCAGTCTGAATTATTCTACAGTTCTGAGATTTTGCAAGTGATGGATGGAAAGAAAAGAACTCGTATATCACATGTCTTTAAAGCTTATAAGTAAGTGATACAGGTTGTGAAGAGTGAAAATCTTGAATGTGAAAGCCATCTGCAGAGGTTTATGATAACTCCAGTTCTTTATGGTTATATGGCGAGGGGATTTTGAAACTAGTCATTGGAAAAGGTTGAGAGAACAGATCTAGAGTAACCTCTTGAGAGATGACCTAATCTCTTTTTGTTCCTTGCTATTGATGGTACTTAACAATTCTTACTGTGGGCAAGGCAATGCCATCAATTTTTAAGTAGAACTCCTCATTAATATAAATGGGTTTTTCTACTTAGCAAGAGATAAGACCCTGAGTTTTCACTCTCCCTTTGCTATCCTTTTTTCTTGTATTTTTTTTCCTCCCCTAAACTGACCTGAATCTTTTTCCCTAATATTCTACTTACATTTACATTTCGCTTTCACCAATTACTTAATTCATCTCAAATCCATCACCCTGATAGCTGTAACAGACCTCCCTGAAGCAGTGGTATACTGAAATATGTACTTCTCATGGACTCTTCCTCCAGTTTTATTTTCTTCCCTGCCAAGATTTAATTCTCGGCTCACCAGTTGCATTCTCTGCTCATTTCTTTGATGGAATACGTAGTAGAAATACTTAATTTTCCCTATTCACGGAATTAACCATGTTACCTGATTATTCTTCACCATAGATAAAGTCTTCCATATTAGTAAATTTTAAACATATTTAATTATTATTTGCATCTTTCCATTTTATTTATACTCAGTTTGTAGCAAGATCGCCAAATTAGACTGGAAATATCTGAAGTGGGATCTTATCAACTCCATGGAAAATTATTTTGAAATACTAGTTATAACTTTCCTGCATAAGTTTTTTACCACAGCAGTAGAAAACTAAAATAAAAGTTGTAGCAGAAATTAGAAAGTATGACACTTTAGGGAATCTCTTCATGTGCACTGTGACTGTAAAGCTTATATTACAAACATGTATTGACTTCTGAACGAAGCTTTACAAGAATGCTTAAGGCATTTGAATAAATGCTTAAGATTAATACTTATGAGAGCATTCAAAAATTCACTCCTTATTGTCACACCAGCCTGTTCCGTGATTTTGGTCTTATCACTTCCATCAGTCCACCTACTTATTGTATCCTTTCTTTCTCCTCTGCTAATCATCCACTTTTGGTACCTTATACTATAATGTTACTTCCTTTTTCCAGCATTTTCTTATGGTTGTGCCTACACATTACTGGAAAAATCATCAACGAATTTGACTTCCAGCTGACATTCAACCGATAACTACTATGCTTATGTACACGAAGATTATTCAGAGCCTGACAACTGGAATACATATTAATTACATTTACAATGGTGCACATGTCTCTGACATCCAGACAAACACCTGTTAAAGTGTCGAGTCGCATTTCCAAAGTAGGGGAGGTGATAAGTCTTCTCATACAAAAGGCTGCAGGAAGGATTTTGTATTCCGCCTGCTTCAAAAATTTGCAGAATCTTGCTGCATATTTGGTGGGTCGGAGAGCTGACAAATGTTGCTCATGAAGTTGTAAGGATGACCTTGGTTATATCCTCCTTCAGTCCCATGTACCATAGCATAGGAGTGATAGGTGATCTCACACGTCCACGATCTGCAAATTCAAGGAGCGGGAGTATCATCACAGTGAAAGCTGTGCTTTAGCAGTGGTGAGATCACAGAATCACAGAATCACAGAATGTTAGGAGTTGGAAAGGACCTCTCTGGGTCATCTAGTCCAACCCTCTTGCAGAAGCAGGGAAACCTACAGCAGGCTGCACAGGACCACGTCCATGTGGGTCTTGAATATCTTCAGAGAAGGAGACTCCACAACCTCCCTGGGCAACCTCTTCCAGTGCTCCATCACCCTCAGAGGGA
>Ga0181612_132632_pt1 | contig 25131 bp, 16 predicted proteins | sample HoacroProtozoa21_FD_119630 | JGI IMG/M metagenome (GOLD analysis project Ga0181612, IMG submission 119630) | Hoatzin crop microbial communities from Cojedes, Venezuel. Combined Assembly of Gp0051906, Gp0051904, Gp0051908
CTCTCTCTTTGCCATCTTCCTTTCCATTGTATTATTATTACGTCATTATTATTTTCATTTTTTTTTATTTCAATTATTAAACTGTTTTTATCTCAACCCATGAGTCTTCTCACTTTTACCCTTCCGATGCTCTTCCCCCATCCCACTGGAGGGAGGCTGAGCGAGTGGCTGTGTGGTGCTTAGTTGCCAGCTGGGGTTAAACCACGACAACCAGCCATCAGCCAGGCCAGGATAGGAGACAGGACAGAAGTGATCTCTCTTTCTCTCACGTGACCTTTACCTCCTTGCGATTCCATTTTTTACCTTCTAGCAGGACTCCTGTCAGCTGCCTCCAGAAGATGAGCCTGCTTATTTCCTTATTTTTCCACTCCAGATAGGTGTTCCTCCTCAGGTATCGGGACAGCCCCAGCCTCTGCCTCAGCAAGGTCTTATTCACTTCTCCTAGTACAATCATGATGATTCCAGCCTTTCCTTCAACAAGCTGCCAGGACTGGGCAATGTCAAACTCAAAGCTACACCACTTGCTCTCCAGAAAGTCAGTAGAGATGACTGCAATGACATTTCTGCTACTCAGAAAACCTTCTTGGATTATATTGGTGACAATGGGTACCCCTGGTAGGAAATCCCTGTAGTAAAGACAAAGATTGAAGGGAGGCGTTCCTCCTTCTAAGGGTTCCACCAGCTCTTTCATCACCCATTCTTGGTCTTTGCTGGAGTGGATGACAAATGCATCATAGGTGTCACCCCTTTCTGCAGAGTGTTTACACCCACTGAGCAGCACAAAGGAGTAGTATAGCTGGAAGTAGTACTTGAAAATCAGGAAGATGACGACCGCTGCAGCAAGCAACGTAATCACTGAGAATGCCACTGTGCTTGCATCGAGTTGGCAGGAGGACAGATCGAAGCTTGACAGGCTCACGTTCTTCATGTATGCAGGCGTGTGGCATATCATCAGCTCCTTGTTCTGCAGTAGATCCTGCTTTTCCTTGATCCATTTCAGAAAGTTCAAGTGTACACAAGAGCATTCAAACATGTTTTGAGAGATGTCTAACAGGACCAGACTATCAGGCAGGATTTCCAGGGCTGAGTCCAACAGAACACTCAGCTGGTTGTTGCTGAAATCCAGGGCTGTGAGCGCTTGAAGTGGCTTGTAGACTACAGGATCCAAGTTCAGCAGCTTATTGTTGCTGATGTTCAGCTCTTTTAATTCAGAGAGGGCATCAAATGTACTTTGATCCACCTGTACTAATTTGCAACTTGAAATATCCAAGATGTGGAGGTGACTTAGGTTTTTGAAGTTGTTGGCCAGTTTATTATTCTCAAAGGAGTTTCCTGCCATCTTGAGCACTTGCAAAGAGTTCAAGCCACAGAATGTACACTGGGATTTAACATGAGTTCTGGTATGGGAAATATCGAGATAGATGAGTTTTTGGAGGGACAGAAAGACAGGATAGGAACCAGGACCAAATAACTTTGTGTTCTGAAAGTCCAAATATAACAAATTCTTCACATTAGTAAAATCTCCAGTCACGCTGATGTCAGAATTGAAGCTTAGGTTCAAGTGTTTCAAATTTGGACACTTGCGAAACTGAGGGGAACAGCAGCGAGTGAAGGAGAGACGATTCTCACTCAAATCTATGACCTCCAGATTAGTTAGATGCTCAAATGTCTGCTGGAAGCTATTGAGGTGTTTGCTCTTGGTAATACGAAGCACCCTCAACTCCTTGAAAAGAGACAGCTTCATGGCAGGCACTTCCTTAAACTTGCATTTCTTGCATTCCAGCTGTTTCACTTGAGAGAACATAGGAACCTCTGACACTTCTTCAAGTTGGAGGTCCACCAGTCGAATACTGGAGACGTTGCCTATGCAGTTAAAAAGAGTGTCTGTGTTATTCTCAAAACTCCTGAAACAGATTAAGACAAACTCTTGCATTTGTACATGACACAGTCCACTCAAGAGTCCACTCTGAAAGTCTACCAGTCTCTGACTGTCACTGAATTCTCCAACTATTAGTCTGTTGACCTCTAAACCTGTCAGGCCTTGGAGAGAAGTGTGCATCACATTGAAGTTCTCAAAAGAGGACCTTAGAACGAGCTCACCAAGGTGAATTTTTGCAAAGGACCCTGGCTGTATATATTTTATATTATTCAAGGAAAGCACCAGTGTGAGGTTGAGCCTGTTTGCTTCCCTCAGAGCATCAAGGTCTCCTTTGGAGACATACGTGATCTTGTTAGAGAGAAAGCTGAGGTGCCTGAGAGAGGTCAGATTGGTGAAATACTTGGGAAGCTTCAGTGAAGCAATGTTGTTGTGGCCCAAATTCAGCTCCTGCAGGGTATGCAAGTGTCCAATGGGTAGGTCAGTCAGAGAGGCTATGTTGGTTTCCACCAGTACTATTTTTTTCAGAGATGTTAAGCCATAGAAGGCTGCGGTCCCCAGATACTGGAGGGGATTGGCAGTTAAAATTAAGGTGGAAAGATTATGAAGATCCTTAAAAGAGTTATCTTCTATTGTATGGAGTTGGCACCTGTTGGGCAGGAAAAGAGAATAAATGTGCATGAAACACTGTCCCTTTCATTACATGTTCACTAACACTACTGCACTAAGCGCTGGTGTGACGTTCTCAGGCTCCACCTCACACTGGGGGCTGGTTCAGCTTTCCTGTGCTGGGCAGAGCCAGTACTCCTGAATGTGCAAAGGGAACCCTTCCATAGCAGGAGACCTTCTCTCACTTCCTCCTCCCTCTCTGAATTTGAAGTTGAATTGCAAAGCAAGAGATGCTGAGCCATGATAAAGGTCAAAAATTCATGCAGGCAGCAGGAAAGAAGAGTCTTAGCTTTCTGTTTAGTCCGAAGTAACAGCATAATGCCCATCACTGATGGCAGAGCCGCACAGATACAGCAGTCCCTCACACTTTGCACCCTCACAGCCTTCAGACTGTCGCCTCAGCCACCTCTGGGCATTCCCACTAGCACCAGCATGATTCAGTAGTGGCAAATCCCACAAGTCTGTCAGCAGTTTTGCTGATAATATCTGAGAAGGAACAGACTTCAAGCCATGTTGGCTCTAAAGGAGAAAGGGAAGAGGGGAAAAAGAGGGAGGCCACCTAAAGGTGGTTTCATATGGGAAGATCCAGAATTTGAGACCCAAATCCATTCCGCAATGAATTCAAGCAAAATAAGTTTTATAATCCAGCCAGCGCCTCACAGCAAACCTGCTCTGCCACTCAACCACTTCGGAGCTGTAACTGTGATGGGACTGAGTGACATTTTTCAGTGAAACAATTTACCCAGAGAAACTGTTGTCTCAAGTCAATGGAAATTATACATCAATTCAAATTTGCTAATAAGCCTCCCATTTCCTCCCCCAGATATGTGAGAAGAAGGAATAAGAGAATATGCTGATATTTTAAAACAGCCTTTTAAAAAATGAACGTACCTTCATTTTTTTTTTAAACTGTGATTAGAAAAACAGCTCACCCAAGATGTTCCACTTCAGAGTTTTTGTAACAGTGAAAAGTCTGACATTTTTCTTGTTCAGAGACAAGTAAAACATCTTCCTCCTCCTTCTCACATCCCAGCCTACAAGATCAGACTGACAGACCCAGCTCTGTGCAGAGGCTGTGCACTCAACTCAACAACTGGACTAAAAGCTGCACATCTCTCGACTGTGGGCATGTGCAGAGAGAGAGACACAGGGATAAAGTCACAAGCAAAAAAAGAAATGAACAGCCAAGACCAATAGAACCCAAAATAAAAAACCACTGCGGCCCAGCTGGTGAAGCAAGATTAACCAGTATCCACATAAAAGAGCTCATTACCTTGAAAGATCCAGAAGGTGCAGCCCAGGGACTGATGAAAAATAGTTTGACCCCAGTGATTTCAGATTGCTGAAACTGAGATCCAGGTTCTGGGTGGTATTTGGGACTTCAGCAGGAACTCCAGAGACGTTCAGTCCCATGCATCTGTAAGCTTTGTTAGGGATCACCTGTAACAGCGGCAGATCCAACCACGGTCAACACCTGCTCTTCATGAAGACCCAGAAAATTACACTGTCAGGAAAGCAGGAGCAGAACGACTAACCTTGCAGTTAAGTTAATTTCTAAATCAGCTGCCCTGAGTTTTGGGAATTAATCTTATATATCCAAAGCATCTTTCCCACTTCTAATAGAACCAGTCCTACTCCACAGGAAGAGCTACATTTCTTGCTGGTTGTAGCAGGTGCAAAACTACAGGACAGTGTTCCTTGAGGCTATGGATGAACCAGCAGCAACCTTTGAGAGAGCCAGCAAAACAAACACAGGATGCGTTATGTGCTCAGGATCAACTCTCAGCTTCGTTACACTACAGATAAGCAAGCAGTTCTAACCGAGGTTATTCTGCAAGTCATAATTGTCGGCAAAAGTTTGCAAAAGGCAGTTGATTAGTGTCAGGTACTTGGGGTACTGGTGAAATCACTCTACTGTACAAATGAAGCAAAATTAGTGTATTTTGCAGAAATTATAGACAAGGCTTGCCTCTATTCCTGAAGGGAAACATAATCTATCAGATAAACTGTACTGCAGCAACCTCAGAGGTACAGAAAGCCAACAAAAAGAAATGGTTCATGCTGCTGGTTCTGGTTCTCAGATGTTTTTGAGACCAGCATTGACTTCAATTGCCTTGGCAAAGGCCTTGGAAAAAAGATGGGCTTTCATAAGACCGCTAACACACAACAGACTTGGTGCACAAATCTCCCAAGCAGAGGGAAAAGTTGCACAAGAGAAACAGAAGGATTCTGTGCTTGTTTAAAGATCACATACCTCTGAACAGGGATTGAGGAGGCAGCCTGCCAGCTGTGATGGGACAAGCGCCAGCTGCAGCAGCACCACGAGTGTCCACGGGGGCAGAGCTCCTCTCCTGCGCATCTTCAGGAGGCCAGGCGTGCAGGAGAAAGCAGCATGTGTATCACTCAAGGTCCTGGAGTGAGAAACCTCCTGAAATGCCAAGCACTGTGTTTCACCACTCCTGCTTCTCACTGCACGTCACTCAGTGTTGCAGAGAACAAGGACGGAAGTGAAACCGGTAGCTTCCTGGTTTCTAGATATGCCCTGAGTGAATTGCTTTTCTGGCAGTTGCTTTAAAAAAAAAAAGTTTTTAAAAAAATCAAGAAAAAATGAAGTAATGAAAGGTATAGTTTGGAAGAGAAATTAAAGAGCAGTATGGGTTGTATCAGTGAGTCACTTCACTTGATTGCCTGTGAGCAACTCAGGTCAAACTGGCAAAAAAAAGGAACTTTTGTCAAATTCAGAGTCCAGTTTCTGGAAGATCATGCTTCACATCTCATAATTCAAAAGCACTGGATAGAGTGAATGAATCTCTGTCTTTGTACCTCTGCCACGCTCCCAGCTACACCACACTGGCGAGTAGTGGAGAAGCGCTCAGCTGTGGCAGATGTTTTCTTGAGCCAGGTAACAACAGGTTTACTATGGCCGACCTCTTACGAACATGCATCTAGGAGTTATCCATCTGTCTGGACCGCAGTATAGCAATTATCACAGGAACAAGCTACACACGGCCAGGCACAAGGACTAAATACTGGTGATTCATGGAGCAGTCAGAGCCCAGGACTTCACACCCCTCCTCACCCTTCCCTTGGGTGGGCGGGTTGCTGGGGCCAGCAAGCTGGGAGAGGCACAAGCACCCCAGCTGGGCTTATAGCTGCTATCTGCCCTGGCCATGCCTGAATCTGTTTAATGCCTTGCTACATCTCGATACCATCCTTAATTTACAGTGCAGACATGGCTATTGTTTCTGGAAGAGGCTTTGTAAAATCTCATAGTTGGCAATATTAATTTAAATCAGCTGTGAGCCTGCTAATAAAGCTCCCTGCCTTCATTTACGCTGATAAATGGCAGTGCATTCATGTATCAACTCCTGTCTTTCTGTAGATAACTAAGAAGTGTTACTGGGGATCCAGCCACAGGGTTGCTGGGTATTATTAACACCACGTAGAGAGAGAAGTTGCAAAAATGCAAGACAAGGATGGGATACTAGTCTAGAAGGAGATGGAATAGGGATTAACTCCTCATGAAAGTCTGTGAAAATTCATATTAAATGGAACCTGCAATATCAGGCCATCGAGCAATCTACTTATAATGCAAAGTTTAAAATGGAGGGGGGGGTTGGACTTTTTTGGCAGGTCAGTAGAAGGAGATCGAGAGATGGGGAAAGCCTAAAATAACAGATGATCTCTGGGATGAAAAACACGTGGCAGCACAATGGGAGCTAAAACCGACACCCTGATGTGCAGCCAGATAGCACCCATTAAGCCAGCAGAGAAAAAGTTTGTTGAAATTGGGCAAGTTCTACAAAATCCCTGTTCTGAAAAAAGCCTCTCGTGATTGCAGGTATTTCCTTTTACAGATGGAATCAAAAGTGAATGGAAACAATTGCTGACTGCTTCTGTGCCTGGATTAAGGAAATTGGCAGAGCATCATGTGTCTGCAGAGAGGATAAATGAGCGCATCTTTTAGTATTCAATATGCAGAATGAAGCAACCCACATTTAATTTTTATCTAAAGCTGAGATGAGCCTGAAGTATACTCTATAAATTACCATTTCAATGGAGACTCACTGAAGATGCTGGAGAGTTTGGGAGCATCACAAAATCCATTCAACAGCCATGCTTAGGGGTCAAGTGGAAAGTACAGCTTGAAGGACGTTCAAAGAACGTGCTGCTTCTAGCACAAGGGACAGTTTCACAATGCACATTGTCATTTGTTCAAGGACAAATCACATTGACACTGCAAGGGATGGGGCACCAGCAGCAGAAAACATGCAAGCCAGCAAATCAAACCCAGCCACTAGTTTAGAAAGTCAATGCTGGTTAACTTCATATTCTTCAGCTTGCATACAACAATGTGCAATGACTGCAGAAAGCCATAATGTCTGTGTAATTGCCTCTTTCAGTTCACAAGAAACAAAGGTATTATTTGGAATCCTTTAAAGTGACAAGAATAACGTCTAAAATGAAACATGATTCACTGTGCTGGCAATTTACTAGTGGGATCATCAAAGATCTCTTAGAAAGGAGGTGTTACAGAAAATCTGTGTTTCCAAAAACACATGCTCAAGTAATCTTTGTTCTCTTGAACATTATTATAAGTAACACAACATCAGACAGTGTATACTCAACCTCTGTAATCACAAGCAAGGTATTACACGGCATCAGATGGCCACAAAGCAGCTGGACTGACAAAACATCTTGTACTTGTTTATATTAAGACAAAATAATCTGTGAACTCCAGAAAAAAAGAAAAGTTAGCTAAACTCTTGAACAAAACAATGGGTGAGAGCCATGAAAACAGTTAGGGCTGTCTGTATCAATGCTGGCTTCAAGATCACAGCTAAGCCAATATCACACGTAGACCAACAGCTTTTACCCAGAATAGAGGATATATATTTACCTCAGTAGTCATCCTAAGCAGTTCCCCAAGTCTGTCTGAAAGCGGACGCTAAGGAACATGGCAAGAAGTAGATCAAGATTAAACAAATCAGGTCTGATTTTAAGTGAAAGGATCATCTGTAATAATTATTTGGTTGTGAGTCATGGATCAGATGGGAGGGAGCATTCCTGAGATGCTGGCATTTAGACAACACAGTATTTGTGGAGGTAGAGATGGGGAGCACCACAAGAACTTCCAAAAGTACTTGAGAAGTTCAGGCATGTAATCAGGCTACACCAGCTGACCCAGTGTTGCTCTCAGACTGGTTGGAGCTCTGGCCTTAAGTGCCTTCCTAACTAGAAGGGTATCAGATGATGCAACTCGGCTTAGCAGTCACCTGTGGTGAATTAAGCTTAAATCACATCACACTGCAGCTGGGGTCTAGGCTGAGGGTGCGTAGACAGTTACTGGGTCCTTGAGGTTCAGCTGACACAGCACCAGTCGTTATACTCAGCAAGTCAGTCACCTGTCCAAGCCCGAAATGTTGTCTGAGTGGATAGGAAAAGCAAAAGGAAATGTCTCAAAAATTTACCAGTATGTTGAATTTCCCCAGCCATTCTGCTGGGAAAAACAATTTCTATAAATCACAAGGAAAAAAAAAAATCTGAAAATGGCTTTAAGATCTTTTTTCTGCAAATCCCACAAATACATCGCTTCCTGGAACTGGTGAGTCACCGCCTCGCATAGCAGCTCCTGGCTGACCTGGTAAACACTGGATAGCACTGATCCACACACCCCCCACACCAAGGCTGGGGAAGGAGCTGGGAGACGGGCATCATCAGAACAGGCCCTTACTAGAGTGCCTTGATGCCTATAACTCTCACTTGTGATGCTTCCCCCCATGAAGTGGGTGTAATAATCTCACACTTGATGGAAGATCAGCCTGGAAGACTTTTGCTTCTGGATCTTGTACCTTTGAAGAAAAGAACAACATTCAGACTGAGAGAGAAACTCTGCATTTAGTTTGGGGTGTTAGGCAGCTTTGCTGCTGTCTGTCTGAGCAATGATTGACTCTAGTTACAGATCATTTAACTGCTAGTTTCAAAGCAAGGAGCATCAGAAGCAAGAGCATCAGAAATGCAGATTGCTTGTCATGCTGTGACTGTAAGTGACAGGTAAGGACACGGAGGTGGAATCGCAGACAGTGTCTACATGCGATAGAGCACAGACCAAGCCCCAGCCCACTGCAGATGGGCCACCTAAACCAAACAGAATCCAGCATAGCTAAGGAGTTTCCCAGTGCAGTGAAGGACAGATACTAGTGTACAGAGAGGAAGGAAAAAACCCAGAAAAGCCAGTGTCCAAGTTAGTTTGATGAAAAGCAGCCAAGCCTACGTTGAAGTAGGAAATGTGTGTAATCAGCTGGGCTATTCCCCAAAGCCAAGGTCATATGTATACCCCAGAACTATTCAAAAGCTATTAGGGAAGAACTGTGTCAAGTAACCAGGGACAAATACACAACTAGAGGAAGTGATTAATCAGTGTCAAGATAGTCACTATCTGTGGCAGCTACTCCATGTGGACTATGTCAGGTCAGTTAGGAGCCCTACATTTTACTGAAGTCCATGTTTAATCTAAATGGTTGGAAGGATTTCACACAGATGGTGGAGGCATCCAGACTCGCTTGCCAAGCATTCATGGACGGGCAGTGAGTGACGGTGGAGCTACCTTGACCCCTGGAGAGAGGCAGGCTGGCACTAAACAGTGCCGGCAGCTCGCTGCCCTTCTGCCTCGGATGAACCACGGTCACCCCTCGGCTGGCCACCGAGACAGGGATTCACTGCCGCGATTGGTGCGAGGATGTTCGCAGTGCCTTGGTATGAAGTGCGCTGTGCTTAGAGGGAGTATAAGTGCCTTTCCTCATACCAGTGTTAGCTTTTGCTACAGAAGCAACAATAGGAGTAATTTTCTTTCTCTTTCCCCCTCCATTACAACCTTATTATGGTATCTCATAGCCTGATTTGCATACGCTCCGTATTACTATGTCTTTGCCTTATCCTACATATTCTGCTTCCTTTCCCCCAGTTCTCTTGATAATGAGTCTGCTGTAGGGCAAGGATTTATTCAGAGTATCAAACAAAAAAGGTGTGTAGGTCATGGAGGACTGCAGATCTCGGACTTCTTAAACTGGGCACAAGAAAGGTTGATTTGGGGATTCAGTGCTACCACTGAAGCACGGTTAAATATTAAGCCTCTGCCGCATTACTCCAACACTCTGGGAAAGTCTGAAACAAGAGGCTGCTCGAATGAATCATGGTTACCTGGAGAGATTACAGAACCCTGCTTTCAGGGAAAACCAGCCAGCTCTTAAACATAAGAGCAAAAAGCTGTGTAGCAGGCCTGCTTGCTGCAAGCAAGGCAGTGGCCAATGCTCAGACTCTTGAGCCTCATGTTTATGGTTTCACTACCATGACCTGACACTACATGACAGGAAAATGTTGCAACAACTGCGGCAGAAAGTGCAGACACAGCTCCTGCAAGCTGTGGCAAAGTTCATGTGTAAGCATTACCTAGAGAGAAAATGTAAACCACCTCCTGGGGTTAGTTCATATTATGCTTTATACATCGGCTTTTAGACATTAAGATTTTTATGCTGTTTTACTCTACTAGGAAAAGAACACGGAATATTAATTGTCCACATAGTTGAGAGCCCACTTCCATTACTTACAGAGCAATAAATTCCAAAAGAGTAGTCGAGCCAGATCCAAATGCATACTTGCATGCATTTGGAACACCGTACTTTTGGAATCTGCAGAACCTGTGTCACTATTTTGTGATATTTAGAGCATTAAGACTTGTTTGTGTACAGAGTAAAACCCAAATTCAGTGTTCACCTGATAAAGAGGAATTTATTGAAACACCATTTTCCTCCCAAACTCAGCTCAGTTCAGTTTGCATCTGCAAGATCAAGTCATCCCCTCTCAGCGTTCAAGCAACCTTTCTCAAACTGAGCTGGACCAGGGCCTCTAGTTCTTCCACCAGTCTCCCAGGGCAAGGCAGCCTTGAGGGAGTTTTCTCAGCATTTCTTTGGCTGTGAATTTTATGCACCAATGAGGACAAAACCATTTCAACTCTAATGGAGGAGGAACCAGACTGGCCAAAAGAGAGTAGCAGTGAGAGCAACATGAAGGGCAATAACACTTTGCAAATGGTGAGGGACAGGGCAGTATGGAAAGCATTCAGGAGGCAGGGCTGAGACACTAGAAGAAACGTTACCCAGAAAAAGGAGTGACACAAATAGCACAGGAAGCGCCCTGAAAGCCTGACCACAGCAAGGGGGAGGGAGGAAAGCAATGGGAGGGAAAGCAGAAGCTTCCTCTCCCATGGAAACAGATAGCAGTTATGTGGGTACTGTACTAATGCTCCCACACCCCAAATGCTGCTGCTTTAAGGCACATGTAGCCTGATGTAAATTAAACCAACCTCACTCGTACAATTTTCCTCCAAACAGCTATGCAAGAGGAGTCTTTTTTCCACTGAGCACCTGCCCGAAGAGGTGCAGCAAAGTGGTCTTACCAACATAGTCGTCAGCTTCTAGGTTCATCACCGTAGGTTCTTTCTGTTAGTAAAGGCAGCATTTTGGAGAGGCAGCAACTGAAGTGAACCCATGATGATAACAGGCCAGGAAAAATGTAGCAACCTGGGAATTAAAGAAGGGGAAAAATGACATAGCTGCATCCTGGAAGGAAGCAGTAGAGGACGAGAAGGTGTGGTGCCAGAGGTGGAATGTGGAATCTGCTAGCCACAGATAAGTGGGGGTTTGAGGGGGCTTCTTCAATGTGGAAGACAAAGTAGACTTGGCAGGGTGGCTCCATGCTTAGAACAAGCTGGAAGAGACATAGAAACATCCTGAGAGTATGCTGAGAAGGAAGAAAGCCAGTGTATTACAGGGGATCATAAATCCATGAGAAGATCTTATAGGAGATACTAAGGAAATGCTCATAGGAGATACTAAGGAAATTCTCACCTGTCTTAACCAGAAATCCCCCTCCCATAAGACAGTGCCAACTCATTGAAAAGAGAAGTACATTTATTCATAAACAGAATAAAAGTAACAATGTTTCTTGCTTCCTGCAGACATTAATGTTTCCCAACAATTAGCAAGACACTGAAATCTCTGAGTGTTCAACCTGGCCCTTTTCCAAAGTGATGAGAATGACTCTCTCACTCCAGTCTACTTAGGAAGGAGTCTGAAATCCCATGGCAGGTATTGCACCCTCACCCCTCCCCTTTCTGAGGGGCTGAGGACCAGCTTAGCATCTCAGTTTGGTGCTTTTCACAAATAACTAATGAGCACAGGATGGCTCTTTACAAACCAGGAAAGGATTAACCGAAGCGGAAGGGTTGTGCAACACTCCACTCTTCACCGCAGCAGTCAGCAGTGGAAACCAGAGGCCAACAGAGAAAAGGGCAAGCGCTCTGAATCTCAGGGATTCATCTCCCACCCTACATGTGACAGGACATATTGTGACGTGCTCATAACAACCTGGAACAAGGACAAAGCCCAGCTGGGATCATCAGTGGTGTCTGGAGCACGGCCCTCTCTCAGCAGTTCTGGGCCTGGAAGGAAGGGCTGGCTATGTCAGCAATCACCCCCCACACGATCATTTTCAGCAGCCAGTTCCTCTCAGCAGTGATATTGTGCTGAAAGAGCTGAAGGGACAAGAGAGGCAAAATTATAGATTACTCCTTACAGTGCCCGTCATCCTGCCCAAAATGCACTGGATCCCGCCCATCCCAACTTGGCCTGCAGTCCCTAGCAGCACTCCCACTGCACAGGAACCTCATCACTGAACTAGGACAGATGAAAGGCACCCTGAAGGTGCCAGCATCTGTGCCCAGGCTGCCCTCCAGGAACAAAGCATGTCCCAACACATTCCCCTGGCATGTCATAGCAGGAATTTCCATGGGTAACACCCACAATAGCTACCAGACCTCCCAGCTGCTTGACACCCAGCTTTGCCTGGTAGGTTCCCCTATGGAGGACACCTCAGTTTGAAGGGGAGGCATTTTCTACCTCTTTTTTCTGTGAGTGACCCGTATTGTAATAATGTATTGGCGTAGTATTGTCATGGTTGTCAGGGTCCCCAAAGCCTGCAATATTGACCTCCTGGCACATATGGAGGGCTAAGTTCAAAGCAATGATTCCTGTGGTGGCATATCTCTGTGAAGGGAAGAGAGAACACGTGTTTAGGATTTCAAACTCATACTTTTGCAATAGTGACACCAGCAACACCTCTGCAGCTGGGACCAGTAGCTTCTACCACGCTCAATATAGCAAAAAATTATGTAAATAAAACAGGACAGATGCCTGGACAGTACTCCCAGAACTCAAACAAGGAGCATCTTCTGAAAAAGTGCTGCAGAAGATGAGGGCTCAGGTACATACAGCATCTGGGATGATAAAACATAGAGCTCCATGGAAATCAAAAAGCTTCAAATAGATGGAATCTGCATGCTTTTTAACAAGTCCACATCCATGAACGAGTCTATACAAGCTCTCTGTATCTCTCTTTTCCATGTGCCTCTTTGTGTGTATTCCCCACTGGCAGCCCTCACATGATACCTCACTTTTAATCCACACATTAAATTCCTGTCCCTGGCCCGCGTGCTACAGAATTGCCTTCTGCTCACGTAAAGCTAACATGGCCACATACAAAATCAAATGCTGCCTTAAAAGGCTTGTGACAGCACAGCCACCACACTCACGAGCAGTTGAACATGCCCTCTGGTCCCCCAAGTCTAACTCAGCGCTTCGCGCTGCTTCCCTGGATTGTCCCACTTTGCACTTTCCAAACATTTTAACAGGGAAATGTACTTTTTTGTACCACATCACTTCAGCAGTCGGGGACTTGGCATCTAATCTCAGCCCCAGTCCAGAGTCAGTGCAATGACCTTGGACAAGGTGATTTTACCACACCAAGCCTTCAAGCTTCTCCTGCATTTGTTGCAGATTATAAACATCCTGGTAGTGCCTGGCAGGCTTAAAGTTAATTAAAGATAGCACAACACCATCACAAAGATCGTCAGGACCAAAGACAAAGTATCATTAGATTCATTAAAGAAATAATCCTCCATTGTGCAGTGGAGGGAAAAATCTTCATTCCAGAAGTAGTGGGCATAAGAGCCAGCCTCAGGCCAGAGATCTGTGATAACAGAGTGTTTTAAGGAATGCCAACCAAAATTCCTCCCATAATACGCTAGCTAATCAGTAATGGTCTACAGACAGGGAAAGCACAGGAACACATACGAAAGGGCTTATACGGAAGAGCTGCTCGTCACTAGAGAACCAGGCTTTCTGAAGTCTAGAACTATGGACAGAAATACAAATCTAAAGAGGGATTTGAATCTAAATGGCAAGCGGTGATGAGGCAGACTGAAGTGAGAGTAACACTGCAGTGCTGTGACAGCTGGGGAAAAGTCATCCTTTTCTGGGTAGGAGCAGGGCTCTAAACCTGAAACTCCACACTACAGGGAAAGACTGGTTTTCTAGAGGAAGGGACTAGCCAATCTAGTGAATGGGACTTCCGTCTCCTTGCATGGCACTGAAGCAGTAAGGTGTAAGAGGAGACACAGAACACTGCTCATCTGTCTGCTCTCTGGCATGGTATCATACCCTGCTTGATGCGTTCAGCTGCAGCAGTTTGTACGTCGCTTCATAGGTGACATGTGGGTTGAGAATATGTAGCTGAGAGACATTCCCATTCCACTCCTGAGGGGGCTGGCTCCAAAAGCCCACCTTCGTCTGGAGGAGAAAGGCAGAGAGACACTTAAGGCATGCCCACACACACCACACAGTGCCATGATAAAGACCCCGGAGTTAGCTGTGGTCCACTGCTCTGCCTGGGTGCTCGGAAGGAGTCAGGAGAGTTCAGAGGGACAAAGGATCTCCTGGTCTTTTCCACTCATTCCTGTACATCTGTCTCCAATGTGGCTGAGACTGGGGTCTTTCTAATTAGTGAAAAGTAAGGTCTCAGATGCATTATGCAGCTCATTAAGTATTTGAGAGACATACAATTATTAGAGCTATTGAATATGTCACTACAAGTAATCTGATTTCAACCTTCCCTCATTAAAGACATCTCACCTTATTCCTTGTTTTCAGCAATACTTCCCTGAGCCAGAGGAAATCCAAGGGCTTGAATGGTACAAAGACCATCAGTGCGTCATTGTCGTTGTTTTCCAGAGGGTTGGGCAGAGCTGAGTCAGGGAAGAAGAGACGGATACTTGTTCTCTCACCCACATCTTCCTTGTGCTGTTTTACTGGAACATCATTTAATCTGAGAATCAAAGTCAGAATTTGTCCCATTTCAGTATCACTTGCTCCCAAGAACAGAGGCAACGGGTGTGCTGTTGGATACATGACTGGCTGCGTGAACTCACTTGAGAGCAATGGCCCAACCCGGCAGTCCGGTTCCACGGTATGGGGCACCTCACACAGACACACCAATAGCTCTTCCCTCGCAATAAAAAGGCAGACAGCAGTGGCAGACAACCACTATTTTTCAGATAGGAAAGTGAGGCACAGAGAAATTAAATTACTTTCTCAAGTCAGAGTAAAAATGCATGTAGTCTTGTAACAATGGGGCTGCCTGCCACTCCACTGAGCTGGAGATGGCTATCCAGCTCCCAGGCACAAAGTCTGCAAATGAGTGGCACAAATTCTGGCTCCTGCAGTGCCCGTGCTTGGCCATAAACTGCAAGAAAGTTATTTGATTACTTGAGCTGATGGATCCTAGGTGTTACGTTTGCCAGGCAAGAAAGTCACGTGCATATTAAGATTCGGTACCTTATGACAACATGATGAGAGTCAATCATTTTCCCAAAGCGCTGGCCATGGATGGAGTAGCTGTTGCCCACCACAATGCACCTTTGGCACCATAAGCTGGCAAAAGAATAAATTGCAAGAGATTAAGCCCTTCTCTGACAAGTGTCTCCACCAGGTTAGATCAGCATCCCCTGGGGGCCTTTTTGATGTTCTCAGGTAACTCCTGGGTTGGCATCAGAGGAGCAAAGCCCTGTCTAGTAGGACTCCTTCTGTATCCTAGACAGAGGGGTCTTATCTTAGTGACCATAAGGCAATGCAGTGCCATCAACATACCACTAAAATTGTGAGGGATTTCTAGTTAGCCAGAGGACACAAGATGCTGAAGAAATGGAGAAAAAGCCAAGTGTGGATACCCAGCAGAGCAGTAACTAGGAAAGTGAACCTCTGCTTGAGGCATGCAGTGTATTGTGGAAAGAATGAGAGGCCACAGAATAATTCCTCTAATGAATTAGAGGAAAGAAGAGCCCAAATGAACGTGTTTTCCAACAGCTGCTATAGTCTACTTAGCTTTCTGCTCTCCCTGAATGTGGGCAGGCAGAACTGAAGGCAGCACCCAACTTTCGAAACCCTGGACTGTCACACTTGGGACAGAGTTAGAGCAGGAGAAAATAGATGGGACTGGGCAATGCTGAGAACAGAGATCAGGGTACGACAGAAGTTAAAGGGAGGGAGCTGGGATCTAGAAGCTTAAATTCATCAGTACAAAAGCTGCTTGAAAGAGCATGTTTAAAAGAGAGAGAAAGAGAAACCTACTGAGAGAGGAGAACAGTGACAGGAGTGAGCGGCAGAGAGGGCTGTGAAGTTGAGCACTAAGAGAGAGAACTTTGAGTAGCTGCAGAAATCAGGGCTCTCAATCCAACTATCACTTCCCTCGCACGTTTGCTTCCCCCAACACCCATCTCCAGCTGCGTACCAGGCAAAGGATCCAGGCAGCTCCTGCTGTGGAAGAAGCTGCAACGTGGTAAAAGCAGAGGGAACTGGAAGACAAGAAGCTGAAGGGTGACCTTCAGGGAAGAAACGTGGCTCTACCACTGTCAACAAGCCAACTCCTTTTTCTCCTGCTCTAAAGAGATAGTTTTCATCCTTTTATAAAGTGTCAGGACACTTTACATGGGAGAGCCTGCTCAAACACCACTCTTGTCACATCCCTCTGTCCAACCCTGTCCAAACTGAGGCATTTTTCCACATAGAAGGCATGCACTTCATGACCAGCACTGCCAGCAACCAAACTGCTCTGTAGCTCCTCACACTGAAAAGGCCAAAAGGCACTGACCCACTCAGTATCTTCTCTCCATTGGCATTTGGTAACTTCCTTAATGGCTCCTGCTTCATCCACAGGAGCATTGCTGTCCGCCTTCCCCTTTCCATCCCTCCTGGCACAGCCAGAGCCTGGAGTTAAAGCACTTCTCCCCTTCCTCCATCACCACCATCATGACCCTTTCTCAAAAGCATGCCATCCAGTCAGTCCAGATTTCCCCTGCTGCACCCTGGTACCCAGCTGTATTTCCATCTCCTCTGCAGCACCCAAGGCTGCCTCGCAGGGGGGCACAATGTACCTCCAAGACACAGCAATTCTGACAGAAAAGCATTGCAACACCTGAGCTCTGCAGCCCGAAAGGCAGTTTATGGAACCACGGAACTTTTTCAAGATCTCTTCTAAAAGGTCTGTCTATGAGTGAGTATAAGGATTTGCTGGTCAGGAAAGGCGTCCAGTGAGATTCAAACCTACCAAGAGAGATTCAGAGAGGCAGTAGTTTAGGGATGAGTGGAGCAGTCACAGCAGTATCAGGCACAAGGACTAGGGCAGCTGAAGCACGCTGCATAATGAAGAGCTTTGGAAAGCTACTGAGCTATCCTGAAGTACTTCCCAGAAATGACCCACATCTTTTATATACAGTTGTTAGTGCGGTTTCTAATCTACCTTCTGAGCAGCAGTGACAGTAAAATCTCATTTCCCTCAAGCTCTGCCCCCCCCAGTTCCTCCCCCTTTTCAGTCATTCGTATTTCTGTACACATCTGGGGAGTGCTTTTTCATCCTTTCATTATTTATCCACAAGAGGAGAGAGGGGCAGAATTCCAGTTATGTTTCCAATTTCATTTATTCATTCACTTCATGACAAAGATCATGACACCCAAGACCAAGCCTCGCTGCCCACTGATCTGTTCAACAGTGCATCTTTTCCTCTCTGATTGTCCCTCAGAGGACATTTTAAACACGCATCCGTGTTGCATCTTTCTGCTGGTCTGTTGGCTCACTTGTAACCGCGTCAAGGTGCCATTGCACAACAGTTAGCTGAACTTATCTCTATATCTCTGTTTCCCTTCTTGCTCATCTGCACATAAACCCCAGGCTGCCAGTCTCCACCCATTAGCAGCCACTGGGACACTGATTCATCTCTCAATAAAATTCCCCAAACAAATGAGACATGGCTAACAAACCTTCCAAGAAAAGGCTTTCTCCACTCAAAGCGCCTCTGGCAAGCACCGAGATGCTTCCTGTGAAAGAAACAAGGTTCATTTCCTATTAGCCCGTCCTAAAGGCTCTCAGGCTGTGGCCTGAGAATCAGCGATAGTTCAGGAGGTCTCTTAAAGAGGTCTACAAATGTTCTGAGCTCCTGATCATGTTGTCCTGCCTCCTAGCTTCTGACCACTTCTGTCCGATGAACAGCACCCCCTGCCCCACAAGAGCACGTAAAGGGCTCTTTTACACAAAGGAATTTCGGTGGAAACAGATCTCTGGAGAGCTAATGCCAAATCTAGGTCAAGCTGCTCGGGACCTTGAACAGCTTGAGTTTTAGGAAATCGTTGGCCCCAGGTAAGCCTCATTTGTTCCTCCAGACAGAGGCAGGCAATGACTAGCACTATGGGATGTTCACAAGGCACTCTGGAAGTGACCATCAGCACCCCGGGATCTCTGCTGCAGTCTAGCTAAGGCACCTTCAGGATCACTGCTGATGTTCCATCCTGCTGCTTTTCTGTCTGCCGCACCCTCAAGTCACTGCCAGGCAGAACACAGCCCTCCAAGTCCCCAAGGATTCATACCTTAGTGGGGGATAGGTTTCTCATTAAGGGTTTGTCCTGGGAGGGTGGTTACCTACTCTTTCCAAAACTGTCCCCCACCACCAGCCCACACCACAGTGGCACTGAGGTCAGAAAAGGGAAGAAGAAAAGGTAACTTACTCAACGTGACTTTCATGTGAGTTCATCACAGAGTAGTACAGGCTCTGCCCGCACAGACCTGCGGAAGGCAATGGCGAGGCTGACACAGGCGCAGCAGCAGCAGCATAGCGGGGACCACCCCACACGCAGCCCCTGGCAGCACCCCCGACCCCCTGCAGCGTGCGACCTGCAGACCAGCAGAGCCTGCTCCAGAGTCTGGAGCCTCCAAGTGGCTGTATTTGAGTCAGCCCCTTGCTAGACAAAATTCAACGGGGCCTTCTGGTGATGAACCCTAGTAAATGCAGCAGCCTTTTTTTCCCCAGCAGCTAAGGACACTTGCTTTCAAGCTCAAGCCGCACAGTGCTCCAGAAATTGCTCGCATCAATCTGTAAAATGACAGGGCAACAGTGCAGAGAGGGGAAGGGACTGACCATGACACTCTCAGAGCCAGACGAGCCCTCGGCCCCTCAGCACACTCACCGTGGGGCTGGCCCGGACCCAAAGCCCCCCTTCCCTGCACCCACAGCCCTCCCGGTTGTGCTCGCTGCTGGGGTGAGCTGTGGTGCTTGGGTACATGCCCAGAGGGCAAAAGCTTTTGCTGAGGACAGCAAAGGCTTACAGCAACAAGAACAAATCTACATGCAAGAGGAATCCTCCAGTCCTGACCAGGGCTGCTTCCCAGGCTGAAGTCAAGAGGTTCATGCCAGAGAAACATTAGGCAAAAGCAGTTCGGTAACGTGGACGATAGTTTGTCTGAGAGGCTCTTCACCTTGAGCAGGCACTGTGCTGATTCAGAGCATGAGTTCAGCTCGCCCCACGTGGCCCTGCTCCAAATGGGTGATTTTGGGACTGCAGATGCAGAGGGGAAACAGTCCTCCAGCATTTGCACCCATCTAACGAAAATGACAGCGTCTTGGTCATTCAGCAGCAGTGATTTTTTTTGTGACAACCAACCAGCCTTTGAACGATGGTATGAAATTAGAATTGGGTTTCTTTCTCTTGGAGGGAGATCACAAGCAGTTACACATGCTTGTACAGCCACTGTATCAATGGATCTCTCCTGGACCTCCTACACACGGCATGCAGAGGCTCTCATCAGCTGCTTACTTCTGGGCTGCTACACACACACACCCACACCCCACAGGTAAACACCCACTTCTGGACCTTCATCCTGCAAAGATTACAGCAGCATCTATCAGAGAGTGACTGCTAGACCTCCCCCACACAGAAACACATTAACCCTGCTCCATCCTCCCACAGCCCTGAGCACACACATCACACAGGAGGCAGGCCTTGCACAGGTGTTTGCAAATTTTAACACTTTTGAAAGAATTTATTCCTCCTTTGCCCTTGCTGCAGAAGCAGTATATTGTGGGCATAGGGGAGAATTCACTTTACAATTGTGCAAAACAACAAAAAGATTTTTACAGTTTGGGAAAAAAATCACCTTTTGGATGCTTTTCTACTCTCCACACCCCCAAAGACTTCCAAGATGACTTGATTTTCTAAAAATACACTCAAAACAGGCACGGTTAATGCCTCTCTGGAGAAGCCCAGCTTCGCTAGTGACAAACGCGAGTGCATAGCCTGCACGCAGCAGAGCTGCATGTGGTGCAGCCACTTTCGGGAGGGGGCTCAGCATTTGGAAGCTTCAGCTGCTGGAGAAACCACCATGACTAGGCTCTGTGCTCCCATTGCTGATGCCCAAGTGTTGGGAGCACATGGAACTCACCCCCATCTCAGCCTGTGGGGACACCTAAAGCTGCACGTGTCTGATTTATGAAAACACGTCTCCTCCTTCCCCTCTTCCATCACTGCCCATTTTTGGGGTGTCTCCAGTGAATACATCAGTGGCCAGGAGGGTCCCCTCCTTCTGTAGAGCCCCAGCCCAGCAAGGCCCTAGGGCAGGGGGACACTGTGGTGAGTGCTGGTTGGGAGAGAGCAAGGCTCAGCATACATTCAGGTTTTCTTACCTACACAGAGCCACATCACCAGCTTTTTCCACTGGAAGAGCCTCCCTGCTACAGATCTGATATCCATGCTGTCTCTGTGTGACTCCTGAAAAACAGTGGAGAGGACACCAGTCAAAAACAGGGCTGATAAGCTTTCACCTGATATTTCTGCGGAGACAGACAGGTTGGGCGCCTGTCCTGCAAGCCTAGACTTCCCGATGCAATGCTTCTGCCTGTACAGCCTTGGACCCCCACCATGCTCTGTTTGCTGACCCGTAAGACCCCCTTGCATGGAGAAGAGCGGCTGCGTTGGGTCAAGACTTTATCTCACTGTTTGGCTGGGTGCTCTGGCCAGTTGAGGCAGTAGATAAGCACTCCAAATCCCTGCCAGCATAGGCAGGTCCTACCCATACCCTGAGCCCCAGAAGCAGGCTCTGAACCTGAAACAGTGATCAGGGTTAGTGCAGCTTATCCCACCACCTGCGCTGGACACTTGGTCAGAGCTAGCACACCCAATAAGCACTGGAGGCACCCAACCTTTTTCCCAGGGACATTTCCTTCTCACAGCCCCACAATTTGTACCTCCAACAAGGGAAAAGAGAGTCTGCAAAGTGCTGCTTTGTCTGCCAAGCAATGAAGTCCTGTGATCAATCCTTGTAAGCCATGGAGTTTGTAGTGTTTAGGTGTCTGACTGTGACTGACAGCCTTAATTATATAGGGACAGCGTCACAGCTCAAAGAGACGATTGCTGGTTCAGGCTGGTGAAGAACAGAAATAATATGCTCCTCTCTTAGAGGGCTGGTGCAGAAAGTGAGAGCTCAGCTTACCCATCTGATGGTGATCATCTAATTATCCTCAATGAGCCAGATACAAATCCCAGCTCAGCAGGGGGAAGTGCTCCATGGTGCTCTCAATCCACCCTCTTCCCCCTATACCCTGGCCTGGAAAAAGACCTTTGCAAGGCTCATTAATAAATTCAAACAGATCCTACTGCTTGCTGCCACCCAGCCCTCTGAAAACCAGGGCTGGCAGCTGCTGCTTCCCCTGGCCATGCCAAGGAGCTCCAGTGATCCCCCAGCTGTGGGCAGCACCTGGAGTGCATCAGGGCTGGCCTTAAATAGGAAGTCCTGGTAGCCTGGTGTGTTTTAGGAAGGTGGGGTGTTTTTCTAGGTGGATGGATGTAGTTTAGGGGCAGGGTGTTGGGAGTGTTTCCTAGAAAGATCTCAAGACAGGGGTGCAGAAAGAGCTAGCTCATGTCTTCTGGCATACTGTGGGTATGGGAGTGGGTGCCCTTCACAGGCTGCTTCCTTTGCTTAAAAACACAAGGAAGGAAAGAGTGCTCTTAGCACTTCTCCTGCAGGCAAGACTTGCAGACTCACACTGCACTCTCACTTATAAATGAGGTCTCCCTTTCTCCTACTCTGTCAAACTTTGCAATCAAATCTAGATGTGATGCTTTCAGTCTTCAACTAGACTTAGGGAGAAAATCTTCAGGTCTGAGCAGCAATTTTGTACTTGCAACTTCCCATCCCTCTCATCTGTCCCCAGACTTAATATCAGCCTGGCACACATAGGAGTTTCTTGCTGTTTGCTGCTGCTATGCTTTCCCCAGGGGCAAGCTGAAGCCAAGGGAGGGAGAGCAGGCACAACAAGTCACATAATCAAATACAGCCACCACAGGGGATGTATTTAACATTTTGCTCTTAAGTGAAGGGAAGAGGCAGGGTCAACGCTGGTAGAAGATCCCACTTCCTTCTTTATTCTCAAAACACCATCATCTGAAACCAAGCCACTGCATCTGTCCTATACACAAACTGGCGCAGGAGGTGGAGGACAAGATTTTTGAGAAAAGGTCTCTTGTTGCTTGACAGAAATGCAACTGGGTTTCTTCATACAGCTGGGACTTTCGCGGGCACCTCCCTCCTTACATTAAGACAAATAGTCCCAAAAGCCTGTGTCATATACACGTTCCTTCATGCAAATGCATCCTGACTGCCAAAGGGCTTCATTTGCCCATCTCTCCTTCTCTCAAGCCTTTCAGGCTTCTGTTCACAGACGCTTTTCTTTTTCTGTGTGATTTTTTTTTCTTCCATTTTAATTAAAGTATTTGTCTCCACAGCAGGAAATGTAAACTGTGCAGCAGACAATCTTGATATATATTTTGAAAGAGGAAAAACTATTTAGCAAAGCTATTATCTTCAGATATGCACAGAAGCAATCACTAACCCCGTTTCTAGAAGACAGAAAAAATCAAAGAAAAAAGGAAAAAGAGGGATGCTACTCCTTTAAAAAGTAGAAAAAAGTGATGAACAAGTTTTTAATTCTCTGCCTAGAAATGAGGGGTCAGATTTTTGGCAAAGAAAAAGCCATTCCTCTTAGCAAAATGCAGGAGGTTTTCCCTAAGAAACTCCAAGAGCTGAGGAGTAGCTGAATTCTTTTGAAAATCTGCTGCTCAGTATTATCACTGAAGAAGGGCTGGCTGCTAAGCACTAGTGGAAACCTCATTTTGTCTAAGTTTAATTGGGAGCTGAGTGCCGCTGAAGATGTGGTTTGGGTTGTGTGTGCTGACTATATCCTGGGTTTGGAAATCAGCCCTTAGTGCCTGTGCCGTACACTGTTCTTGGCTGCACAGGCAATCTGAAGGGGAAGGAGCCAATTTACTACTCCGTGCCTCAGTTTCCCCATTTGCAAAATGGAGGTTATAACAGTTTGGGCTACAAATCTAAAATCATTGATAGAGCAGCTACAATGAGTCACTGCAGCAGACCAAGAATAACATGAAAATACCTAAAGAGAGGAGACACTCTCCATTTTCCGAAGACCAATTGATCGGTTGAGTGATACTGTGATTTTTGTCTATCAAAGATTACAGACTTGGAAAAAAGTAGCCTAGAAAATGAGAGTGCATTCTTGCTGATTCTCTTTCCCTCTTCCCACACCATTCCCAGCCTCTGACTCCCCTGCTCCAGGAAAAAAAAAATCAACTTCTCTAAATATTGTTTCTCTCACATCAGCCCAGCAGGAGAGGCAGAAATCAAATTATAACTACTGAAATAACCGTCAATGCTTAGTGCCAGGAGGGTGGGTGGAGACACTGGAACATTTTGCTTTAGGTTTCCAAAAAAAAAAAATCTCTATCTTTATTAAAATAAACAAGTGCAAAAGAAGAAAGAGAAAGAAAATCAATCATCAGCTGCATTTACAACAGGCAGATACCAAGCAAAGAGTGCTCCATCCAGAGAGACAGACAAGAGCTGCAGGAACCAGACCCCCTCTGTCCTTCCCCTCTCTTGGAAGGGTGTTTTTTTTTTTCCTCCTCTCCTGAATCTGTGCTTTGTTTCCTGGGTATAGGTCTTGTGGCTTATGGAAAAGTCCTAGAGATAACTTTTTCCTATGGGGACAACAGGAGGAGGAAAAGCAGAGCTATCCACCTTGTGTCCACCAGATAATTCAAGACAACCTCTGGGAAGGGGATCACACTGCTTTTGCTACCTACGGGATCTGGCAATAATTGGGGCAGAACTTGCTGGGTTTATACCTCTTCAATTCTTTGTAGATAAGAACAGATAAATACCAGGATTGTCACATCCAGATATTTTTATAGAGTTTCTCTCCCGCAGGGATTATTTCAGGTAAAAGCATGTGCTATATAGAAATGCTGTTGCAGCCTTTCTGTTCGTCTCTACAGCTCTCCCTGGTTTTTGACTAGAGGATAGGTAACTTCAGGAAGCAGAAAACTAACAAATTTGCTGTCTCTCTTCAAAAACCCATCTGCCAGCCAGCAGGATATTATTGTGCAAGACCTGCACCAGGGCTTGATTCCGACCAGTGTATATTTGAAGAGCATCTCTGCCTGTGCGAGCTCCAGAAGTGATGCCAGATGACGTGGCAGCAATGGGCTCTGAGCGAGCCCAGGGTGGTGGCAGCTTTTCTCAGTGCACCCAGGTGGATGCATTTGGTGCACATTGGTCTACAGGTGCTACTGCCCAAAGTAGCCCTAGACCCACCTGCCTTGCTGCCTGGCTAAGCTCAGCCTGTCTCCTTCGGAAGGTTTGTCTGGGCCTATGCAGAGAGGGGGAATCGTCACAGGCTTGCCAAGACCAGGGACACCCCACACACACAGCTGTGAGGAGCCACTGCACAGAGCATCCACCGTGCATTTTGGAAGCCACCAGCTCACCAACGCACGCTCGGGCCCACGTTAAGGCACTATGTACGCTTGCAGCTTCTCCGGTCCCCAGGAGATGGGACGATCCTGCAGCAGCAACCAGCAGCTCGGACTCAAGGCTTTGCCCTGGCTGGGGAAGGCAGAGCACTGGGCATCGCCATCTCCCAAACCTCCCTCCCCACCTTGTCCCTGGAAAGCCCTCACACCTGCAGCTTTGCCTCCACGGAGGGGTTAAAAATCCAGTTAAGCTGCAGAGGAGGCTGAGGCGGTTTGCGCTCCTGCAGTGCCATCATGTGCTGTAGGGACGCACTGCAGAGACAATCCTGCCTGGTAGATCTTGCAGGGGCCAAGGAAGCAGAGGAACCTGTGAGCAAAACCTCAGTGTCCCTGGGTGTCCCCGGAGGTGGCATGTCCCAGTGTCCCAGCTCCTGGCACCAACCACCCAGGAGCGGAAAGTCCTGTGGCCACCACTGACACACGCACACCAAGAGGAGGTCGCGGGGGAGCCCAGTGCCATGATGCTCTCTGGGCGACCAAACA
>Ga0181612_181426_pt1 | contig 25131 bp, 9 predicted proteins | sample HoacroProtozoa21_FD_119630 | JGI IMG/M metagenome (GOLD analysis project Ga0181612, IMG submission 119630) | Hoatzin crop microbial communities from Cojedes, Venezuel. Combined Assembly of Gp0051906, Gp0051904, Gp0051908
CAGCCTGGGCCAGGGCTCCGTCACCCTCAGAGGGAAGAAGTTCTTCCTCGGGTTCAGCTGGAACTTCCTCGGCTTCAGTTTGTGCCCGTTGCCCCTTGTCCTGTCGCTGGGCACCACTGAAAAGAGTCTGGCCCCGTCCTCCTGACCCCCACCCTGCAGATATTTAGAGGCATTTCTAAGGTCCTGTATATTTATATGTCCACTCCTCGACCCCCAGCAAGCATTCTTTACTTCTCCTTTCTGCTGGACATCTTGATCCCTTACCTCTCCTTTCTGCTGGATGTCTTGATTCCTTGTCTTCAAGCCATCTGCAGCTCGTTTTCCGAGCTGGGGTGGAAGGGCTGACTCTGCCACGGTGTGTTTCACCAGCTGGAGCGGGGCTTGCTCGGATCTTGTAGGAGCTTCTCTTAGCAGCAACAGCGAGCAGGAATCCCAGAGCCCACAAAGCTGCTGATGGTGCAAGTTGTGCTCCAGCAGGAACGAACCTCTTGCCCCTCATTTTTAAGCGTGCATAGAAGCACAAGGGAAGAAAAGAGAGAAAAGTAATCAAATACTGTCTAAAGTTAGGCACAAATAACACACTGTTGCAGAACCTTGTGGGACTCGGTCTATCTGGGCCCTGCTTATTAATTTAATCTCGGAATTAGCATTTCACACACAGTGAGAACATTTCAGCTTGTGTGGAAAACGCAGCCAAGCAGTGCATTAGGTGACCTGGCCAGAATTAACTTGATGTTGTTACCTTTTATTTTGTTTCAGAGAAAAAAAAACCCAGCCAGGTCTGCACCCTCGCCCTGTTGCGAGCCGCGCTCCCCGAAGGGCCCTGTTCCCTGGGAGCCGCTCCCCCAGCACTTTGCCCCTCGGCTCCGGACGGGCGAACAGCCCGCTCGGCTCTCGGCAGAGCTCCGCTCCGGTTTCGTTCCTTCTGTGACATTGTGTAATCACCGAGTTGCTTTAACAGGAAGGAAGAGGCTCGAAAACCCAACCTACATTCAGCAGGACGCGCAAGGAGGTGTTTGTTAAATCAAGAGCTCTGTGAAAGTGAAGAACCTTCGCCTGGCTCGCATGGATCCAGCGGCACGCTCCCGCCCTGCCCCTCCTTCGCCCTCCCCACCAGCCAGCCCAGTGCCGCGCGGTCACCAGTCGCAGCCCAAGGGCCCGCCGCCACGGACCCGCAGCCGATCGGCGTCCGCCAGCCAGAGCTTCACTGGATGCCTGGGTCAACCTTGATGCAATTAGACTCGTAATACCGGGCTTCAAACCAAACCCAAACACGGCGCGTTGAGTTCTAGATGCTGTTACTTTTACTCTGCGGGTGGCTGACCGCACCTCAGGAAATAAGATGCACGGGAAAAAAAGCTTTCAAAAGAACCCTAACGAGACTGGTTTTCAAAGTCAGAGCAGCATCGCAAGCAGCGTTCGTTCCACAGAGCTGTTTCGGCGCAAAAACGCGGTCAGGGGATAGGGTTGCGGCCACAGCCCCCGGCGCAGGCAGGACGCGGATCGAAGCCGCGCCGCGGGGCTGGGGCACGTTTTGGGGCACCCGGCGGGTTTTTACCTCCCGGTTCCAGCGAGTGGAGGCGACTCCTTCGTGCAGAGGACTCTGCTCCCCGCAGGTCAGTTAACCCACAGCAACATTCACACACAATTTTTACAGTTTATGTATTCCGATTACCAAGACAAACACTTAACGCTGAGCACTAACTCTGTGACAAGCGTGACCAAGTGCTTTCGGGGATGTAGTGCCCACAGCATGCCAGCCAAATCCGAGGGCTGCTGTGGAAAAGGAAGCATCCCAGGCCTATAAAAATGGACACGGAGAAATCAATGTTTTGCTGTAAAACATTGCTTCATATTGCAGCCGGCTGCAAAACAGCCAGTCACGCATTGCTAGAGGCAGCCAAGCCTGGCTTGTTCAGAAAACAGCTTAAAAACCAAAAAATAAAATGTAACTCTGCCATACGGAGATGCAGGATTTCTACAGAGGCTTGCCACTCACGCCAGAACACACGCGAGCGCCATCAATATTTTAAATACCGAGCGCCAGGTTGTCAGACGCCGGTCAGCGTCCCGGAGGGAAAGCGAGCAGGCGGAGCGAGAACCCGGACGAGCCCTTGTAGCAACGAGCTCGCTCGAGACCCGAGACCAGCTCTGTCACCCGTTCTATCTGAGGCGGCAGGAGCAGAACAGCTGGCCTCGGCCAACCAACACAAAGCCAGCTCGCTGCCTCCACACATTATTAATTGGAAAAAATAATTTCCTAACACCTACATGAGGCTGTATATGTTTATTCATCGTCAGTAATTTTTGTACACAAGGCAAATATTAATAGCTGAAAGGCAACACTTTTGGAGAGTATGTACAGAGCAATGTACAAGCGAGTGTAAGAGGTTTTAAACTATTAATCAATTTAACCGTTTTATAAAAAGGAAGTGATGCTTTTTCTTCTAAGACCTCCCTTAGAAATAATTTATTGCCAATCTTAAACTAAAGCAAGGAAAAAAAAAATTTACAATAAAAAGTAGTCCCTGGAAAGTTTATAAAAAGTTAAACATATAAAATTGTAAGCCACAAACATTTATACAAAGCTAATACAAATCTTGGTTTTGTTAAAGATCTATGAGGTTGTTACAAAATATATTTTTACATAAAGGCTTCACGTAAGGTAAGCTCTCACTGCTACTGAAAGCGCAGGAAAGCGGTTTTAAATAGTCTGCAATTCAACTTTTCAAGTACAATGCAAAGAAATTGCAAAATGGCACTGTATTGCAATGCTGTGTAATTCAAAAAAACAAACCAACTATGTTAATGGTACCATCAAAGAGGCAAGACCTGTAAAGTTAACTTGTGAACAACGCGGTATGGCGTGAAACTTCCGATCGTTCTGAAACAGGAAATGTTGTTGTTGGAAAATGAACCTTCCGCAGCCGTCCTGAAAGAGGAATAACCAGCGGGGTCTTCCGACGGCAATGGACATGTTACACACGCACAGTGCTCAGCCGCTAAGCAGCGAGCTGCTCCCAGACGCGGCGAGCAGACGCAGCCTGGGCAAGCTGTCTGGGGCTGCCCACAAACGCTACCACGAGCCAAGTGCCACGAAGCTTGAAACACCCACCTGATCTCAGCAATTTGCTAGAATAATTCTGATGGGCGAAATTTAAAGCTACTGACTAGACAAATGAGTCCAATATACAGCCTTTGAGATCAATGAACCCACCTGACTTTTTTTTTTTAAGAGCATATATCTAGAAGAAAGCTTAAGTTTTACACAAATTGATGGCTTATGCTCCCACATACAATATACAAAAGTAAAATTTTTAAAGCCCTGATGAACAGCCACAGTTTTCAGGTATCCATCAACTCACTTTAACACGTTGCAGCAGGGAACGGTTGCTAAAACACCAATTTCATCTTCAAGTACAGGAAGGCTGTACAAGACAGTGGTATATCTCCGTACGGTCAGTGACCAGCGATCTCTTTAGCACAGCTCACTCCATCAAAGAGAAAGTCTCAGGAAACCTGGCATTCTACCTGCTTTCCCACCTTCACTAGAAATATGTCCTGACCTTGTACCACAGACTGGTTTACATGAACAAGCTTCACTCTTACTAGCCAACTGTGACAAGTTTGTTTGCTTCAGGGAAGAAAAAAAAAAAAAAAATCAGTCATCAATCCTTCAGCTCTTGTACCAAAATTATATCCTGCTATAAAGAAATAATATTTAGAAACAAATCTAAAAACAAATACAACAGTACACGCTGTGCTCCTTTTCAGGTAGCTAAGGAAGAGGAAGTCTGCAGATGGAAAAGCCGGCCGAGTCGGCTGGTTTAGCCAGCACGTTAACGTCGGAACCATGTAAACAGTCACATCAAGGGTAGTTGCCTCACCCCCTCTGAAGAACTGGGAGTGGGAAACGCGAGTGATTTGACTCAGTCATTTCATTAAAATAATTAATTTCTGCCTGAGATTCATACAGTGCTTATCTGCCAGGGCCCACTCTGTCAGACACGACCCAGCATCGCGGGGTCCACCTCGCTATCTCACAGGCCCTGGTGTTCACAGGGAAAGGGATCTGAAAGGATTAAAACCAGGGGGTTTTGGTGTTGGTTCAGGGGAGAAGCCTGCTCAGTATTTTTCCCACTTTAGCTGAGGTCAGAAGCGCCCAGCGCCTTGGTGATACCGACTATACACATCCTTGGACTGACATAAGTTTTGAGGATCTTTAATAAAGGAACAGGTCCCTTGACACAAAATTTATCAACGTTTTACATAAACAAATCTGTTTAGACAAATTCCTGGTCATCTTCTTATCATCCAAGACCCAGTCTTTAGTCTTTTCTGCAATCACCTAGTCTGACATCCTGCAAAACACATGCTACAGACCCTCTCCAAATTATTTTAATCACAGCAGAGAGAAGTCTCTTCTCAAAAAAGAAACTTGTTCAGACAACTGTCAGCAATGGAAAAAACCAAACCTACTCCTCTTGTTGACTAACAAGGGCATGCATTTGTTCAATTTCTGCTTTCCAATAGTGGACTGTGAGGCTACCAGACAGAGGTTTGCTGTCTGCTCGTGTAGCATTTACAGCTCAGCCACATCAACCTGTCATCCTTCTCCAAAGAGGGAAACGGAGAACTTCTGGACTCCCACCACAGGCATGTTGCCCAATCCTTCCAGTAGCCTCCCCGGCCTTTTTTGAGGTCTCTAGTTCATCACCCTTCTTGATCTGCTCACATATGACCTGAACACATCAAAGTAATTGTATCCATGTCCAGTAAGGAGGCAAAATCTACATTAAATATCCCCATCTAAAGATTCTATGAATCCTCCTGACATCAGTGTTGCGCCCAGACCTTCTGTTTCCATTTAGATTATGCACTGTGACTTCTCCCGAGCTTTTTTCGGAAATCTTTCCTTCCAAAATAGTGCCTTATTGCAGAAATCGCAGACTAATTTATGACTACTCATTGGATGATATAAAAAAATAGAGGTCTTTCAAAGCACCTAACTAAATAAAAATATACTATTCCCCTTCTACTGACAGAAGAAGGAGGTACAGAGATGTTAATACAACTTACAATCACAGTAAGTAAAAGGTTAAGTTCCGAAGACAGGCAGCTTTCCTATGTCCTAGCAGGGACACTGCTCCAAGCAGTGAGAACATTACGTCACACCGCCTGCCACACGTGCGGTATGTTCATAAAAATTCATCTGAGAAAGTATTGGCCGGCATCACGATCCGGTTCCATGGGGCAAAGTGGCAAGCTGAACTGCCGAAGCAACACTGCAGTCTGGGGGGAACCTGGTGGCGGCACTACTTTTTAAAACACGAGCTCACAAGCTTACTCTCATTTTGTAGGATGCTGTGCAGCGCATGAGGATTTCTGCGCAATAAGTATTTATTATTATTATTATTATTTTTTTAAATCGCATGGCAACAGTAACACCCACCCCCCCAAATTAAGAAAAATGAGACTGAAATGGAACTTTTGGTAAAATATTCTTTGTCGCAGGCAGCACCCTAGAGCATGCTGTGCAACATATTTGGCTCAATTACACTTAGGACTGCTAGACCCGATTGGAAAGTCTCAGAAAGCACCTCATCAGCTGAAGCACATTCTGCTGTGACATGTTCTTTTTTTCAGAAGAAAACATTCATCTTCACGGTGTCAGCTACACAAGGCCTCCGCTGGGAACACATATGCTCACGGAAGGCCACTGAAAATACCATAGGAGGACAGAACACAAGGAGGCACTTAGGTTTGCAAGTACTTCTATCCATCACCAAATGCTTACCGATTAAGATGAGGCACACTGTAAGAAGTCATGAAGAAAGTAAAAAATCAACCAGTGCCATATTAAAGCGCTTCAAGAACAGGTAAGGTACCTACATGTAACATCTGGTTAGTGAAGATAAGAAATACAAGTTGAGCTTGCTCCCCCTTCCCACGTCAGAATTTCAAGAGGACCGTATCATAGTGCTCTGTGCTTTGCCATGGCTCCAAGACGTACGTACGATGCGACGGTGAAACCGTGTACTGTGCCGTTCACTAATTCCCCGTCACGAGACTTCTGCCTGCATTAGTACTTCCTGCCAGGTAGGTCTGAAGCTCCCCACCTAAGCATTTTTAAAGCATCTCCTAGCCAAACCCCATGCAAAGATTCATACTTAAGAGGAAGTACGTTACACCCACAAATCCTAGCTTCAAATAGATGATTCCAGCAACAGATTTACGGGATTTCTAACCAACGAGACCTGAGAAATTGTAAGTCAGCTATGGTATCACAGTCTTCGGAATAAAGTTAGATGTGAGAAGCTTCTCTCCCCCTTAAATTACCGCCACAGTCTAACAATCACAAACATTTCACTGAAGTTTGAACCTGGAATTCTGAAGGTGGAATGAATTTTCTAGGATAACATACACGTTCTTAAAAGGTCAAATTTATCACTTTACAGGTAACTTAGACATAGGTCCGCTATAAAATTACAACTCGAGTCAACTTGAAGCTACACTGGAAGAGATTAAGCCTGAATTTCTGCAGAAATTGGCAATAATGTGTTCAGCAGCAGCTTTTAGCCACATATCAAGAAGTCTGACAGGATCTGGATTTCTCTACTCCTGCTGTAAACTTCTAATTAAAAAAAAACAACACATGAGAGTTACTCAAATAAAAATGTCTTTTTGCACATCACTGTAACATAAGCTGCTTGAGGTTGTCGTGAAGGATGGTATCCTTAACATCACGGAACACTAGCCGGATGTTTTCTGTGTTAATAGCAGTGGTGAAGTGGTGGTAGAGGGGCTTCTGCTGCTGGTCCCGGCGTTTCGTACGAAAACAATCCACCAGGAATTTTTGGACATCTGTTAAGCAGTGGGGATCCCCTTCAAACTCTGGAAAATAGTCTTTGATGCTCACTTTTTGTACTTTTTCCTCAAGCAAGTCCGTCTTATTTAAGAAGAGAATGATTGAGACGTTGCTGAAAACCCGGTTATTGACTATTGTTTCAAAAATGTTCAGGGATTCTGTAAGGCGATTTGTTTGCCGATCCTCCATAAGCACTTGGTCAAATTCACTCGAGGAAACAAGGAAGAGTATCGATGTGACGCTGTCGAAGCATTCGAACCAACGTTTCCGTTCTGACCTTTGGCCACCTACATCAACCATTTTGAAAGGAACATTTTTTATTTCGAAGTCGTACTCATGAATCCCCTTTGTGGGTCTTCGTGCCAGCAGTATATCTTGCTGTGAGGGAAGATAATCCTGGGGAGAAAAAAAAAAATAATAGAGTTTACCGATTAGGATGCAAGTCACAGGCATGGTGATCATAGCTGACCTGCAACCAAGTGAAAAGAGGAACAGCACAATGTTTTGAATAAACATACACATGTATGTACATTGATATGCTAACACTGAAGCATTTTGTAAGCATCTAGAATCCAAAGCAGGAAACACACCCATCATTAAATCACAACATGTACCCCAGCGAACGGAAGCTTCCCATTTGCCACACGACAAGGATCCACAAACAACCCGAGAGGTGTACCACCAATTCCTCATCCCAGTTCCCCTCATTCTGGATTACTTTACGCTTCACTCATGCTCCTCCACAAAGCTGGGAAACACGCTGGCCGCCAGCACTGCAACGCTGGGGTCTAAAACGGGTTTTTCAAATCAGTAACCACCGCAGCATCCCATCTGAACCGTGGGCACTCAGTTCCTCCCGTGTTCTCGCTCACACCGCACGAGCGCGCCTAGAAAAAAGAGCTGCTCCACTAAGTCATTTTTAAGGCAATCAAATTACACCAGAAATGCGAAACCTAAGCAACCTACCGTGTTTCTGCCATGGATCTTTTGCATCCAGCTGTTATCAGTCCAGAAGGTCCCTTTTATTAGCTGTGTGCCATACCTGTGAGCTCACACAGCCAGATTTTGTCCAAAACAGACAGTGCAACTGGTGGCACAGGAGAAGAAACAGGCAGCTGAGGACAGCGGCCTCGTCTCAGTATTACAGCCTAGGAGGGCACGCAAGACAGCCGTGCCCTGAAGCTCTCCAGCCCTTTTCCCCCAGAATTAAATGGGAGGGGTACGTGGGTTTTTTTACTATTTTTTGACTGTTACACGAACAGTCACCATCAACGGATGCAGATGCTAACAGGAAGAGGAATTCTTATTAGTCAGCTTTCGACAGCATGAAATTCAAGACTCATAGTGGGGATTTGTTCATTCTTAGAATTACACTTTTGCATATGGTCCAAGTCTGCGCGCTATTTAAAAAGTGCATCTATTACAGACAGCTGGCTGACGCTGAAGTTCAAAGTGTTGTTGTTCACTTGTTATGGAAACTCTTCCTCGCATTTTTCCAGCATTTCTCACAACTTCAGAGAGAGGGATTTAAGTTTCAGAGTTGGAATTTTAGTCTCCCCTTAGTAAATGATCTACAATCTTCCTTTTACACTGCCAGTTACCAGACTCTGAGCTTTTATGAAGATGCGTAAGACCATGGTCCATAAAGTCTGATTCACCCAGTAAGCTGGGGTGGGGGGAACACACACACAAATACATGGCTATTTAAAGACTAGTATTCCAAGTTTAAAGTGGCTGGGCAAGTTTGATCCACAGCCTTTCAGAAAGCAATTTTAAAAACCATGAAGAGAGTGTGATGTTCCAAAAACTCAAGGATCGCTTTGCTTTACTACGTAAGCTCAAAAGTGAAACTAGCTAGAGAGCTTTTCTTGAACTCCCAGCTCTCTTTATTCGAGCTGCCCATGACTAAGGGGCTGATTTTTATCATGGCACGAATTACAGAGCAGCTTTCTGAAGCACAGGCTCCCCACCCTGCACATTTTGCCGTAGTACTATTACACATCCAAAACCCACACCACCTAAATCTGCAGGAGAGCTGAAATGCTACAGCAGTATCATGTTCTCTCCAAACTGAGCAGCAGGCACGTGCTTCCACCACCCCCCCTTGTCCAATTAAAAGAAGCAACTTTAAAGGGTAATAAGGTTTTTCTCCTTATTTGTTAAATTTATCTTGGGTCTTTTCTATCAGAAATTGTTAGAGAGGGGGAACAATCAGAGGAATAGAGCAATGACTATCAAATGTCACTGGGTACAAGTGAAGGGATTTTGAGTAAAGCTGACTTAATATTTAGGCATGAGAATGTGGCAGGTTCAACACTTCTTCTACCTTTCAAGCAGGAGCATACGATCTGTTGTCATTCAGGACGTTAGTCTCAAGTTCTCAGAATAAAACCAAAAAGTCTCAGGAAAGCTCAGGAGCGACTGATATTATTAAAGTGAATAAAGAAAATCAATTAATGCAATAGACAAAGCCATATATATATATATATATATATAGCGCTTCAATACTGAAACAAAAGCACAAAGCAAACTCTTCTGGGAATTGGCCTGTACTGTTTACTCAGTAAGGCTTTCAAGAACAAGGAGCTTATCCCCAGAATTCCTGACAAATTCCCACTCCAGTATTATTACTCATTTCAAATTCCTTCCACACTTGCCAACCACAAATAAAATCCTTTCAAGTGCTTTCAAGCTCCACATGCGCAGACGACCCACCATGTTTTATACCAGACCATGGCTACTCCGATGCAACGGGCTGCAACGGAGTGCACTGGAAGTCAAGTGCTTCGTATACAGCCAGCATTTGGCCACAGGAAACTAAACACAACAACTCCTACAAAATCTCCCAGTATTTTAGTGATCTTTTTGAAGCTTGCCACTGCAGCAATTCTGAACTAGCCCCTTTCTCACTGTTGATCCCATTCTCTGTAGGGGAAGACTGCAGCATTAGGCGAATACTCAGTGTCGTCCCCGGAAAATATTCTTTTCAAAATCCTGTCAATGTTTCACCATTGTCAATCGGTACTTTTCTTGCAAGCATCCCCAAGCATGCTCTCCTTTTCTATACTTTGCCCAGCCTTCCAAGTTGACTATTTTCTTTTTCATCTTCTTCCATTTTTGGTTTGTTTGGTTTTTGTGGGGGAAGGTTTGTTGGGGGGGGGGTTTGTTTTATTTTCTGTGTAGCTCTATTTGCCTGCAAGCACAGCTCTTCCCAAGGATACCAACTGCTGTTGACTCAGAACACATGCTTTATTCCTAAATTGCCTCCTTCCTCAAATTCACTACAGTCTGTTTTCTTCCAGAGGACTACTTTTGGTTATCAGGCAGCTCTTTTGGCTATCACATCACTTTTTGCCTAGTTAAAATTTGATTTAAGGCATGACTAAGATCCAATCACAACATGGAAAGCAATGTGTCTCTGAGCTATTTCGAATACATACAGTCTGCACTGGCAGTAGAAATAACAAAAAAAAGTTGCAAGGAATCCAGCCGATCCCACGTGTAGATGCCAGCCAGCTATTCTTATTTTGCTGATCGGATTAAATCTGAACATCAAGTTCTTTTCCCTACACGCCGTTATCATCAGCTCCCTTTTGGCAAGAGGCACATGAAACGCAGGTCTGTTTATAAGCAATTTAGTTGCATGCCAGCCCAGCTGTATCAGATAACAGATAAGAATAATAAAATACTTGTATTAATACAGTTTGGGGAAATAATCATTAGACAAATCTTGCATGCAGATAAGAATAAACCAGAAGAATATACCAAATCTTTCACTCAGTAACAAAACTTAGCTAGCACTTTTTCCACAAAGACCTAACATTTTCTACGACAGCAGATCTGGAACAGTCCCTCTGCACCTCAAGACCAGTTGGTCTAACTTTAAACTGGAAATGTTATCACAATTCAGAGCTCAGCACTCCCACAACAACATCAGACCTACAATATTTGTGTGCATATAAAATGATTAAAAAAAAATACAGTAACTTCAAGCTGCACGCTTTAATCAAAGAATGGACCAAGGTTTCCAATAAAGAACTTCGAAAAGAAGCTGCAAAAATCTTTACCCAAATGTGCGCAATTTGTGGGAAAACCCCAACCCTTTGAAACTAAAGTGGCATTGGATTTAAAGACCATGAGAAATCCACCATTAGCAGGCAGTTTAGAAGTTCATTAAAGTGAGTGCAGTTCTTGTATTGCCTTGTAACAGAAGACCAAATCAAAATTCAGAGAGCAAGTGCTGGAGTTAAGCAAGATACCCGGGAAGCGTATGCATTCTGCAAGATGATCACCAGTGTTCTAGTTAGAAAAATGACAGTTCAAAGCAGAAAAATAGTCTGGCTTAAAATTAAATTTCTGTCTGTGTAAAGAGAAGAAGAAAAATGAAATTAAGCCTGATGTAACAGGATTCAATTGAAGTGGTTTGGATTCCTTCATCATTTGTTAGCCATCAGCTGGAAATGACCACGGAGAAACTGCCTCCCCATGGAGTTCAAGCTAGCATCCCATTTTAAAGGCAGTTTTTCCACATGCCATTTCTGCAATACGTGACTAATGAGTATCAGCATACAACTTCATTATTCAAGCAGTAGCAAACATTTCTATCAAAAGGTATTCTACAGAAGTTTCAGCTTTTTCCCCGGAGAAAACAGATTTTATTCTGTACCAAGTCTGTTTATTTTGAAGTGGATACCAGAAAAAGGTACCACTGACCTGTGCACTGATTTAACTTCGTGTTCCCAACTGGACATGCCAAACCTAAAGCAGTCATTTCTGGATATCGATTAGTGTTGAAGTGCTACTTTAACCATCTTCTGACTAGACAAGCATTCGCAACTTGGTTTTTGTTCAATTTCTACAGAAGTTTCATTTCCAGAAATTGTCTTGGCCCTTGCATTGCCCGGTGCTTCTGACACCTCAGTGATGAACTGCTGAGATAATGGGACAGTCAGAGTTAACTAAATTTGAGTAGACACTAATTACACGTCACCTGTTTCAAACTCAGAGATCACAAAGACTATTTAAAACATAAGACTGAAAGAAAAACACTCACTTGTTCTCCAAGTTTATCCAAGTTGTCCAAGAAATACTTTACAGATTCCCCCTAAAAACAAAGCAAACAGTTATTTAAGCAAGCGGTACACTTGATACCAACAGTTTACATTACTAAGTCCAGTTAATTTACCAAAATCTAGATTTAAGTGTTGTAAGCCTTAATCACAGCCATTTTTTTTAAGCAGCTATCCTAAGAACACAGTTGACATTTTATTTTTAGGCTAGTTAATATTTAAGCTTTAAAGCACAGGTAGGCATATTTCTAATAGTTAAATTCTTTCCAAGTTTAGAATTGCTAAATAAATCCTACACTGTTATCCACAGGGAGTATCAAGGAAGCCACCACACCTTTATTATGAAAAGACACATTTAATCATTCTCACCCTTTGAAGAATCTGCACATATAGGCATTGAGGTACAGGGGTTAATCACTGGAGACAAGTTAATTTATAACTGCATTGCCATACGATCCCATTCATACAGGTACTTCCCCCAAGCACAGAGACTGACTAGCAGAAGAGGGGATTAGAAACCACAACAGATGAAGCATTTTACTAAACTTTCCTATCAGAGACCAAGTTGGACACGAACGCCTTTCTCTGGGAGTAAGGAAGAGAGCTCTGCGCTGCCACACTGCAATTACATCACATCTACTATCCAGGTTACCTTCCAGATTCAAGCCATCACTGTCCTTGCAAATAGTAACTGCAGTTTTTCATCCCTCCAGTAATGCAGAACTAAAGATTTTTTTATTGTAAAGCCTGAACTACAGTCAGCTATCCAGAACTCTGCTAGGGTGCTGGGATTATGGAAGAACTCAAAGACGGTACTGAACCTGAGTTCACCTGCAACAGGTCATGTACTGATTGAATTTATTGCAAAGGAAAGCAGTACCTTTTCAGGATTCTCAGCATCATCACAGAAGCAGAAACATGCTTCCTTTTGAAAGCTCTTGATTAACAAGCTGTAACTTATTTACTTTATAGTAAATACAGAAAAGAAGCCATCTGTGTTTTCACTCAGTGGATGGAAGAACAAGAATTCTGAATGGATTTTCCTGATGAGAAATTCAAGAAGCATCCAAGGCTGGGGTGACTACATCTAGGCCAGGCAAGTGATTAGGACAGGAGTTGCACCCTGGTAATGACACTTCCCCTCACTTCAATCTGAACTCTGCAAACTTATCTAGGAAGAAATCAAACCTCTGTATTAAACTGTGTCACTTAAACAGCAGTAGAGTAGAGTAGGATAAATAACAGTCCAAAAAGGGTTCTGGCAGATACATAAGCCAGGTACCTCTGCAAGTTTTCCCGGTACTAAAAAAAGTTACATAATACAAGTAGATACCGCACCTTTAAGTGTGCAATTCGAACATCAACTTCTAATTGGGCAAGACTGGGACTCTGGTTAAAACATGCCTTCTGCTCGACACACCTGCAGGGAAAAACAGCTCTGCTATCTTATTTTACTTTGTATTTGGCTTCACATTACCGATTTTCTCCAGGGTGACAAACTGCAGCAGCAGCACTAACCATTTTAAAGCCTGGTGGCACACAGCAGCAACTGCTTGCACGACGGTAGTATTTCACACCTGCATCTTTTCCAGTGCTTCAGAAATCCATTCTAGCCTCAACTCTGTAACGGAATTGTACGGGGAAGAGTATTCCTATTTCACAGAAAATAAAAATACACACCCTTGACACACAAATCCATCAAGCTACCCAAGCAGGTGTAACACGATCGGAATTCGGGCCTTCCAAGTACTGAGACCACTGTCTGTAGCTGAATGTTATGACAAAACAAAGTTTAAGGTCAGATTTAATTTCTTTTTTAGGTCCTAGCAGGAGCTGGCAAACTTCCCTCCCCCACAGGACTATACACAAATCAGGCAGATTTCAGACTCATTAAGTGGAGGTGCTCATTCTAGAACACCCGGGCCTCCGAGGCTCTATGTATGCATGTGTGTGAGCATGCATACATATATTTTAACCTTAGACAGCTTTTCTGTACTGCTTATGGCAATGCCTACTCCCTAAAGAAGCACTGGCTCCACAGTACTGGAATGCACGAGTTACTACCTCTCTTTTAAGTCCCGGGGCTCACTGCTGCTGCGATGGATTGAGCAGTTGGAGCACACAAGTAAGCCACAGCCTGTAAAGGTCACCAAACACCCCCAGAAGCAGCTTCCCAGAAAAGGGGATTTCCTGCACTGCAAACACGAATGCAAAACACATCGGCCTGCAGCAACAGCAACGCTCTAGAACCACACATCCAACAGTAAAGTAACTGCCAGAAAGCCCACTGAGAAGACTGCTTATCTTTCTATGCTGTCACGTATCAAAGTCAATGGCAGACAAACATCACGGTGGCCATTTTGAAACTCTGAGATGAAGCTATAAAAAGCTATATAAGCTATGAAAGTGATCAGTTACAAGCATAATACAGTCAATATAGCAGTGACATACCAGCTTCCCTTCTCCACATCTTCAGCTCAGTCACTAGGTTCTTCCCTTATGAAAACCTATGCAGACAACCAATCCAACACACCAAGCAAGTGCCACCAACACGACTCAACTCTGTATTTAAGGATAGAAGTTGTTCAGTCATTGGCTCTTCTCAATTTGCACAGCATCGAGAACTTCCAACAGCTTCAAAGCTGTCATCTGTTCCTCCACCCCACTCCAGACACATCTATCGTACAGCTACAAGCCAGGGCCTTGGCTAGTGGTAATTTTCTGTCTGACCCAGACATCTTCATGTTAGCAGGCTCAGCTCTGCTAACTACCAATACCCTGGAACAGCAAACTACCAGGACTAACAGATTGTTATCAGAATGCACTGCTGTAGAACTGAAGAGTCCTGACCCATTTTAAACAAGCTTCAAAAAGGAGACCTTCGAAAGCAACCAAGACTTCCGACCGTTTTCCAAAGGGGTGAACCTATGTATTTTAGGCGGTAATGAAGCGAAACAGACCGAAAAAAACCCACCACACGACAAACAAGGAAAGCCTTCATGCCAGCAGTTGTTGAAACTGAGTAGGAAAATGATCTATTCACACCCTGTATGACAACAGCTCCAAAGACAGCTTCTGTAGTAGACTACTTTTTCTTGATATTAGATACAGAACTAGATCTCATTCTGTAAATGGATGACAGTGGCTGTATTTAAATGGCTGCATTCAACAGACAGTTGTAGCATTCTAAAATTTCCCTTTAGACAAACTGTAAACTCTCTAGTTTACCCTAGATGACTAGAGAAAAAAAAAACCCTGGGTTTCCCCACTCTGCCCCACTAACTCCAGTGCAGCTCACCACGTCCAGTCCCTGCCACGTGGCCGCTGCAGCAGTCAATCTGCTGCTGTCGTGCCACAAAGGGGCCACGCCAAGGACAAAATCAGCAGGAGACTAAGAAACCACAGGATCTGCCCCCATTAAAAAACCCTCTATAGTTCTCCATTACATTCCCACTGCCTTCACACCCATGTTCCATGAGCACCTATGATGCAAATTTAAATTAAAGATCTCATTAAAAAAATACAGTGATGTGAAGGTATTAAAATAGTCACAGGTGAACTTCTGGTTTGTTTTTTTTTTTTAAATGCAGGCGAGGCCTTCACAGTCATTTTTACAGCTGAGCAGTTCTGAACTGCAAACTTCTCAAATGTGGCTGAAGGTTACCAATGACCTGTCACACTGCAGGAATCGCACCACTGAGCCTTACTTGTCCACTGCCTGCTTCCTTCTACTTCACTCAAAACACACACAAAAGATGCCACCAGAAGTGACAAAGTCAGCGCAGGCTTGAGCACATTTCTCATATGCCTGTTGACACACTGCAATAAAGCAAACTTCCTGAGCACACACCAATACAACAGAATGAATGGCCTACGTGTTAGCTTCAAAGATCTTTCTGTGTTAGGTGATGGGAGCTTTTGCTTATTTAATACAAGATTAAAATAAACTATATCAGAATCTTCGATTTTAAGCAACCACTTTGTTTGCAGAAGATGCCCAGTCTTGTTCAGAGGGAGTACAAACATCTCAGCTGCAGCCCTTCAGCCTCCTCCTGATTCAGAAATGCATGTAAACCACAGGAAGTTGACTGTTAAATAGCTTTATTCATAACTGTCAAGTATTCCATTTTCAGAAAGGTTTGATTTGAAACAGCTTGTGTGCCTCCTGGAGTCTTGTGATCCTTACCGAAGAAAGCCAAGCCACAACATTTCATCATGAACACACAAGTGATTTACAAGAAAACACAACTAAATCATATTCTTATCAAGGTACTTGATGTTACAACAACAGCTTACCTCACAACACTGCATTTATTTAACTAGTCTTGCTCATGCCTGCACAATGCAGTATCTCCAAGTTTTATGTAACGCACTCTTTCGACAAAGACAGGATTACAGCACATATTGGTCGTTTATCTATAGGACAATAATATGCGGTAAATGCTCATGTGGTCTTCTGAAGTAAACCAGATCAGTTATCTTTCACAAACAAAGCATGGCACAGAGAAAGATTAGCGTCTAAAATGTTGCTATTTAGTGCCTAAAGCAAAGCAACCACAAAGATATTTTGGGGGAGGGAAAAAAAAAAAGACTACATGAAATAGACAACAGACAAACACATCTTTTAAACCCAGGAAGTGGCACCAATTTATTTGGTTTCCATGAAAACAATGTCAGCAATCTGATTTGTTGAAATCTTAGTATAGCCAAACGGCATTTTAGCTGTTCTAGGGGAACACAGACACCACGTTTTTTCCAACGGCAATCACTAAAAAAAAAAAAAAAGCGGGGGGGATAGAAAAAGCATCAAATACAGATTTGGTCATCACAAGGCTTACAGAAAGAAACATACTATTTATCAAACCATCTACATTTGGCTGCAAGTTCAGTGGAACATACTGAACTGACCAGACATCTTAAGTATCTGAAAGAATAAATCAGGTATTTAAAGAAAAAAGGAGATATAACTTAGTAACTCTAGATTAGAATTGCAGGAACCACCAAACATTTTTTCTTCCTGACCTTACTTGAATTTCTGGGAAAACAGAAACAAAGATTTCCTATTTTATTTAATAAAAAAAACCCCACAAAACCACAAACAAACAAAAATAACAAAGTTTTTTTAAAAGCCTAGTTTAGAATAAGAACAGGTAACTACAATGTTTTTAGTCTGGCATGTACTTGCCTAAATTGACATGCAAACCACACCATCCACAACATGGGAACAGCAGCTTGAAGGAAGCAACATGATGGGGGAATACCCAGAGCCTTAAAATTCTGCATAACACCCTCTTCATTATGTACAGTTTTCCCTATTAGAGGCTTAATCCAGATAAATCTCTAGCTAAGCATTTTGGCAAAGAATCCAGAGAAAAGAATCTCTAACCTTTATTTTCTTGATACCCCCCCAAGCTGATTCAAAAGAAGACTGACTGAAAATCAATACTGCTGTTACTGAAGTCTCCCCAGATGTCTTCTGAAATTTCAGTAATAAGCACAGAGATAATTAATGGAGAAATGTTTTAGTCAAATCATTGCAGAATTCTTCGTGGGAGAGGTATGAGAGGGCACTACAGCCTCCTCCCCTCCACCCAAACAAGGGATGCCCACAACACTACACAAATGGAGCGGATGAGACATTTACGCCACGCATGCACCTAGCCCTAATTAAATTACTGAGCTCAAATCCACAATTGTCTTAATTGTTAGGCTAGTAGAAGTTGAACCAAGTCTTCTGTCGAGACTTTGAATTGGTTGGGTTTCTTTTACTGGCCTCAGACTTTCAGGTAAATAAAAACCATCTTGCTTCCTTCACAGCTTTCAGGTGCCTACAAATTAACTTCCCTCACCAGTCACTCCTTCCAGTGCTTTCTAATGAGGATTCCTCTTTCAAACATGCCCCAGTCCCCAGAACAGGACAAAACTTCTACACATTCATACGCGTAACTTCTTTATTCAGGGAACTAAAATTAAAAACCAGATACTTTTTGTAGTTTATAGCAGCAATTCAGCAACTTGCCTGGTATCTCCTCAGGTGAGGGGAAACAACCTGTTTCCCAGTTGCACTCCTATGCTCTAATGCTTGATATAGTGCTCTCTGCAATTTTATTAGCAGTGTTTTGGGAGTTTACACTAAGCATATACAATAACTAATTTTTAATAAGGGTGTTAAAGGTATTTAGGGAGAAGTGTTGAGGTAAGCAACAGTGTATTTACTTATCAAGCTGCAAGTCTGGGTCAAAATACTTGAGTGTGCTAACACAAAACACTTTTCCTGGACAGAAGTATGCTTCCTTTCTCCAAGTGTTAATTATGGCCAAAGCGATGTTCAAACCAGCATAACCTGGCACTCCCGCCAAAACGAAGCAGTCCCCATTTATGCCCACAGGAGCATGGCTGCAGCCATGTGCAGAGCAGCCAGCTGTTAACCCAGTCCCTCCCTCCCTCAGCAGGGCGGGCAGGCGGCACTGCTGCCCGGGGGGGGCATTGGTGGAGACAGCCTTCAACAGCCCAAAACAAGGATCCCTCACGCCAAAGGGCTAAAGCACGGACACTGACACTGACTGACAATATCAGACATTTCAGGGTCTCCTAGCTTCCTTCCCTCCAGCTCAACCATTCGATTAGTCATTTTAAACCTGATCTGTCTACTGTCAAAGATGAAATTTAAGTACATTGGGATTAACTGCTGCTTCTTTGGAAGACTGGAGAGTTTCTGACACAGGCTGCATTTGCTTACACAGGAGCACAAAATAATCCTGTTTGCCACCAATACACGTCACAAGTGCGTCACAGCTCATCCCACCGCTGCTGAGAGCACTATCCTATTTCCTCTTTTCGGCACCTCCTGCGTGCAAGCTCGAGCTGGGTTCGACTTTTTTTTCAAAGCAATCAGAACTGCATCACGCAGCGTAGAAGTGAAACCTGTCTTGTGTTCAGTCACACAAACTGAGTATCTGTCCTAAAAAAAGGAAAGGTGGAAGTCCTGACTCACAGATGTAACCTTTTGGTAGCAAAGCAGAATTTGTATTCAGCACAGCTGGATCACGCTGGGTGGAGGGTGCTCAACCACACGAAGCTACAGAAGCACCGAGAACGGAAGGAGTCACACCAAGTTTATTTCATCACTGACATTTTCATCTTGCATAATGGCATTAACAAAGAAAGGTGAAGGGGTTTAAGAAGGGTTTTAACCCAATAATATCCCTTTAATCTGTTATCCCCTATTTACCATGTAATCCAATTAATCCGTAATTCTCAAAATGTGGGTGAGAAATGGAGGAAGACAGAGCATGCCAACCTGAGCTCTTGCATTACAACCACCCGGCAGCATCTGCAAGCTGCTGGGTACCCAGGAGCATCTGCCACGGCTGCCATACCCACACCGTAGCGAGTGAAAGATGGGAGGTCAGCCAAGCCACAAGTCAGTCTAGAACTAAATGCTCCAAATGAGGCTCCAGGACCAGCTCTTTCTCCCTCTTGCACCAAATTCAGTTTTGCATTACCCTTCAAAGTGCCTCATTCACTCACACACTTCAGACTGGGATTTTCTCCGATCAGTAGAGTACTTGCACTGTTTCTGATATAACATGCTATCTCAATTAATCAAACGAAGACATGATCAAGCACTAAGAAGAACTTGATCCATATACTAGTTTACCACAGAGCAAACTGTTCCAGTTTTGAATTACTTTCCTAACAGGCAAGAAAGCCAATTTCATTTTTCTTAGTTAGGTATCCCTCCCCTCTCCTGGAGAAGGGATGTAATTGCCAGATTCTTTACAAAACTTGCTTAAAAATACAAAAATTCACTACAGCTTTTAGACATGAAACAGCATTCCATTAAAGCCTACAGAATTACAATTTCTTCTACACAAGGCACTCAGTTACCATATTTCCAACTAATTCTGAAAGACTACTTGGAAATCACAATGTACCACCGAATTCTAAGAAACTGCATAGCTTTGAGTTGTATGAAGTGATACTCTGTTTGTACAAATCAAGAGCAAAACCCCAAAAGTCTGCCGAGACTCCTTCCCACAACTAAAAACCCTAGGAGGAATACACAGCATTTATCCTGGCACGTCGTTTTCGTTAGGATCACCAATGCTTCCAAGTGAGAAGCAAACTCCAGTCTCCTGCAGCCCCTTATGGAGGTCAGAGCGCCAGGTTAGGGAATGCAATAAATGGCATATAGGACACAACACCTGCAGAAACACAGCATCTAATGAAGATGTTTCTGTCTGCCAGAACCTGAACGGAAATTAATCCATGAGAGCAAATTAGGATATGCTGTCCACAAGATGAGGTGCCTTTTCTTTCTTCAAAGATCTTTTAACTCTCTCCCTCGGTAAACATTTACAATCCAAACTTCTCTTCCAGAAAGTTTACTTTAGGAAAGACACCGAGACTTTGCAAAAGATTTTCAAATTTCACTGATGAAACAGATCTCCCAAGTCACAGCGCACACACACAGACCTAGAAATCATATGGAAACATGCACTGACCAAGATGAAACAGCCACCTCCCGATCACTATTTACACTCTGGGAAGCATCTATATAAACTTCAGATGTTTTGCACACAAAACAGACTGGAACCAGACTGTAAACATTTGCTTTTCTTTCAGTGCACTGACCCACTGGCTCCATGACTTCATGTGTTTGCAACTCCAACTGCATTTAATCCAACACTGAAGCAGCAGTGAGTCTGCAAATCTGCCATCCATCATTTAGAGCTTTACTTGCTTCCAAGTTGTATAAGACCAGCAAAGGCTCCCAAAAACATGACAAATACTTGGCATGTGGAAACATATCAGCACTAACAACGGACATATTGAACTTTACGATACTCGAAAAGCCCATTATTGCATATTCTGTAAACCAAATCACAAAATTTCAAAAGCAGAACTCTAAACGAGATACTGATGCACGCACTGAAGTATCTGTCAGATTCAGTTTTGTAAAATACATTTGGTTCCTATTTCAGCCTCATGAGAAATCCAGATGACCAAGTGCTTTTTAGTTCCTTCCTCTCCCTCAATTAGCAAAATCCATTTCAATTAAGTTCTGGTATTTCTCTTTGCAAAACAGTGACATACTAATATGTCAGCTCTTCTTACAAGCTACCTGACAAGATTCAGTGAAAATCTGCTACATCTTGTGAAAGATTTACATGTATCATTAGATGAATGCTTTTAACAATTAGTAAAAGCTGTGTCTAAAGCAAAGTAACAGCAAAGTGCACAAGACTCCCTGAACAGCAGCAATACCCAAGAGGCTGCAAACCTTTCACACCACTTGTAGTATTTCATACTAGAAATTATCTAAAAAACCCTAGAAATTAACTAAAAGAGCAACTATGTAACCATTTGCTAGTGAAAACAGTTAAGGTCCCAATGCAATCCACATGTAAGATTTTAGTAGATCACCCCGCACTGAGCTTTTTTTACACACTATTTTGTGTGGATACTTTGAATGACAGATGGTGTCAGCGGACTGTGTTTCCTCGCCTGGAAATTCTGCATCCTCTTTATTTGGTGACCAGTGGGTGATCAAATACCATCATGTGCCCAGTGAGAAGCGCTTCCAGGCAGCCTGCCGAGACTCCTGTCAGTTTGTTTGAAATGATTCGTCTGGAATCATTAAACAAAGGAAAAAGATACAGAAACTCATGTGTGATTATGCATTCCTGTACCTCACATCCCTAAAAAGAATTTGGGGTCTTTACAGTTCCTTGGTTAAGTCACTGAAGAGGAGCATGATATTCCACTTATTTTAACTGAGGAGACTCTGAAATACTGGGAAAACATTTTAGGCACGAATGACCATGACGGAGAAGCGTGCAGCCTCGTAACAGTGAATCAAAGGCTGTAGAAGTCAGCTCACTACTTATTATGGTCCAAAATTTTTCTTCTCCAAAATAGCTGAAATTGTCAGTTATTGTGGTGACAAAGAATTCAAGGTGTTTTCTATATTTAAAATTCCTCAACTTTTCCAGCTGTATTATCTCATGTTTGTTAATGCAGACATGCAAGTGGAGAAGATACTGGAAATAATTTAGCACCTTCTTTAGCTGCTGCCTTAGTCTTGAACATTTTCTCTACTCACTATTTAAATTCGACCTGTCAAAATACTTTGGTTGTAGAGTATAAGCGTTGTAAAGCATAAGTGTTAGTCACTAGGATTATTCAGAGATTTTATTTGTATTAAATACATGTATTATCTGAGACTGCCAAGTTAACTAATACTGTGTTCTATGACCCATTTATTCACCTTTAAGATACAAAGAAAGGCTTCATATTCCAGAGCAATACAAGATACCACTTGGTATAGGCTAGACTCCACCAGCACCACCACCAATACAGCTTGCTGTTCTGCAAAAGGGCAGGCTCTGCACCTTCTGAACTCCTCAACTCCTTTGTTGTAAATTTAGATACTTCAAAAAAAAAAGTGGCAGTAGGCACAATGGTGATATGGAGATTATCTTGCTTTATGTGAAACACTAGTACAGTTATTCTACTGCTTTTCTTACGTAGTAAAGTCAGCTGCACTTACGTTTTCTCACATTTTCTTAAGCAACTTCCTCAGCTACCACAAGCTAAAGTTTCCTACCACTTTGCTAGTTCTGCTTAAGTAGTACAACATGAACTCAGAACATATAAATAGCATTTACCATTAACTGAAGTTTAGGTCAATAAAGACAGCCAAAACAGTCAACTAAATATTACATTCAGGATTACATGTGCTCAGCAAGAGCAGACTTAACCAAGGCTGAAGTTACATTACAGCAAGCTCAAATTAGGAAACAGCAGCACAAATCAACACTGCCCCTGGCATCACACCTCAATCCTAAAGCATCCTGTATTTACATATGAAAAAGATCACTTCATACTCTTTGCCTCGGGTGCAAAACTAATTTCACCTGTATAGATGGAAGATCATAGCTGCATTCATACCACAAGTTTTGCCAGCATGGAGATTTGCTGACAGCTATGAGAACTGAGACTTTGTAATGTAGATTGGGTTTATCTTTAGTCAGTCGTTTCTAAATGGACAGAGAACAGTGTAGCCATCGCTATATTTACATTCTGTCAAGTAATGTAATGAGACAGTTCTACAGGTACTAACATGTAGTATCTTGCAGGTTAGTAGCCAGCAAGGAACCGAGCTCTGAATGAGCATTTGTACCAAGGTCTCATGTTAGACTGTAAGCAGAAACAGCAAAAGCTCATCTAACACATTTGCACATATTTAAAAAAATCTGCTGAGAGCAGGTTCACACATCCAAGATGTGTGAAAGGCTGAGAAAGTCTCTTCCTCTGAAGTCTTCAGAGCTTGCTGGCATGCACAGCATATTCAGCAGTGCACTTGTCTTTTTAACCATTATTTAATCAAAGCTCTGTTACAGAAATCCGAATTTTTGCAAACAGTAGATCACCTTTTAGTCTTCTGCAACAGAATGTTTAGGAAACTAAGGCATACGATTATCAACACGACATAGCTTGTTCAAGACAGAGTATGTACAAGAACACATTGCTCTGCTCCCACACTGTACTGTGAAAGTCTGCATTTTAAAAGCAGTGGTTCCCCATAAACAGGTATTTGGATCGAGTTTGAATCCCGACTTCCATTCTCATAGGTCGCACTAAAACCACACAGAAAAGATACACTTGTACGAGCTAAGTATAGCGCACAAGCCTCCAAGAAGTTCTAGCACTCTTGGTTGGAAAATGATTCAGCATGCTGCTGTCTGGCATGTGTGTGCTGGGATAACATGTCCATCAAAAGACCACTCAATCCAGAGCCACATCTGTGCTCAGAAAGAACAGTAACAAAAAAAATAAAAATATAAAAAAGAAAAATAGTAAAATTCAGAAAAAAATTACAGCAAAGATGTTCTTCAGTAAAACCAGAGCAGTCTGCACTACAACATCAGCTGGCAATACAAGTCCACTCCGCTCCAAACACTTCAGTATTTTACTGCTAACAAGAAAAGGCAGCAGGCAGGAAGGGAAGAATTGTGGAAAGGGAAGAAGGCAGTCCCAGAAACTGCCTTTCAAGGCACAGTAACTCACAGAGGCTGAAACAGAAATCCTAATCCCCATTTGGAAAACAATTAAAAAAAAAATGGCACTTTGTGTTCAACTAGTGTGAAAGTTCATCTGAATATCATTCAGCTCAGTTAAAATACTACTGTCCATCCCCATTACCAAAGCACCAGTATACCCACTGAAGGGTTTCTGCCCACAAACCAAGATTTAAAGAAATTCAAGCCTCCGTATTGTTCAACTCTTGTGTTAATGCCTATATGGAACCTTATAAACACTAACTCAAACTCAGCATTATCTTGACATTGGGGCAGGAAAACCAGCAAACCCTCAAGAACTCTGAGTCTTTTCTGAGGATCTGAATGACTCCTTTTTAAATATAAATTTGTAAAGCACTCTTCCTTCCATAGTTATAGCAACAATCTTTGATAAATCCCTTTCACATACAGACCAAAACATGGCAAGCAGCTCTAACCTTTCCAAGAGCTTTAAGCAGTCATGCTCACTGTACACATGCCATCCTGTGATTTGATGCTTGATAGACTTACTGACTGGGGAAAGAGGGGAAAATACTTCATATTTCAACACGTACAAAGCAGCAGCTTTTTGGTTTCCCCTCACAAAAAATGTAAGCAATAATCAGTCTAATTACAACATTGAATTTAAATAAAGTAACTCTGAATTATACGATTAAGTGCCTACATAGTCAATGCACATGTTTACAGAAACGCTGGGCGATCGGATGTCATATCCGTAACGAAGAAGATTCTTCTACAAGACTGAGAAACTTTCTACTGACAGTTGTGCACTCAAGCATGTCCTAATAGAAGCACCACCTACACGCTTCAAACAGAAACCGAGCAGGACAACTGAACACCCAATGCCAGAACCAAGAGGAGATCTGGAAAAGGGAGGGGGGAAAGATATCTCTCTCCCCAAAATGAGGGGTGTGGGGAGATTGTAGAGGATGAGTATCAACACATTACAGAGGGCAAAAGCTGTTGAAAGGCTTCTGAAATTCAGTGTCACAAACATGGTGTAGACGCTTTTAATGAACGACAGATAAGATACTCTTTTTCCAGGTTCTACGCTTGTGACTTCAGAGAGATGCTGAAGTACTGACCTCACAACTGTGTCATAAGATGG
>Ga0181612_167808_pt1 | contig 25126 bp, 17 predicted proteins | sample HoacroProtozoa21_FD_119630 | JGI IMG/M metagenome (GOLD analysis project Ga0181612, IMG submission 119630) | Hoatzin crop microbial communities from Cojedes, Venezuel. Combined Assembly of Gp0051906, Gp0051904, Gp0051908
CAAATAATGCTACTCCTTAAAGTAGGAACAAACATTTTACTTATGGCTAGAATGCATTTATTGGTAATTTTCACATAAATCAACTTGTATGAAAATGTATTCATAATCCAAGCCTTCTCTATGGTGATAAAATGTTTCTGCTTCTGTGGCAGAAAATAGCTTATTATGCAAACAGCATTGCTAGTGTTACATTATGCATGGGAGTCACCTGGAGAACATCACAAAAGCTTCAACCAAAAGGAAAAAAAAGAGGGGAGAAAATCGGGTGTTCCATTTACTGCACCACTTGCCTATTATAATTAGCTGTAAATGAGCTGATATCTGTACTTTGAAATGTATTTCATATATGCCTTGGTAACACTATACAAATAAGAAAAGCAGAACAGAATGGAAGAATATGAAACTCACCAAGGAATGGCCTTGTAAAATGTCACTCCAATTAAAAAGCGAAAGCCAGTTGCCATTTTAAAACTGGTTAGTTGTATTTACTTTGAGAATACCTTGATTATATTTATATACTGCTTGATTTAATTCAGGATGCTGCAAGTTCCCACTGGACTGTCATTATTACGAATGACATTGCTAAGAAGCTTGACTAAATAAGATCTGCTCGGACTAAAAACCGTATTGCCTCAGATTTTTTAAAATAATAATGAAAAAAAAGAATTAGTCCCAGTACAATCATCCAAGGCCCGGTGTCTCATGTGGCCTTTCTTCTTGAGGGATAAGAGAGTGGTTTTAAACATGAGTGGGAGGATCACGGTCACAAGGGTAAGTCCTCTGGAGACAGTGAATTCTTGCAGTTGTTCTTGTGGCACATCTTTTGGGAAGTTCTGGAGAGAAGTCACATGTCAGAGCAGCTCTTGCCCAGAGTGGGTTTACAGTCGGGGCTGTTCAAGGCGAGGTGTCTGTGATCGTGTAGTCTGAGGGCTGGTATTTAAGCAATTCTGAGTCTTTCACAAGCCACTCGTTTTCAGGAATGTATATGACTCCCTGCACCAGCCCTATCTTGGCCACTGTCCTTGTGCCTACAATGTTGTTACCGCTCTTAAACTTCACTGGAAGGGTTCTTTAGGCTGCAGTCTTCGTGCAGGGGCCAGATGTTTCCACCGTCTTCTCTATGTCAGCTTGTAAGCAGCGAGCTCTTGACTTGTCTGATATTCTTGCCTGTGTCTATAATCTAACTGAAGAACTAGTATTTCCCTGAGTTGCTTAGTTCTGAAAACATTTGGCTAAGCCGGAGCAATCTCTTTTATGCTGTATTCATGAGATCAGCGTTTGCGGCAAAGGCAGGACAAACACAGGCAGGGCTTCACCGCCCTTCACAATCTTTCAGTCTTGCCAGTCAGCCCAGAGATGAAGTTAGCCCAGAGGAAAACAAGATGACACTGAAGTGAGGAAGGGAGATGCTGCGAACCAAAATTGGTGTCTGGTGTTGCTGCTCTACAGCTCACTGTCAGCTGACGTGCATCCTGCTGCTCTTAGCATCTACCAGATCGCCTGGTCTGAGGCAGCCTGAAACCTCCTGCAAACCTCTCCATCAATACGCAATTTGCAGCGGTGGTGTTCCCCAGGCAGCCCCTGGGGCTTGACCTGGGCCTAGCCACGACAGACTATAACTACACATTACTGCTTTTTCTAGCCCAGCCCAAATTTGCTGTGCCTTTTCATGTGGCAGATTTTGCTGTAAGTTCACCTGATCAAAGGGAACCGAAAAAGTTATACGGTGCATGATACTGTGATCTCCTCAAACCCTGGGCACTGAAGGGGCTGATCTGAGCTCCCCAGTCATGAGGCATTTGCTGGCCCAGGAAAGCATGCTCTGACCTCGCAGGAGGGTGGCTGGAGACACCTCGCTGTGACCGGCTCTGCTGGGCTCCGGGGTTTAGAAGGTCAGTTCTGCCTCAGGAGGTCTCACGTCAGCGTCACAGCTGTTTTACTTAAGCAAGAAGCTCCGTGGGGTTCAAGCTGCAGGGAACTGTACTTTTCAGCATGAGCCACCTCAGACAAGCTGTTACATAGCAGTGGTACCTGCTGCTGATCAGGTAGACTTAGGTACCAAAAGAAGCAGGGGTCTTATGCTTTTTGGCTTTGCACGGCTAGTGAGTGACACAAGGCAGTAGGAGGAGAAGCGATGAAGAAAGTATCCTGAGAAACAGGCTAGAAGTTGAATGTTACAAGTCGAAACTCTCTGAAAATGTGCCAGACAATTGGTGATGGTTTAAATCTCACTTCACCATCCACGAGATCTGGATGCCAGCAAACAAGAAGATAATCAGAAGGCAATTTTGTTTCTGGCAACACTTTGATCTGAGGCAGCTCATGTGCTTAATGTTTTTCATTTAAGTTTCTTTCGGAGACATCACTGGGAAGTGATGAAAAACATCACAGAAGAAAATCATGTTGCTAGCATTACGTAGATATAATATATATTAAAAATACATAGTATATCTACATAAATATTCACATACATGCATATGTGTATATATACCTAACTGTATCTATATCTAGAAATTCAAGACTCAAAGAAGAGGAATGTCGTCTGTGACTCATTTAAGGCCAACAAGCCAATCTTGGGGTCCAAAGTCTTTAGTAAGAGACAAGATCATGACAAGAACCCGGAGCAAAATATGCACAGGAGTGACTGTTTGAGGAGTCAGAATTAGTCTGTGGCAAAGAAAATAACATTTCTGAAAGGCAGTAACTAAAGCTACATTTTTTCTTATGGATGCTACATGAGGTGACACCATGGGTGGTAAGGGCAATCCAGAATATTGGATGAAAAGAGTGGCAGAAAGTCATGGCCAACAAAAACATCATCTAGAAATGCACTGAAAAACAAAGTAAGCAAAGATAATGCCTGATATTTGGGAAGATATGCAAAATTCAAATGACTTATGTCACTTTGCAAGAGTGCATGCACCAGCAGAGTGTGCATAGCATGAATAAAGATGACAACAGCATCACTAGCTCAGAGCAATTCCTTCTTTGAACAATGGACACTGCTGCAGAAGACGAGTAGAATATTAGCTTGAAATCAAATGGAACATTTATGAATTTTATGTTGGACACAGGTAGACAAACTGGTGTGGGGCCAGAAACACAGATATTATCATGGAGGTAACATCCACAGGCAGTAGGGAATGAGTTGGAAATGCTGGGCCTTACAGTGGGAAGCTTATCTTTACCAATGGAATGTATGAACTAAATGTGTAAGTAAATAATAAATTAAGAAAACAGAATCTGCAGATGTGCCAAAGGTGGGGAGGGGCTCTATTTTTTGCTTAAAAACATGTAATAAAAAAAGTACAGTTATTAAAGTGAAAAAAGACTAAATATATTCCATAAGGACTTAAGGGCATCTTCCAGAGGGTAGGCAAGGAGGTAAAAAACCCCAGACTAAGTGTGAGTAAACCTATCTATCCCCTATCTAATGCCTTCAAGACAAGGTTTTCTCTCATCCTAAACCAGAAGGCAAAAACTCCTCTAGTGAAGTTGTTGCTGTTGAATCACAAAGTAAGTAAAGCATCCCTCCAGAGTGGATAAAATTTCTGGGCATTGCAGGGGAAAAGAGAACCTGTGGTTACATATTGATATATTAAATAAGGATATGACAGCTAAAGCCTGGTTCTCAGAGAGTGACATCTTTGGTAACATGGACATTGACAAAGGTACTCTGTGTGTGATATGTTTGCTCACCCCACCTCGTGTCTGCTCGAGGAGCAGCTGAGGAGCTGCTGACTGCGCTAGATCATTCTATGTGCCCATAGGACCAAGTGATGTTCCCAGGCAGAGTTCAGCAACATCCCCACTGCTCTGCACCCCGTTTTTCCCTTGTCTTGGATGAGAAATTTGCCTCCACTTTCACAGTCATTTTGCCCTGTCTCTGCCTTGTTTATGATCCTACCTATGTTACAGTACTGATGAGGTGAGTTTTTTTCCCCCTTTCTGGCCATTATTTAATGAATTACTTAATGAAAAGTAACTTAATGAAAACTCTGACACTGTTCAAGCCTTGGGAGACTGTAAGTGCATCTGGTTCATTCTGGGATCTGGGTTAGAAACCTCTCCCAGCTCCATGGTGCCCTTTGCTTCTTCGTCTTGGGGCAGAGGTCTGTGTGGCTCCCCAAAAGTCTTATCTCAGCAGGTAAATGATTTTTTCCTTTCATGAGTTTACTCCTGCAGATGGCTGGTGGCCTGGACTAGCTCACAGTGACAAAGCTGCAGAAAAATGATTGAGGGATATTAACAGAGAACTCACTCTGTCCCCAGATCAGCATCACAAGTGCCCTGCCTGCCTTTACTAATGAGATGACCGACCTGTGTGAAAATAGGAGCAGGTCTTCGCACATGTGGAGATCACAATAGTGAACACACAGTTGCAGGATGCTGAAGCTCCTGCTGCTCCCTGAGTCCAACATAAGGAAGATGAGTCTTCTCTGGTGCACAAATGGCAATGACCATCCTGCCTGCGTGCTGCATAACTGGTTTTGCTTCTGCATGGAAACGCGTCATGTCTTCATATTCCACCAGTCCCCCAAATGTTGTCTTCACTTTCTCTGAAAGTTTTATCTCAAACCCTAAAAAATGATAAATCCTTTAACTTTCAATGTACTCTGCTGTGTTTAACTAGAAATGAGCAAAAATAGGTTTGAGGAATCCAGAGAGGCAGATGCGGTTTAGTGAAATGACCTTTCCTCTTCCCAAAGTTGGGGCATCATCAGTAATTGCTTGTTCCTTGAGAGAAGCAGTAGCTGGGCTGGAAAAGGCAGGATCACTGCATCTCTGTGCCCTTCAATGAGATGCTACGGGTTCTGTCTGCCCCACTGCAGGCCTTCAGGTCTGGCATGGAGACCAGTGGGATCAGATTTCTTATGATACAAGCTAGTTTTCACGCTCTTTATTGGCATGCAAATGCCAAGAGAGGATGTGTTTAAAGACTCCTGTAATTTTTCCGTTTTGCTAGGACGGGTGTGAAAAGGAAGGGTCCAGTACTGGTGTGACGTATGGTGAGGAAAAAAACCAGTTGCCAGGCAGCAAGAGGTGGCCTCAAGGACCGGAGTCTTCCTACAAAACCTCCCAGGGGAGCTAACCGGGATTTTAGGATGGTGGGTGGGAGTCAGAGAGGAGCAGGAATTACTGTGCAGCAGTGGAGGAAGGTGGAAAGAAGCCTGTGGGACCAGGAGTTAAGGTGTCCTTCCAGGCTGCTAGATGAGAGAGAACAGTGCTGCTTCAGACACAAGGCTGGGCTGATAGGGTAATAGCTTGCTATAGTCAAACTGCAGAGTGGGATTATTATGACTTTGGATAAGAGCTATTAACTATTGTTAAGGTGATTGATCACTTTTATCTTTTTGTTATGGAAGGAGTTTCACAATCAGAGCTAATCATGGGGCATTACCATGCCCCTGTCTGCTTAAACGCTGAAATCCAGAGAGATTGTGAGATGATTACAAAAAATTGCAAGACTGCCATTTCCATATTGAACATGGACTGAGCAAAAATCATAACAACATATGTATTGCTGAGACACCCCATGTAGGGGAAAACACTTGTGAAGTTTGCTTTCAGCCTCCGGAGAGGGAAACAAACAAGTTTGCTCACTGTTCTATTTTGCTTTTCCAGCACACAAAGTTTCTATAGTTCAAAGACTGCGCTGCTGTGTGTCTCCTATGGTACGTGCATGTCTGGGTTCTCCGGTACTGACCTCTTCCACCTCTCGCAAGATTTGCTGAGGTTTCATCAGGGAAAGCTCAGAGAGATGTTTACTTGTAGATATGTTTAAAGCAAGGAGTAATAAAAGCGCATTTCACATGCAGAGGAATGGAGAGGCAGGTTTGAACTCAGTGTTGCATGGCCAAAGAGATGCATTCGGGTGTTTCCAGAGCAGCGAGATGCTTTCCAAGAACACAGACTTCCATCTCACTCTCTTGCATGGTGTTGGTAGGGCTTTTTATGAAGCTTCTATCTGAGAAGACTCAAGCTCATGGCCTTGTTCTGTTTGATGGGAAAAGAAAAATCCATATTAATTAAAAATTTTCCAGGTTCTGAGAAAACCAGCTGGATCAAGTCATAGAAGTTCTAGATGAATTCAGCATGGAGATCTGATCAGGAACAGAAGAACTAGTCCATGAGACACACTCTCCAGCAGCACATGGATGATCCAAGATTAAGACTCGAAATGCCCAGAACATATCAAATAAATTCACACCTATGCCTTGGTGTTCTCACCAGTGACGAAAGAGAGCAAAGAGAATATATGTTAGCCCTACACTCAGCATCAGGAAAGTGGCATCAAGGAAGCAGCTTTTTTTTCTGTGCTTTTTCAAGTCTCATTTTCTCTCCTTGCGCGCACCATGAAGACCAACCTACAAAAATAATGAATATCCACCATAAACATTATAATGTTCAGCTCCTATTGGAAGGTGCGTGTTCAGCATGACCTTGCAGAAAATGTGCATATAATAGTAAACATAGTAGAAAGAAGAGGCAAGAGACTGCATCAGGACTAGACAGAGTGGAAAAATACCAGTGACACTGGCCTGGCAAGTCAAACTTGGATTGAATTGTACAAATAATAAATGGTGCAATAAGAATTCTGCAACTAAGTAGCATATTATTGTGCACAATATTAATAATGTGCCAGAACAGCAGTGCATGTGTTCACCAGTGTCTTGAAATGTTATTTCTCTGCAATGACTGACTACTACAGGCAAAAAGAGATGTCTCCTACTGCAGCTAGCCTGTGTCAGAGACCTCATGCAAAGAAACTTTTCCCTGTCACTACCTCACTCGTTTAAAGCCTGTTACTTCAGGAAGCTCCTTCCTCGCATCTTCCCTGGTATTTTTCCACTTTCAACTAGGAGCATGAACTCTTTTGGCCCTAAAGCTCAATATTGACAGAATCTGCTTTTGTGCATAACAGGCCCAGTTCTGCTTTGAAATTATCACCTTCATAGTCTACGAATGGGAACATCAGTAAAGACGTAAGCTTTGTAGGATATTCCTGGATCAGTGGGTTTCAGCACAAGTCCATGTACATGAATTGCCCAAAAGACACCTACATGGGTGTTCTTTGTTCTCCTTTGACATGGATGACCCCTAATGGGTATTTAACCCATCAATTTATTGATCATAACCCATTCATCTGTCACCAATGCAAAAAGGGTCCTGTTCGTAGATACTATGCAAATGGACAGAATGATACATACATAGAAGAATTTGGAGATGTTTTATATGACTAAAAGTACCAGTCTTGGGAGGAGATGATTTTGCAGGCAATGGAGGAGAGTCAGTGTCAGCTGGTGTGCCCAGATTTCAGACTGCTTTCTGAGCAGAGGGGAAAACCAACTCTAAAGTTTATGAATGTGCATGCTAGCTAGATTAGATTTGTACTGATAGATTTTGTTTCCGTTCTTTCTCTCTCGCCTAGTTTAATATGCATGGCTATATATGGAGAAAATGCGTCTCTGTGCTGGCATAGCAAAGATAACCTTGAAGAGTATAAATGAATGTACGTATTGATGGAGCAATTTGTGTTTTTATTGATTTCTTGCTGTGTCTCGCTGAATTCCTAGTATGTAGAATAGGCTGTAACTATTTTGTTATGAAGAATGCTACAGAATATATTTTCCCACACCAATTCTTAGGGGACATAGACAATTTATACATGAGAATATGAAAGAAAGCATATGGTATATATTGATCATTATTATTTATTGCTATAAGTAGGATTTAGGGCTCCAGCTAGAGATACAAGACTTGAGATCAAAAAAGGGGTGGCGTATTTTCTGTATAGGAAGGCAGAACTGCCAAAATGAAATACCGAGATTCAAAGCCTAAAATACATATCTTTTGCCAATGTGGAGAAGGTTGAAGGTGAAAGGGTGACACAGTGACGTGTTCCTGAGAAGAATGGCTGTTGTCATAGAGTAACGATTAATGCTGTCAAAATGCAAATGGGTAGCTAGGAAAGGAAAGGCTGGGCCGACTCTCCTCTGTGCTGGGGGACTGGCTTGTGCTGTAGAAGTTTTGCCAACCAGGTAAAGTGAGGCTGGGTGTCACCAGCGTGGAGTGCACTGGGCTGAGATGAGGATGTCAACCATGTCCAGAGGCAGGTACCACCCCAGGCCTTGATCTTGCACATGCTTCTGGACCTGAGATCCTTTCATTTCTTTGAAACCAGTTATCTTCTACATGCACACAGGGGTCTGTAAACTAGGGATCTAGCTTGAACTGGTGATACAATGATTAGCAGTATTAAACTGAAGACTGTGGATGTCACTGTGGGTAGCTTGGTTGGATTATCTTCCTTTCATGTGTGTTTTGCCATGCCTCCTCCTATTGCACACTCCATCTTCTCTGAGCAGGGAAATAAAGCAGAGAAATGCGTTAGAGTACTAGCTCCTGTGCAGCCTTGCTGGGCTTTGAGAGCGGGCAATGCAGAGCCCCCAAGTGCTGTTTAAGGCAGCTCTACACCAAATTTGAACCAAGCCTCCATTCAGCTCAAGGAGTGGAAACTGCACCTTTCTTCTCCGGTTGCTTGTGAACAAGGAGATGAGCAGTGTGTTCGTCCTGCTGCACAGAAATTGGTGATGTCAGAGACACCACGCTGGGAAGAAGGCCCCTTCATTTGGCCCAATATTTGCTTTCTGAAAATGTCCAAAAGTGGATGCCTAAGAAAGCACATAAATAACAGTGCACATGCAGCACGACACTTCCCTTCAGACACTGAAGGAGTTTCTAAGCTTGAGGTTGCCTCTGAACCTGTGTTAATAGGCGCCAATGGCACCATCCTCCAAGAATTTTTCTAATGTCTTCTGAGCTCATTTAGGCTTTTGGCATTTGTAACATCCTCTGGTATTAAACACTGCAATTAAATTATACTTTGTAACAAAAAGTACTTCCTTTGATTTCTGTGTAGAACTGGGCCTCTTAATTTTAAAGAAGCATACATGGCAATTAATAAGTCTTTTAAAATGGAGAAGGGAGGTCATGAAGCTGATCACAGAATCACAGAATGGTATGGGCTGGAAAGGACCTCTGGGGATCGTCTGGTCCAACCTCTCTGCCGAACCAGGGTCACCTACAGCAGGCTGCACACGACCTCGTCCAGGCAGGTTTTGAATATCTCCAGAGAAGAAGAATCCACAGCATCTCTGGGCAGCCTGTTCCAGTGCTCCGTCCCCCTCAGCTGGAACTTCCTATGCTTCAGTTTGTGCCCGTTGCCCCTTGTCCTGTCGCTGGGCACCACTGAAAAGAGCTTGGCCCCATCCTCCTGACACCCACCCTTCAGATATTTGTAGGCATTTATAAGGTCCCCTCGCAGCCTTCTCTTCTTCAGGCTGAAATTTATGCAACAATTTAAATTCGATAATAATTTATATAGTATTTGGTGTTAGTAAGCATTTTGTAGAAAAATCTTGCAAGAATAAAATATTTTAATTATAAATATTGACTGGGCAAGACCTAAATTTTACTTACTGAAAGATGGGTGTATAAACATTTCTTTCTTTTGTGAGACTATGTTCCCTCTTTCAAATTATTTTCTTGGGAATTCTTTCTTGAATAAGAAATGTATTTTTTGTTATTCCTTAAATGTTGCTTCTGTAGTTTCCTTATTCACATACAGAAACTCATGCAAGGCTGTCTCCAATGATCTTCAAATCTTACATAAATTTATTAAAGATAGCATGTATCTCAGGTTAGTTTGTGTGCAGCGACACTTGTAAAGAAATCAGCGTATTTGTCATCAACTTTTTTCCACCTGTTTTAGATTAGTACCTGCTCCCTCACTTAGTCTTAGTTCTCAATATGTGCTCTACTGAAAGTCAGAAAGAATACAGAGTGTATTACCTGTGGTTCAGGGTGTCTGCTAATAATGATTTGCACTGCACCAGGGTCGCAATGGCTTAGCACAGCATAAACTTCATTAAGAGTTGTATTTTGTACTGAAGCTTCATTAATTTCAATAATTTCATCTCCACACCTACAGAGATGTTAAAAAAAGAGAGAAGTTGTAAACAAAAAAATTTTCTTTTTCTCCCAACCTTGTCACCCATGTGAAAGCAAAAAGCAAACTCATGTTGTTGACCTCTAATTTGATCACAGATTAAATCATTGTGTCTCTCTGTTCCTTTTACAGAAAATGGAATGGGCATGACTTAGATGTCAAGGTCTTTTTGATCTGTCTTGTTGCGTGCAACCTTTGAGCTTTCTTTATGTTCAGCTATGCACACTTTGTGTCTGTGATCTTTCTGCTGTACACAGCTCAGCTGCTGCTTCCACCTACATCTTCCTTCCTTCCTTTCAAGTTAACACTTCACTTTTCACATCTTTATGGTCTGCCAGTGTTATTTAAGGTCAGAAAGGATGTTGTGGTTCTGCTACATATGAATAACTTGTGAAAAGAAAAATTCTAGTGATAAACCATTGTAATCCTGCCGACTGCTAGACTGAATCTTTCTAGATGAAATCCAAATGTGGCCCACATGGAAACTGAGACTGCCCTTCTCTGCTGTACTGCAAATACCCACATGCACACATTAAGAAGCTGACTGAAGGCACTGATTTGTATCATACAAACTTTCAAATAGTGTAAGACCACAGTTCTTTCAGCTAGAGTCTTAGGCATGTAGAGAGGAGGATTGCACAGCACCTGAAGTTAAATCAAAAAGCCTTCACTGAAAATGCTGTGTTCTGTTCAATTCTAAATATGTTCAACACTACTAATTGGTCATAAATTCTACAAAGTTAATTTCTATCCTTCCACTAAAGCTCATTTCTGCAAATCTGGGCAAGACAGGATAGAATTTGAGGAGCTTGTGTCAGGAAAAAATGGTGCTCAAACTATCCAGAATATGCCATGTTTGGTTTTTTTCCAGATACTTTCTCACTGGGAAATCTCCTCCAGGAAGAATGCTATATACTTGTCTAAGACCTCCAAAGCTAGCCCAGCCTAGACAAGAGACAATAATTCCACTGGGTTGCTGTATATTTGGAAGCACAACATATCCTAAATATGCATGGTCAAACCCTCAGAATAGCATATATGGTTTAAACCCAAAACTCCCAGAAAGCGCTATGACGTCCTGTCCAAACAGGTCAAAAATAAACCCATAAAACAGAGCACTGAAAAACTTGTGGCAGAAGACAGATACTCTTTCTTGACCTACCTGAGTCTCCCATCCATATGTGCCACTGAACCTGGTGAGAGGGTGTGAATAAAAATCCCTGAAATACACTGGAAGTAAGGGATGCTACATAATCCAATTCCAAGGCCAACACCTGGCTCTGAAAGAATTAATAATAAAAATATACATAAGAAGCAGTTAAAACAAACTATTAGAGACACCTTTTTCAAAAGGTCTGTCTTCAATTTAATTTGTTTTTTCTATACAAAGAGAACCAGTGTGTTGTGTTCATGACTGTTTCACATTCAATATTTGCTGCTGTTCCTACTGCTTTTTTCCTTTTTTTTTTTTTTTTTTTTTTTTTTTTCCCCCATCTTGATTAAAGTAATTGCACACCAGTATTGCTTGTGGGGTTCCAAGGTCTGGTTTGAAATTCATTACTGGTATGTCACATACACAATGCAATGCAGGTTCTTCTTACAGAAGAATTCAAATGCCTTTATAGGGAGACAGAATAGGAAAAAAAAAAGAATAAAAATTGAAGGGGGAAAAAAACAACCAAAAATTATGGATGTGTGGCTATTGTGTGCTGTATCATCTCAATCCCCTTTCTGTTTTATATAATAAAGCTTAAGATTTTTGTGAATTTACCCTCTTGGCTCTGGACAATCACTCTAATGTCAGATCCCATACCATGGGTTTGGTAAGTCATACTGTTACCTCGTAGAGACTTTGCCTTTTTCGTTGCTTTGATGTTCCCATATTTAAAAGTTTATTTTATTTTGCTAGTGCTGTTTATAAACATATGGTGAAAGTTGGAGAGGAGGTGAAAGAACTACAAGAAGATACAGATATGTATTTTATTTGTCTGTAAGCCTTTTCAAGAATGGAATGAACTGCTTGCATAATTATGGGTAAGGGTTGCATAATCTGCTTAATAATTGGTAGCTGCTGCCAAGAGGTTTACTTTTTCATGTGAAGGATATGAGTGTGACTAATGCTTGAATGAAAACAAAATTAATGGTTGGCTCTTGAGGACAGATGGTGTTCAGAATCCTGCTGTTGATAGATAGTTGTTAGCACTAAGACAGGCACCAAGATCTAATTTAATTTATTAAAAAAACTTAGTTCAGAAAAAGAATCAAGTTAGTGAGGACAGACATTCAGCGAGAAAATGAAGAGTGTTTTGTGAATCAGTGTCTTGTTTGCCAGTGCTCAGTTAATTTTAACACTTACCTTTGTTTAGGGTAACTTCCATTATGACCCTGTCATTGGGCTTTGTAGCATTTAAGGAGAATGCTGCACTTTCTGAACTGAAAGAGCTGTTTTCTTTGGTTATGCATGTACTAGAGCTCAGTGACTGACACAAGTGGGGTGACAGACAGCTGGAAGCAGAATGAGGTGGGCTGAAGCTTGTCCTGACTGTAAGTGTCAGAAGACCCTTTTTGGCCTGCTAGAAAGAAAAGATAAGGAATGAATGGGTTGAGTTCACATGCATGTTGTGTGTAAAGACAGAAATTGTGCTGGAAGGAGACTACATAACCTTGAATTTTTGTAAAGCATCATAATGCGTTAATCCATGCATGGATTCTCCATTCAATTCCAGGATTTCATCTCCTGTTTTTAAAAAGGAAAATAGTACGATGTTACTATTGCTGTATTGTGCAATAAGTTACATGATACATACATTTACACAAAGGAGTCTTGCAAATGCAATAATGGATGCAGGTGTAAGTAATTTAGGGCTCATTTCAGCTTCACTTTAATCTGCCTTTAGGTATCATTCTTTGGGAATCTGGAATGGGAAAAGGGAAAGAAGAGGAATTTCCCACCTTCTTGTAGCCTTCCATCAGCAGCAGCAGCTCCACCAGGAAAGATGGTTTTCACATAAATGCCTATTGGTCCATAGATGCTGTCTTTCCCTCCAACAATACTGAAGCCTAAACCCTAATTTATGGAAGAAAAACTGTGTGAGAGCCAATGCTCAGTTCTCATGATAATTCATTTGCAGTTTCATCTGCCTGAGCTACATGGGCAGTACTATCTAATGGAGTAGTATAATACATGAAAAAATAGTTAACCACATGCCCGTAGTAAAAGCAAAAGAAAATTCCAGCTGAATACCCTTATAATATGCTTTCTGTTTCTTGCCATCAATCCATTCACTATTATAAGCACACAGGAAGGTGTCTAAATTTTTTAGTTTGCCCCTAAACCAATAAGCAATCTTGAGAGATCCATTTATCCTGAGAGATCCATTTATCCATTCTCCTTAATTTCCTCTCCCATAAATGAGATTGATAAAATGTTGTATAAGATCTTGATATTACTACTAACCTCAGACACATAGATGGAGATCTTATGGAGATACCTCTCTCTTACCATCTACCATACACAGTTAATATGTGCTGTAAGTTTAAGCAACACCAATAGACCTTTGTAGGTAGATACTTATTATTTACTTATTCTTTGCCCTTCCTCCCCTTATATAAAAGTCAAACACTACCTGCTACCCTTAGAAGGATGTTACAGGACTAATTCACACCTCTGAAGCCATTTACCATCCCTCAAATGAAAAGTGAAAGTCCTGTGCTGGTGACATACTCATAGACTCCCAAAATACAGACAACAAAATACTGTTTTGTAAATGAGGATGATCATACTTCATGCAACGATTTCTGAGAGTCATCTCACAGCTTAAATAGTTATAAATAAAATATTAACTATTTTAACTTATAAAGTTATTAATGAACAAATTCAGATCCTTATTCAACAAGCTCAAAAGCTATGTGCTCAAGTTCATAGCTTCTGTATTCTATTTTTAAGCATCTTCAGTGACATTACTTTTGTAGATACAACTATTTTCTGTCTTTCTGCAGACTTTACTGTGGCTTTTGCAAACGTTTATTGGTTTTCACTGAGGTCCTGCATGTTCCTGGTAGCTTTTGTTTTCCTTCTCAACAGAACTGTCTCTATGGTTCAACTCTGACTTTAGGAAGCTCTAAGGTTGCTGTGCTAGTGCAACGTAAGGATGACACAGATCCGATGATTTCAAGCCAAAAACAGTAGCAGTGAATGTCCATGTTGGTATTGCTAGCTTGGTGTGGAAGTGTTATTAGAACCTGAATACTATGCTTCAGCAAAGAGATACTTCAGCAGGTTAAGAAGCAAGGGAATGATAACTAATCACTCTTGGTAAAGCCTGGATATGAATTGGCAGCCCAGAAGTAGCAGCCTTAATACCTGAAGTCATTTCCCTGCACTTTGCAGCTTACATTTGCGAAATGAAGTAAAACCCTCTGGTAAATCAACAGAGCTAGTCTCACCTTCCCTTGTCCTTTCATCAACACGATGTTTGAAATTACTGAAGCCTGTGAGCCACAGGAGGTGTACACCAGCTGTGCTGTACTTAGTGATCTAGATGGCCTTGAAATTGCCTGTGAACACAAAAAAACAAACAAACAAAAAACAAAACCAAACCAAACAAACAAAAAAAACCACAACAAAAAACGAAAACATTTTAATGCAGAACCAGAAATTCTTGAACATACATGAAGACAACTTGTTTATTTCAAAATTTCCTCTTTGTAACTGATGGTACTCAATTTTTTTTTTTTAAATCAATTATCTCTGGTTTTCAGAAGCCACTTGTTATTCGGACAATCACTGCACACTGAAATTATCCTGCAGTAACTAAATTAGAGGGAAACTAGAATGTTGGCCCTTGAAGTGGTGCAATGGTGTAGAAAGATATATTTGTGCTCTCATTTGATTCTCCATGCTACAATCCCATTTGTGGCCATTAGGGGTCCTAAATAAGTATTATCGCATTTGCCTTTAAGAACTGACCTAAGAAACAAGACATTCTAACACCTTCTCTCATCTTGTCACTAAATAACTTTATCTTGGGACATAGAGAACCTGTTTTCAGCATTTCCCCCAAAATGTGATTTAGTGCCCACAAAAGTTCTTCAGGCTGTGAACTGCCCTGCGCTGCCTCTGATAAGCCACCACATAGGCTTCTTTCTACAGCTGAAAGAGGTGAAGCACATCCTTTTTGCTTAATAACCAAGGCAAGAAATTTCTCAGTGCTTTTCCTCCCTCTTTTCCACAGACAGTGGATTTCTGAACTCCAGCCCCTGAGATTTGACCCATTTTATTGAACCTTTAATGAAATATTTCATGAAAACCTCTTGTTTGAACATGGAATTGGGTATTAGAAGCTAATTTAAGCACTGACAGAAGCCATTACCAAAAGCTAACCATGCATGAAGTTCAGCAGGGCCTGAGTTAACTGCACTCATTACGAGTCCAAGAGAGTTCAACACCTTTTTTTTTCATGCAACAAAGTGAAACTAACAGGTGTTTGAAGTGTGTGGGACATCAGCCAAAATTTCAGCTTCTGCATATGTGAGAAAATAAATCTCATTTTTGACGTGAAAACAAGATTATTTATTCAACATGGGGTTGGGAACATGATTAAGAGGGAAAAGTCTGTGCAACACCAAAAAGCATACTCTCTGAAAAGTATACCTCTGCCAGATCTGGGTGATCGCTTATTCCATTGTGGTGGATCTTCTGCATCTGAAATCGGAAGTTTTCAAATTTCTTTTGCTTCTGTGTGAGGGGGTATATTTTGTATTTCTGTGTGTGGTGGGTAACGATACCGAAAGCCAGGATGCCAGTGAAAAGCCGATGGGCAGCCTCTGCCAGGCAGGACCTTCAAGCAGGAGGAAGTCCAGCCGATCTCTGAGGGTCTGCCCATCTGCACGGCTGTTGTTTGGTTGGGGTTTGTGCTCTGGTTTGCCACCTCCTCAACCCCCTAAAGCCGCAGGTCAGGCTGTGGTGCCTGCAGGGTGAGGGGCTGGCCGGGAGAAGGCAGGGGAGCAGCGGCGAGTCCCCAGTCAGGCCTCGGGCAGGGCGGGAGGTGGCAGCTGGGGGTAAGGAGCTTCACCTCCATCTCCCCACTCCAGGCTTGAGCCTGGGGACCTTCAGCCGTAAATACACACACCCTCTCTACCCTGCCCAGCCTCCACTCTCCCAGCCTGTGGTGAATCACTTGGCATCCATCTGGAAAGCAAGAGACTGGCAGTCTCTAGGCTATGCTAATAGAGTTGTTTAAATATGTCTGATTCACTGTGGGGCAGAAAGCGGGATGGCTCACGAAGCCAGCACGGACGGGACAGCAACTGCCAGCCACGAGGCGAGTCCATACCTGCTTGTGGCCACGGCTGGGCCAACGGACGTGACTTGGGAGGCTCGAGGCGGTGGGGCCCAAAGCTCAGGCAGGGTTTTATCGGCCACGTGCACAGGGCATCCCCACAGCCAGCAGTGCGGAGATGCCTGGGAAGGGCCCCTCAGCGGTGAGCTCTGAGGTGGCTCCGGGCAGCTGCCAAGGTGGTGTGAATCCCCCAAAAGGGAATTTACACAGGCTGTAAAACCTGCTGGGCCGCGGGGACGGAGAAGCAGGCGAAGAAATGGGGTTTTGCTGGCACCGAGCCTTTCCTGTTCTCCTATTCCTCACAGAGAAGGGATGGGGTTCAAAAGTGAAGGAGGCAGGCATGGGCCATCTTCCCTGACAGGGCCTGCAAGGAAGGCAGGTTTTGGCAAGAAACGTGACTGTCAAGGTCATTGAGAGATGATTAATGGAGAGAGTTTTGTCTGTTTTTCAGGTGATTTCCTGCAGCACTTACTGGGGTTCTCCCTCCAGAGCAGTCCAGCTGTTGGGAAAGGGATTTGCGGCTGGTGTGGAGGGCATGGGGCTGCCGGTCTCTGAAGGGCAGGGCTCTCCGCGGCGCCGCGCTGTTCATCTCCCCGATCCAGTACGGGTTTGCACCTGTCAGATGCGGAGACAGAGGCTGGGTCGTTTCTCAAGCATTGGACATCTCTGCATGTTCATTTTGTAAGGTAAACGATACTTAGAAATTTTCTTCCTCTTGTAAATCTTTCTGTGAAAGGAGTGATGTTTTCAGCCCTCACTGTGGGGATAGCCGTTAATGTTAAATATAGTAAAAAGCAAACATTCCCTGCCAAAAGAGCACTGGCCTACTTAGAATAACCTTAAAAGCCGTAAAATAGAATGCTTATGCACAAAACCACTGATTGTAGGATATTGTGAATATAAAAGCTGATGCTTTTATGCATCAGCAATTCTCAGCTGAGGATCACAGACTAAATTGGACAGTCGCTGCAGTTTCTGTCAACACTGCAGTACCATCACGCAATGAAGTGCTGTGCTGTGCACTCCCCGAATATTACAGGAGACAGGATTACTTCTTTGCAACTTACTGGTTGAGTTACTGCGAGTCCGTTGACAAGCAGCTTTACCATGCAGAAAACCATTTTGTATTTCCAAAGGCCTTTCCTTACAGGTTGATGCTTCCTGAAAAAAAAAAAAAAAAAGAGTAAGTCTATTGCAAGAAATTCTCAAATATGTTCTAAACTTAAAAATAAAATTTCTCCTAATTTGACTTGCACAAATTTCAGCCTGAATCAAGAAACATGGAGCAAAACTAATTATTTAAAATAACTAGAATTATAAAGGAGAATGTAGCTCAAAACTTTGCTATAAATATGATTATAACTTGCCAAAATAATAAGAGAGAAATAGATGCTGCTCTTTAGTCAAAATGGACAGAAAATTAATTGAATACCCCTAGCTGGTTCAGACAAATATTTTAATGTTTGGGTAAACTGTAGCTATGCTTGTCTAATTCCTGGACAGATCTGGCACTTCTGGGTATGCCATTTCCATCACATTAGAAGGGTGTTATTTTAAAAATGAAAATGCTTAGGCCCAGCTTTGCAATGGTGGATAGGTGTCTAACTTCTGCTGATTTCAGAGGGGTCATTTTTGGTCAAAACACAGTCCAGGTATTTAAAAACCTGTGGCTTAGGCTTTAGTGTTTTCAAAAAATTCAGCCCCTTCCACTTGGAAACTTTTAGTTGCTTTTGAAAATATGGCCACTAATTCTAGCATTTAAAAACTTGTAGATAAAACACTGAGGTTTCTAAATGCAAATTTTTAGAACAGTTTGAAAATAAATAAATGTTCACATCTGAGTAAGAGTTGATGTTAGGTATAATGTCTGGATGTGTATCATTCCTGAAAGTCCTGCTGCTTTTGTGACACAGGGAATGCCATTGATCCTGAGGGAATCACAGTTAAAGAACATTGCTAAATACAGACAGCATATGGAAACTGATGGAAAGATAGTAAAACTCCAAACAGAAAAGGGTTTTTGCTTAGCGAAATTCTTCGGGGGCTAAGAAAGCCACAAGCGCAGCATCAGAGCAAGATCTATATGTTCTAATCTGTCTGGAACCAACTAAGACAAACACTTTCTTCCAGAAGCCTGATTTGGTAGTGCCGTTTGGAGATACCTCTAAGAACCAATAAATGATCATTTTCCTCTTCCACAGCAGGTGGAGCCATTGCCAAGTAGCAAAATCTACTAGGGCTTCCCAGCCACTTCCCCTAGAGAACTGCAGAGAAGATCCTTAAAGAGGCGTTCTGAAAATGATTTTGCAGTGTTTCTCTTACCAAGCTATCTAGCTTTAAAAGCCTTTGATATTAACCCTTAATTAATTTGGTGCAGGCTTCTCTTTTAATGCACAGTTCACCTGGCTGCTTCTTGGGTGGTACGGTGCTACAGAAGCTTAATGTAGTTCATCTCTGGCCACTTAGGCATTTAGAGGAGAGAAAATAAACAAAAATCTTGGCAGAATCCAGCAGACATCTGGGGAGACAGTTCACTGCTGTCCTAGAAAGAGATGCACTCTACTCAGACCTGATAGCAGCTCCAGTCAGGGGTGTTTTCTCAGTCTAGGATTACATCAGAGCTTTCTGTGGGACCCTATTGCAGATAACAAGAAGTGCCTTTTTTCCTTGAGTATCAAGATCTGAAGCCTGCAACAAATCTCTGGCTGATCTCTATTGTCTTGAAAGTGGTAAATGTGTGTTAGGGGACTAACCCTGTCCAGTCATCTTCCTCAGATTTCTTCCAGAATTTGCAAGTGAAAAGCCTTTGGTGCCATCTAGTTTGGGGTGAGGATGAGAGGACAAGAAGCCTGAAATGAAATGTTACTAATCCAATGAAACGGTCTCTGTGAAAGAAAGATCAAAAGGGTTTTCCACTGAAAGATTTTGTGGTAATTCAGGGTTGCTGAGCTGTTAATGCTGCCTCCTGTTCCCCCATCTCCGTAGCAGACTCTAGTAACATTCACCATGGGAATTTCCTAGCTATAAATTCTAGACCCACAAAACAACTTCAGTACAGGGCCTACTCTCTGGCTTTTGGATTCATGGATCTTCCCTTAAATCCGTCTCTGCCTTTGCTCAGCTTCCAAATGGAAAATTAACATTGGCAAGTTATGTGTTTCTAAAAGGAGGGGTTATACAGCCCTTGCAAGAATTTCCCAGGGCCTTGGCCGCCCCATAGCCTCTGTTTATCTGGGAAAAAGCTATGCTGAAAGTCACTAGCGTCTGACCACAAGAGGTTTGGAGTTTTGTCAGGAAGAGCAAAACCGTGCACTTCAAATGTCTGATGCACAAATTTCCCTTCTTTCTCAAGTAAATGTTGTCAAATCACCCCACCGTTGTGGGAGGGCACCACAACTTGCATGCTTACTTTGCTAGCCATCATCATGTTCATCAGCCGTGTTGTTGGGTGAATGAGAGATTCAGTCTCCTTGCTGGACAGATCTTTAAGTGATTGTCCATTTAGTGTTAACAGTTCATCCCTCAGGCTCAGACAGCCATCCCTTAAAAAAAGAAAAAAGGAACATACTTTCATATTGTTTTATAAAGAATAACATGGCATTACTGTGCTACATGTCTCCCTAACTGAGGAGTTGGCTGCAGTCCTCCCTTTGCCTTGACCAGAGCTGCCATGAGATGTTTTGATATGTGATGCACCTCATCCCCTGCTAGGATTTTTTTCCTGTTACTGCTCTCTTCTGGTCAGTCCTGGTGATTAATGACCACCTTTCCACACACAGCTTACATCCAGGCTAAGATGACAGCATAGAATAGCCCAAGTCAGGCAAAATATTCCTACTCTCTCACCATCTTGCATTTGCAAGCTGATCAAAGACTACACACTTCACTCCTTTTCAGGAGCTTTGGCTCGCATTTCTTTCCCGTAGCCTTGCTAGGCTGGTGACATCCTACATTGCCCTTTAATAGGGCAACTAGGAAAACACTGTTTGAAAATTTGATCTTAAGTACAATCACTCATTTTTTTCAGGGTTTATTTCTCAGTGTAATTGAGAAGAATTAGATCCCTGAGTGGTCACAGTTTTATTCTTCTCGAATCTTGACCTGTGTCTCCAACTGGAAGCGTTGTAAGAAATGATTCCCAAACATCACTGCCTTTCTCTGAAACTGAGCTTCAAGGCCTAGCTTGTCACAGAAAGCTGGTCATGCAAAATCCGTGCAGACAAATGGCTCCCTAATGAGCTTGCTGACTCCATGTGTACTGTACCTGTTTGCTGTGTCTCCAGCAGGCACAGGGCTGCCTGTGAACCCTTTCCAGAGAGATGCACAGTTCCGACTCCTAGAGAGCTTGATTCCTGAGCTGCTGTTCCCTGTGGTTGTACACAACCTGCAGATGCAGCTGTCCTGATTCAGAAGATGAAAGGTTGCATGAAAGTAAATGTACCAAGGATGTTAAACGTTACTTAGAGTTATCCTGAGCCTTTTTAAGAAATGCAGAAATTGTTCTTGAAACCAGGTTGCCTCCAAGTAGAACAGGAACAGGCCTTTTACACTGTGCAGTTATGAAAGAAGAATTGTATCATAGAGTCAGTGTTTAAAAAAGTTGTTTTCCTTAGGACTTCAGTGGCTTCTGGCTACAAATTGGAATAGAGTGGCCCTTAGCATAGAGGGGAAGTGAACAGATAATAGACTTTTCATAGTAACTGCATAAATTTTGTCTATGCTAACTATTATAAGAAAAGACAGGGAGGAAAATAAACATATGCCAGAAAAAGAAATACTCTGGAAAACAGAAGACGTCTGAATGGAAAATAAGTGTATACAAAACACGAGAAGCTCCACCCCTGCTTCTGGCTTGCTAAGCAGGGGCAGGGGAGCAGAGGGGAGTGCAACACTGGAAGATTCTTTGTCCACTCCAGACTGGTTGAGGTAGCTGTAGCCTGTGTGTTGCATCTGGAAGGCTCATTGTAAGCACATTTTTAATACAGTTATGAATCATTAACATATGGCCATAAAGAAAGATAAACAGTGTCTGAAGTCATATGAGTAAGTAAAGCAAAGAATGGATTGACTAAGCACACGAAGGACAACACATTTGTCTAGAAAATATACTCCTGCAGCACAAATGTGTGAATACTTCAAAATTCTAAAGAGACAAGGAAAGCTGGAAAGTTAGCATACAATTTCTTCTCCGTTTCCTTTGCAAATCTTCTAATTCAAGTATTCATTCATTCTGCTCCCAGCTGAACCCACCTCCTCTGCCCTCGTCAGCCTCTCCATATTCCACAAAGTGAAGAGGGCTCTCACTGTATCCTGGATCCAGGCTTGTTCCCAAGAGATTTGTATGACTGAGGTATAGATTTCTGAAGGGGAGGCAAATTTCATATGTTAGGACAGGCCACAAAACATAGCAGTGGTCAACTGTCTGTATTGCTTCTGCGTCCCCTGGTCAGAGTGGCAGATTATTTCCAGTAATCTGTAGTCCTCTGACAGCACAAGGAAAGCTGCGTAACCACCTTCTTCACCATCAGTAGCGCTTCATTTCTTCCCTAAGCAGAGTTCATCTAGCCCTGAGGGTTAGAATCATTATGCCCTTTCACCACAAATCAATAGGGATCACATCATACCTGACTGACAGCAAACACAAACTCCAAATTCACAGCAGTGTCAATAAAGGTCATTATCTTCCAGGCTGACTGTTGAAGCCTGGCTCCAGTTCTCAAACCTGCCAGGGTAAATCTAAGGCTGTGAATGAATGAAGTATTTAGCTTCGAGCCCTAGGCTTACTGCAAGCTGAATTCAGTAGGTAACGGATAAGGGCTATACTTGCATTGACTGAGTTGTTAACTCTGTGGGCTTCTTGCATTCCAGATCGTCTGCCATTAATGAAGAGTGTCTGAATTTTACGAAGCCTCTTTTGTACATGAAAAGTGCTTCTGGTGAGTAACAGGTATGCGTATAAGCACGGACAGAATTCTATTTTAAACCAGTTTGTTTGAACTCCAGTGTTAGTCTTGGAGCATCTATATTTACTTTTCACCCAAGGTAAATATCTTGGGAAATACATACTTGAAATCAGGACTACATTATGTTCTTTTATCTTATGGAAGTGCTTTGAAGTCTTCAGCATGGTAAGAAAATAAAGATTAGAATTCTGATGTCTTAAAATTTCAGGTTTTAAGTAGCAAAAAGTGTGAGCTACCTTTTCTGTTTTATTTACATTAGTCCTTTGGTTTAGGTATCAGTAAGAAATTACAGGCCATATTCTGCATACATGAAGCATCCATTAAACTCACATGGTTTTCAATAGGGTAGTGTGCTAATTCTAAAACATGAGAAATGTAAGATAGGTAACAAAGGTAGGAAATTATTCTGCCAGTTGGCTAAGTATTTTGAGACCTCAGCTGATCATGGATTGGGGCTGTTGTGAGAGAGTAATTGTATTATAGAGTCAGTATTTTTAAAAAAGTTGTCGTCTTTTTTTTTTGTAGTCAGAATTCAAGTTTGGACTTGCTAACTTCTGTTCTTAGGAGTCCCTACTCTTGTGCACTGCTCCCTTGAAATAGTTATATATCTTCTCACAGACGCTGGCCAGACACACACAGAGAATGTCGCATAGCTGTTCTCCACGCTTCATTTTGTTCTTGATTTTCAACTTAACGGTGGGCCTTTCCTGACTGTCCCCAGCTCATCTCTGTTAAGAGCGCAGTCATGCTTATGCCCTTCCAGTAATTTGTTCACCATGTACAGCTGCTGCGTTCAAGGTATTTATAAAAATCTTTGTTATTAATTGTCCAAAAATCATTTGACTCTCATCAGTTTCACAGGACATCACAGAGTGCAGTAGGTTTGGCACTGAGGTTTTGAATTGCAGCACCATCTAAGTCCTTTGGGGAAGACATTGTATTTTGTACAATGGGACACATGCCAGGCTAGAAAATTCTGGGTTGTGTTGGGACATACATGTGAAATGACACCAAATAAAAAGTGATATGAATATTCTTTCCAAGAGTTACAAGTTGCTTGCAGTTAGTCATAAGGAAAGTAGATGTTAAATCCATGGTACACTGCAGAAAAATCTTGGAAACAATTGTTGTTTAAATCTGTAGACATCTTACCAAGTTGGGCTACATTTCAAATAAGCTTTGTGTGTCAATCATTTCTGCAATTCCTTTATATGAATTACTTAAAAAAATTTAAAAAGAGGTTTTATTGGGCTGTAGGGACATGTGGCAAATATCTGTATGTTGTCAGCATCTGGACTTTTTGGGGTCCTGGGTATAGTTCACTATATTCAGATCCAAGTGATTGCAACATGACAGAAAATTAATAAAAGCTGTTCTTTAGAAAAATAAACATTTGACCAACTCATGTGCCAGCAGTCAATTTGCTTTGGGTTTTGTTCTTTAATATCTTTTGTTTCCTGTCTCACTTAATATTTTATGCATAGAAATACTGCTGGTGGTTCCAAGAGTATAGGCAGTGTTTATTTTGCATCCTCCTCCTTTTTAAGGTGTCCTGCTCATTTTGAAAGGTGATTCAGAGCTCTGAATGTAGTGAATGCTGAAAATTTTCTAACATAAGGTTGGCAGGTTTGGTGTGTGGGCAGGTGAATTCCAAGATCAATCTTGCCTACTCATTATTACAAGATATGTTTAAATGCATCTTTGCTGCCAGTGAACAAAATCTCTCTGCTTTTGAGGGGCTTTGCCACTAAGCACTTCAAGACTGGGAAAACTTGTATCTGCATTGTAATATCCACTCATTGCTGTGAAAACAAAATTATGAAAGTAAGTGGGAGTGCATTACAAGCAAAATTTGTCTTTAAACTGAATCTGCTTGGCTGAAAGATGAAAATCAAAGGTAGAGTTCAAGAGCCTTCTTGAATGCATTTTTGTCACAGGTGAGAGTAGATTAATTTTTCATGTGTTTACTTCTGGAAAAGTAATTTGCATATGCAGGCCAACTCTCTGCTCCTGCTCTCCTTTTTTGTCAGGCAAAATGCAAAGCTTCTGAGGATGTTTTTCTATCTGCCATTTAAAAGACTTCTTTTTACTTCATGCTCTCATTCGACATTTCTAGCCCAGAGTCTCATCTCAAAACATTTCATTCCAGATGTTGTTTAGAAATAAGGGTAACCATGGCATCTGTGGAAAACTGAAAAACTTTTGTGCACTCTTAACATAAGAAACAGTAGTTAGATTGTCTGAAATGAAGTGTTATACAAGGCTAGTTCAAGTAAGGTCTTTGACTCAGTAAACCAAGTGTATGACAACGAGCTGACTGACTATTGTTTTTAAAAAAGCAAAAAAAAAACCAAAACAAAACAAAAAAAAAATCTAACAACCGTACAATAATGTATTTAAATATTTAGCTTTTCTGGCCTCCTGACTGTGAAATGTCTGGGATTTCGAAGTGGAAGATGAAGTGAATACAGTCTTTGGGGATTTTCTTCAATAAGCATTTTTTTCTGCATCAGTTCTAACAAAGAAAGGGCCAGAGTCTCTCTGGCATAAACTGATGTGACTCCACCAATTCTGAGATACCCTAGCCAATGCCTTGGTCTTTTCGAAATATTTATAGTAGATGTAATTAACTTTCCCAGTAGCATATTCCCTTTTTAATTAATAAAATGGCAGAAGCTAGAAAGTCTTTGGATGATGCAAGAAGCAGGGCATGGGATTCAGGTTCTGCCGTAGATAGAAGATTCAGCACATCAGATGTTACAGACAGACCTTTCCACCCATCATCTGGCTTTTGGTATGTTTTTCTGGGA
>Ga0181612_183316_pt1 | contig 25125 bp, 11 predicted proteins | sample HoacroProtozoa21_FD_119630 | JGI IMG/M metagenome (GOLD analysis project Ga0181612, IMG submission 119630) | Hoatzin crop microbial communities from Cojedes, Venezuel. Combined Assembly of Gp0051906, Gp0051904, Gp0051908
CAGGTTGCTCAGAGCCCTGTCCAACCTGGTCTTGAATGTTTCCAGGGATGGGGCCTCCACTACCTCTCTGGGCAACCCGTTCCAGTGTTTCACAACCCTCATTGTAAAGAATTTCTTCCTTGTATCTAGCCTAAACCTACCCTGTTTTAGTTTAAAACCATTACCCCTTGTCCTGTCACTGTTGTCTCTGCTAAAAAGATTGTCCCCATCTTTCCTATAGGCTCCTATATACATCTCCGAGAGCTTTTGTTCTGCAAGCCTGCGGTGCAGCCGCGTTCCAGCACAGGCTTTGGGCTGCATGGTTCGGGAAAGCAACTTCCGAGATCTGGCTGGGCTGTATTCTGGGTCGATGCCGTCTGCCGGCAGGTTTTCTGTAACCGCCCGTCTCTGGTGGCGGCGTTGGGAGAGCTGGGAGAGGGCTGTGGTGCCTGACGGCTCTGGAGCTCCCTGACCGTACGGTTCGTGGCAGGGCCGGAATTCACTGCTAGTGGCTGTGGGACAATATGAAAACTGCTCTGTGAGGGGTCCTGTAATGACCAAAGAGATGGTCAGTGGTATTTTGCTGGAGCCTGATGGGAATGAGAAGTTTAACTGTGTTTCCTGAAAAAAAAATATTTAAAAGTCTGATTTTACTGTCCCCAAAGAAAAGGAAAAAAACTCATCACTTTCTTCATCTCTTCTGAAAATCGGCGATAAGCCTGTTTTTCTTTAAAACTACGTAAGTGCACTTCTCCACCTTGGAATATGCCAATTTCAGCTTCTTTTACACCGTGTAATTGTATTTCCGTGAGTGAAATCTTAAAGCTCTCCGAAAGGGAAAGGAGTTTCTGTTAGCGAAGGAGGAGGGAGTTACCAGCTGCAGGAGGAATTCAGTGCTCAGGGAAGTAAAGCTGAAAGTGAAGCGGCCGATTTCCCCAGACCTGGGCCTCTCTACATGGCTGAGGCAATAATAAATCAATCTTTTTAAACAAGCTCGCACAAGTCAAAATACGTGACTGCTTCCTTCCCATATAGGCAAAAGCTGAGAACTTGTTAATTTAACTGAAATGGTCCTCTCCTAAGAATTTTTTCCACTATACTGTTAGGGAAAACGGCATTATTAATCTGTATCTCTATTAAATCTGTCGTGTAATAGTAGGGGGAATTGATGCTTCTGTAAATTTCAAGAAATCTGACTATAGGATTGAACACCCACAGCAGGACTGAGCCCACCTGGCTGGCTCCTGCGAGTCTGTACAGCACCTAGCTCAGCCCGACTAGACTGAAACATCTTGTAAACCTCAATAACATCGGTGGGAAGTGTGCATAACTGGAGACTGCACTGAGCAAGCACAACTCCTTAAGGAAACGTCAGATACTAAATATGTTTCTAGGCTATTTTGTTCTAAATCAAAGATTTAACTGCTAGGCAATTTATCATTTATTATTTTAAAATGTAAGATGCTCGTCAAGCTGAATTTTACCGATCATCATTAAACTCTGTAAGAAAGGTGTTTTCCCTTCTCCTAAACAGGAGATTTGGAAACTTGCTGTCGGCAGAGCAGTCATTCTGCTGCAAGTGAAGATTTCTGCCAAAACTGAATCAGACATCCTTGAAAGGCCTGGCACATCTGTGAGCTTGACAAGCTGCCCACCTCCGAACCTCCCGCAGGCGCTAGCGTAGCTCAGCGCCGGTGGAAGTTTTCTGACTCCACTTGCGAAGTGCTTAATCATGATTAACCCAAACTGATCAGCCTGTCGTGCACTGCCCTCCGCAGTGACAGGTGTCCCCATGAATAGCTCCTGTTACCTTCGCTCCCCTGATGCACTGATTACAGGGAGAAATAATGTATGCTGGGAACCACCCAAAGTGATGGGTGAGCTTTTTAGAGCCTGCCTCTGTCACAGGCTTCAGTCACAAAAGGCATTGCCTTTTTTCTCCTCTTGTTCTCTGGTTATTTTGAAAGTGTGTTTAGTTTCCAAAGTTAATGGCAACATTGTTTGCTTGCCAGTCAGCTGATTGCCCATTGTTCTTTTAAATCAGAGGCATTTAAACTAACACTCTTCTACCATTCTGGAAAAAATACAACTTTACAACTGGACTCAAACAGATAGTGGCAGTAAGAAATGCCATTCCTGTCGCAGGAGGGCTGCTTTTAAATTGTCTGTGGCTGCAGTGGAAAAAAAAAAGGGTTGACTGGCAGCCGGTAACATAATGCCCCACTTGATGTTTTGATTAGCTGTTACAGCTGGTTTGTCAAGGGCACCTGAAGAGTCAGCTATTGCACTGGAAAAGGGAGGGAAAAGTTATCCTGTGAATGCTCAGAAACAAACATATCACCATTTCAGGGTCATTCCCCCCAGTGCTGATTTGCATTCCCAAGACTCATTTCTGCAGGGAAAAGTCGTTGGATGACACTGCTCGACTTTGGTGTTTCCAAAGGCTGCTCGGTGGGTTAGACGCGGGAGCTGTCAGACAGACATCTCCGAGCTGACTGTTTAAAGCATTCTCTTTCTTTTTTCCTGTTTGTATGCGTGGAGAGGAGTGCTTCTGTTTTCAAATGAGTCTGGAGCAAGAGGGTAGAAGAGCATGCCTAATGCTCCCAAGCCCTTTTTGTCTTCCATCGTTCCATCTGCCTGCCTGCAGTAATGATAATACCCACAGGGATTTGCACCTCTCAGCTGGAGCAGGGGAAGTCCTGAAAGCACAGCAGGGAGAGACACACAGTTTTAGAGCACACGGTAAATATAACTGCCAGGCTCAGGGGAGCACAGATCAGGGATGCTGATTTGAAGAGTTAGAAGGTGGGGAGCAATTCACCCTTGGGATCCAGCTACAGGGCAATAGCAGTGCTGAGGATGAGCGTGGAAGTCGGAGAGACAGTGCAAAACTTGCAGCCAAAGCCACGTAGCAGGTTCTTGGGCACTGGGCTTCACAGACTTCCATCTTCCATCTTCAAAGACTGCCATCCCCTCCAGAGGGGAGTGCTTCGTCTCGCCATCGGTGCATTGGTTTGTCAGCCACCCTCACACCCTGCCCTCCTATGCTCAGCAGTGACTTTCTGAACCCTCTAATGCTCCTGTTTTCAAACGTATTTCCTTATTATTTTGCCCAGTGATGAATCTCTCTTGTCATTTCACTTCAGGCTATGCTGTGTTAGGTTTTTTTTCTTTTTGTTATTCTCTGTAAGTGTTGGTGTGTAACTGAGCTGTCACAAGAACAAATCGGCAAAATGATTGTCTCTGACAGGGTATTCGCATCATGTAACGTCCAGTGTCTGCCACAGATATTTAAACTAGCCAGAAAAACGGCTCTGAATCACGGAAGGCTTTGATGTTTGAATGTGTTGTAGGTCTGAGTGTTACCTCTCTGTCTCATCTCGCTCTTAAGGTCCCACTCCTACCCCTCCCCAGTTTGGAGGCAGCCTTTGCATTGCTACCATGTCCAACCTGGAATATTAATTGAATCTGTGAAAGATGCAGAAGAAATCACGACAACTGTCTCAAAATAAGCCCCCTCCGCTCACTACCCATAGCCCTGCTTCGCAGCTCCAATCCACACCCAGGGATGGGGCTAAGCATCTTATTTACAGGTGGGGCTGGCATAGCCTGGGATGGCTGATGGGGTTACCGCTGCCGGCTGCCTGCCCACCTGTGCTGCTTGGAAGCTGGGATGAGTTGTGGGTGAGCTCCAGCCCAGCTGCCGCCTCCAGCTCAGCACTGTAAAGCCAGGCAGAACTGGAAATACTGGGGAAGATGTGAGAAACTGCACTTCTCACATGGACATTTTATTTCGGCACACAAAATTAGGCCGTCTGATTGCATGCTGGCTTGTAATTTGTCCTGTTCTCCCCTCACTTTGGTCTTAGAAGGAATAAAGACTAAATTTTATGAAGTGTGTTCAAGTATTTAACTATGCAATTAGGAAACGCAATTTGAAAGTCCCACTAATTGCCTGTCTGCACCATTAGCCGTTAGCCAGTTTAAAAATCTATCCCCTCGGTACTTGACCCTGTTTCACAGGGCAACTTCCTTCTACTTGGGCATGCAGCCAGTACTCTGGGTGTGAAGGCAAGCGAGTGCAGGGGATTCTGACTTTAAGAAAACCAGAGTTTCTCCTGCAGCCATGGGGTTTCTTTCTCATCCCATTTCATCTGCAGCAACTGCATCCTCACTCTTCCCGTTGCAGACAGACTGACTCCAGCCATGAGCGAGGGAAATACGTGGCAGTAACAGAGGCAGTATCTCTGTACTGGAATGGATGGTTAGGAAACAGAAAGCCCTGAAGTTCCTTTCATACCCACCTAGCCAAGATTAGTTTCAAAACTACTGTCCCATAGAATACCCAAGATTGATGATGACTACAATGTCCAAACATACTGCCTGAAACCGCCATCAGATTACAAGGAGGGCTCCCTCAGTGTGTCCCTTGCTCTTAGTCTCCCTCCCTAATCTGCTGCTGACTGTTTTGGAAGACCGATTCAGACCAGCTGTTCATATGACTGTATTTACACACATAAATATTTTCATATGTGATCACTTTATGGCTATCCCCAAAAGATTCAAGAAAGCCGTCAACCTCAGACAAGGTTCATTAAAGGTTTTAAATTAGCAATTTTGTTTAGATAACATAGCTGTTGTTAACAGTATATATTGATGAGGAGAGAACTGTACCCAAGATTCGTGTATGAAGACATGTAATTTTAGAGTAGCTCAAAATTTGTGATTAATATCGTGTAGAGAGAAGTAAAGATTTGTTATGTTGTTAGGTAGACTTTAGTACTAGAGAACTGCAAGCTACTAGCTAATTATCATTCTTATTAAATGTCTGTCTTAGTGCAGAACACAGCTTATGAGCTTTAAAGCTTACACTAATCAAGAAGCAAGATCATCCACTGATGTAGGTCACAGCTCGGCTGACAGGTAGCTGCTCCTCATTGATGTTACCACTTAATCATTTATATTGATGAAATTAAAAGTTACAGTTCTACGATTTCAAGTGGGGAAATCATTACATTTTGATTCTTTGGAAGTCAGTCACCAGTCCAATTTGTACAAACACTCAAGCAGATGAAAGGACAGAAAACTAAATGGATTCAATGATACATCATCTGAATTTTATCACTCACAAAAAGTATTGGAGCTTCCACATAAAAGTCTTCATTGCTGTAACATTGTTATTTTAAGCACAATTAGTGATTTGTGTTGCAGAATTACTCAGAGGTGTGCAGTCGCTGGGCTGTGGGCTATGGAGAGGGAATCTTTCTAAATCTCTCCTCTGTTTATGCAATGCAGAGATGGCCCATCACTTTTAAGGAACAAGGACCTAGACACACATCTCAAGTGAGTGTCCTAACCTCTATGTGATGTAAACTAGCCTCGCCTTCTGTCCCAGTGATTTTTTTTCTATTCATGGAAAAACTGTTTCCATCGGCAGGCTGCATCCCACAGGACACTGCCGCTTGACAGTCTCCTAGAACAGAAGCGATGCAGGGTCAGGTCTGCATTTCACTCCTGGCTCGGGTTGCGCTCTTCACTTGGTTTCTAAGGACATTCCCTGTGAAGTGCTTAACGTGCTTAGAAAAGAGACCTTGGATTGAGGGATGGAAATGAGTAAGAAAGAAATTGGAGTATGTCAAGCAACTCTAGAGTAACTCCGCATCCTTCTGTGAGCTGCTGAGCTGTTAATTCCTACTTATATTGGTTCACAGGGAATGTAACTGCATTATTTTTATGTATTCTTCATATTATGAAAACCATTGCCTTAGAATTTTGCAAACTTTTGTACGTTAGTCATCATCAGTAGTTGATATTTATGTCTTGGTTCTCCTTTCACTTGCACTGGTGTAACTGAGGAGTGGTTTGGTGAGAGCAGATCCAGAGTGGATGTAGATCAGCACAGTTTTTGAATTCAATACCATAATTGGCATCTAAATGTTAAAAATGGAGGCAAGGACTCTATAGCTGTGAGGTCCAGGGCTACTTAGCGCAAGTATAGAAGGACAATATTGCAGGAAGAATATAAAAGGACTGAGAGTTTATTAAAGCTTAGGAAGTCATTCACACTCTCTGCTTGGATTACTTGCACATGTATTTTAATACTCTCTTGTTTCTAGTTTAAGTCACACTGAGGTCATGAACCAAAGTAGCAAAAGCAAGAAAGTTCACAGTCAGTGGTGACGTTGTCCTTAACTTGCCCTGAGCTGGAAAGGTGCCTTCATGACACAGCAGAGTACTCTAAGGACACAGTAGCAAGCTTAACTCGTGTTTCGCCTCTGGCAAGGTACAGCACAAGTGTAAAATAAATAACTTGTGTTCGGTTGAGAAGCAGGACCAGTGCACAAATGCCTGAAATTGGCTGCTAGAGAGAGATCCAGTTGCTGATCCTCAGTTCTTTACTTAGTGCTGCTATCCTGGATTTACACTTATGTAATGATTTGGCCAGGGTTAAAGAATCATGCGAAGGTTTGGTCTGCCATTCCTGGTGCTTACCAGTGATGGTTTTCCATGGAGTGCAGTGAGTACTGGGTTAGACCCAAAACTAATTAATTTTCCAATAGCTTGTTCTGGAAGTTATTTTTAGTTTATCCTGACCTAGCTGCATTGTCATTTTGTTAAGAGCACTTTGATAAAGTAATTCAATCGGATGTACTACTACACAGCAGCATCCATAAACCAGCATCTTGTGTAACAAGAGAGATGTAACAAGAGTTACGAGGTAGGAGCTATTGTTTCCATCTCCAGTGTTCAGCTCATCACACGAGATTCTGGGTAACATTAAACGATCATGTTTTATGAGTTCTAACTAAACGCTTGCCAAGGATGATAACCCTTAATTCTTGCTTTTAGCTGACTTTGGTGTAAGGGCACATCTCTGTCGTGGAGAAGCCCGTTCCATTTTCCAAGCCCCTGCACCAAGAGGTTTGCAAATCAGTGGCTGCCTGAAGATCTCACCATGTGGCAAACAGCCTTTTCTTTCTCTCAGTTCCATTGCTGGAACTTGCTGCAGTTGTTTAGTGGTAGCTTTTCGTTTTCCACAGAACTCACTGGTGGGCCTGCTGCTGATCCCAATATGAAAGGGCACAGTGCAAGTTTTAAAGTGGAAAATTTGGCCTTACTCCTTTGAACAATTTGTTTAGGCCACAATTTTCAAATCAGACTGCCTAGCCCTGGCTCTCTAGCGTATATCTTTTGAATCCCTCTGCAAGGATTTAAGAAGCAATTGCCCACGTGTGGTGTGGCCTTTCTGACAGGAGATACCACACATGTCAAGGAGGGCATGAGCCCCTAATTCAGGGGCTCCAATTCATGCTGTTGTACCGACATAGGCAGTCTAAATCAATGATTTCTGTTGGATCAGCAGTGGGAATAACAGAGCCTGAAGTTAAGCATATGCTTGAGGTTGTGTACGATACCAAACTGGCACCTTAAATCTGCACTGAGGCCTCTTAACACAAAGCTGAGTGCCTTGGCAAGCGTATGTCCACATTAATAATAAATCCTGGTGACACAACCCCTTTAAGAAGAGCAGGAAGAGCTGAAGCCTCCTTAGTGGAAGCAATCTGATTTGTTGTTTCAGTCCAGCCAGAATACTTGGAAAATCTTTCTATTTTTTTCTGTGCTCTCTCTCATTATCAGAGTTTCTAAAAAAGTATGGATCAGTCAATATTCTTTTAACTAGCTGGTTACTTTATCCGGTTAGCCATTTTAAGAGCTATCCATTTGCCTAGGGAAGTCTGTGTGTTTTGATTTTATTTTTATTCTGAATGACTGCAGTCACATGGCTGTTTATGTGGATTTAAAACCCCTGATGAATTTTTTTACTCCCTCGCTTCCGTATCATTCCAGATTTCTGCAAATGCGGATTAACTTGTGTCCCTTTGTTTAAACCAAGGCTATTATAAACTAAACTTAACTGGACTTCTATTATAATGACAGACTAATGAGCCAAGTAATTTGAGTGGTATAAATAAGGAATGACGAGAAAGTGAGGGAGGTTGTAACAGAGTCCATTGTAATAAGAGACTGAGTTTCCCAAAGCCTTTCAGCTGAGTGATTATTTTTTTTAAAGAGCCTTATAATCAAAGGTCCTAAGCTTGAGCCTTCTTCTACCTCTGTATTGCTCCTAACAGGTGACTCCTGTTAAGTATCAGTGGGATCTGGTTCTTCTGAGTCCCAGCAGAACTGGAGGGGAATCCGGTCTTGTGGCTGATCGTGCTCATTGGTGGGGTCTTTCGACCTAGAGCGCAAAACCAGGCTGGCTTTCATATGAATGAACCATACACATAAGTTACCCAGCTCAGACATGGCCCTGGCAGAGGAGGTAGCAGGGGAAAGCGTCCCCCGGCTTGAAGCTGCACAGTGGGACAAAAGCACCACTCACATGGGAGAGGGTAATACAGGGATCAGGGGAGTGGCAAGAAGCTATCTGAAGTGGGAGGCTTGTTAGAGGGGATGGTATTAAACGACCTTGGCTCTGAGATGAGGCAGTCTGATGCATTTATGATACATACATCAGTTTTACAGAGCTTGATAATAGATTTTTGGAGCATCAGAGTATAGGGAGTAAATGGGCATAGGCACTGGAAATGACACTGAGGGTGTAGTAGCAGATGAGCAGGAAGCTTCAGGAATTATCATCTATTATTTGAAAAAAGGAGTGGATCTCATTCCAAGCACCAAGCCCTTTACAAACATATTTCAGGACAGAGAAATGTTTCTATTACACTGGCTTTCATAACAAACAACTAGAATTGGTTTACAGATATCTTTAAGACAACGTCTTCCTTGCAGAATTGTGTGATGCAGTGTGAGACATGGGACCAGAACAGGAAAAGGAAATCCTGCCAAGATGTGGGTATATCCAGCATCTCTATTCATTCAGGCTGAGTTGAATATATGCTGATAAAAGTAGTCCCTGCCTTCCCCACATGAGCTTGTTCTTAGTCAATGTTAAACATTTCTCCTAGTGTGTTGGCTGCCAACAAGTGGCACGGGATACTGATAACTACTTTTCACTCCTGTCTCATACTTTCCTGACAATGATTTTTGACTGTGCTTACTTGTGTCTGTATTGACAGAAGCCAGTGTAAATCAGATAGTTTTAGCTGTTCTGTTGTTCAGTTCTGTATTCAGGTTTTAAACTATTATAAGCTAATGTCTATAAAAGTGTCCTTGTTTCTGTCACCTGTGTTTGGCTTCCAAGCTGCATCCTATCACTGAAATTTATAGATATTTTGCATCTTACAGACACTTTATAGAGATTTTCGAGGAACTGTATTCTCCATAGGCTTTGAAACTGAGGCTGTATTTGAGTGTAAATGGTGTTCAGGGCCCAGAAGCAAAGAGCAGGCAGAGTAAAAGCAGTTTCTTGTAAGCATAATGGCTGGAAGTTTAAAGCCATTTAAAAATGGCTGGAAGAGTCTCCTGAATTATTTCAGGAATTGCAGAATAAGTGACCATGCTCCATTTGTACAGTCTATGACATGATAAGAACAGAAATTTATCACCCCAGTCCCATGGCGTCCTTGAGCAGGTTGATGCCATTAAGATTCCTATTAGCTTTTCTGTGTGCCACGGAGTGCCATGAATCACGCAGTGCCAGTGAGAATGGCCCACAGAGAAGGACCAGTGAATGTCAAGCTTACAGCCGATGTCTCCTTCGGTTTTTGCTTTCCCCCAAAGCTGGGTCATCCTCTCCTATTGAGGTGCTGAACGCCACCAAGGAATGGTCTCCGCTGCACGCAGGAAGTGGTCTGTCCTCCCACGACGTTTCTGAGTTTTCAGAAACGACCAGTGAGCTCTTGGGGCCTTGCTGGGACAAGCAAATAGACATCAATGGTTTTGCAAAAATACACAACTGGCATTTTTTTTTCCTGATATTTCACTGTGCTTTAAAATGAAAAAAGATCTCCTCTTTGTAACAAGTATCTGACAATGTAGCTTGAGAAATGCTGATAATGCTGATTAGCACAGCTTATTGTACAGGAATATTTGTGCTTTACAAATACTGACCACTCTTCTCTGGAGTGGTTCAGCTTGCTTTTGATTATATACTCCATCCACCTTGAATTTTTCCCTGTAGCAGGTGCAGATGAGTACGAGAACTGAAACAGAGAGCAGCAGTGTGCTTCTTGGGGAAATGGCAAGTGACTATATAATTTACTCAGTAGTGTATTTCTACTTATAATTATTGCTAATTCAAAAAATTTCAGTGCAAATTGCGTGACAGCATTGTGTAAGATGGGTGTAGAGATAAAACATGAATACAACCCAGGCCTTGTAGGCTGACAAATGAAGTGTAAAACGCTATTGTTTGTTTGCTGACTGCGTAAGCATGTGATGAACCATTATCTCTGCCTCAAGATGTAGCCCAAGGTTGCCAGCGGTATCAGTCTTTGTGATTCATTTGTGCAAACAATGGAAAGCTGAGCATGTAACCGTGAAGGCAATTACCCGATTACTTCTCTGCCCCTTAAAAACTGTGTTGCTTCTCCATTCCCTTTCAAAACTCCGTGCTGCACTGGAGCGAGCCTGGGAGGGTGAGCCCCCTCGAGCCAAACACGACGGGGCAGGTCCAGAGCCACAGTTTGTGCCTGTCAACCTCTCCGCTGCAAACTGCTGCTTCCCAGCAGCAATATTTTTCTAATGAGCTCACGGGGAGTGGGAGGAGAAGCCGGATTCACCGGGGTGCATCCAGGGCTGCCGAGGGGTGGGATCGACCTGCCATTGTCCCGGGTAGAGGTTGCGTTTATGCCTGCACCAGGAGACTGTTGGATGGGGCTGTTTTTAGGGTGCGCCATCCTTTTCCTGCTTCTTGCGCAGAGGCGTGAGGAAGCCGTAGCGGGGGACGCTTTGCCCCAGCTCGCACCACACTGCAACGGCAGGCTGCGCCTCGGAAAGAAGCAAAGTCCCAGGCCTGCTCTAGGTTCTCCATACTGGTCCAGTTAGTGACAAACTCAGTGGGGGAGCTGGTCTGGGCAGCAAAAATTAAATAAGTAAGAAAGTCAGGTGTAAGCCTGATGGGTGTATGAGTCCTCGGTGCAAGATGAGAGCGGGGCAGCAGCAGGCCAGGGAGGACCGGGTGCCCAGGGCAGCTCGTGACAACTCGGCTGCAAAACTGCCATGTTGCGCTCATCTCTAGAAGTCCAGCTCCCAGGAGCTTGACTGGGTGCCTTGGGCAGAAACTCTCTCTCTCCCTACAGCATGCAGCACCCTGAAGAGTATTTCACCCCTGAAGTGCCGTGGTGTGAGGTCTCTGCAAAGCCCCCTCGGCCGCGTGCGCCGCATGGGAGCTGGGTCATGGCAGCACGAAATCCTTGGTTTTGCTGGGACGTGCCGGGCAGCATTACCACTTTCCCACACCAAGTAATTATGCTCAAGTGTGGTTTTGCCTTCGCAGGTGCTTCTTGCTTTCTGATTTCGATCTGTAATATTTTATTCCTTCTGCTTCTGGCCATCTGATTCCCCACAAAGCACTGCCTTGTCTGGAAACCAAGCTGGAGGAGCAAACTGAGCTTTGGAAAATAAACAAATCTCCCAGTGAAAATTGTGGAAAGCTTAATCCGTTTAGTGGATTAATGCAAAGGTGAAGTGGTGACTAGACAGCAGTTTGTAAATATTTACATAAATATCTGATAGTATTGGACTCCCTAGACTTAAAACTCCTAAATCCAGCGGCTACCTTCAATCAGATTCAGGATGAAGTTTTGCCTCCATTTTTAACAAAGAAGTGATCGGACACTGTGACAGCTTTGTGAGGGAGGGCTGGGCTCCTCCTCATTTGAAGTCGTTCAGTAAATAATCAGTTCTGTTTTTCTATTAAGGAATTAAAATATCTAGTTTCACCAAAAAATAGGGTCTGCGTGTGGAAGGTACTGAGTGAAACTGCCTGGCCAGTGGCAGGAAGAAAGTTCAGACTAAAAGGGCTGACTGGTCTGTGAATCTACGGTACCATTCACTACTGAAATAAATGCTTTAAAATTAACTTAGCAATACGCCAGCAGCTCTTGAAAAGAGAGTTAAAAAGCAAACTGTGGAAATGTAATGAAAACAACATTATGAGAAGACACAAAGCCCTAATCTCCCGACTCACCAGGCCATTGAGGACCCTGATGAGAAGACTGGAATGGATTTGTCACTTCTTGGTGTGTGAGAAGTATCTCAGAAGAGCACCCCTACGTGGCAGATCTGCCCACTGGGGTATATAAAACACCAGTGATGTAAAATTTTATTCTGTGTGGTCTATGTCAGGTGTTATTAATTCATGTCAGAACCAAAGAAGTTAAATTTCACCTGCCATTTGAACAAAATGTGAAGCCGTAAGCAAACAGGTGGCAATAAAATAATAGAATACTTTCAAGCCAGGTTGTGACATTTATAGGAACATTTTACCTTTCCTCTAATCGCAGCTTTGGAAGGATGGGGACTAGCTGTCTCTCAGGAAACACACTGTTGGTGCAGCCAGCTCACAGCCCTATGGACTAAATATGAACAAAAAATGCAAACAAATACAAATAATTATTTGACCATACTAGCCTTCTTCTGGAACTCGATTTGGGTGCTAAAATAATATGCACCACTTTAACTTTGGTCCTGAAGGCTTCTGGTTTGCCCAGTCCTTGCTTGTGCAGCCAAGTGCCTGCAGGAGCATCCCTGGAGCCCGGGAATTATGGAAAAAGGTTCATTTCCATGGACCTGTTAGAACGGATCTCCCAGGAGATCGAGTCTCCCTGTCCACACATCATGTCCTTCCTTTTCTCTCTCCAATTCAAACACTGTTATTCAGCCTCTATTAAAACTGACAAAAAAATGAAGAATTATTCTTCAGGAAATGGGGATCTCTTGCAGGACTTTTTGCATATATATATATATATATATATATGTGTGTAAAACACTCTTAACCTAGCAGCATCATTACATTGCTACCAGAGTGGAAATGTATACAGTACAGGCTGCAGCCTTAGCTATCTGATCTTATATAGTACAGTCTGTCCGTGTACCAATTTGTAACATGTCGAAAGCCTTGTGAAAGCATCTCCACGTGTAGAATTACATTTGTGTCATATTTATTTAATGATAGATTTGCTAATACAGCACCTGCTTAACAGAAATGCAGACTACGCTGAAATCAGTCACCGTATGCAAACTGCTTCTAGCAAACAGGATAGAGTATCTGCCCAGCTTATTTCTAGTCTGGCAGTTGAGTATAATTTTAACTATGCATATCTGTGTTTAGTCATCTTTTTTAACATAGCTAGTAATCTTGACTGTAAGCCTTTTTAGACACAATTTAAATGTTTTTATTTTTCTACTGTGTTGAACTAAAGGAAAACTGGTCCTTCTCTAGACTTGGAACAAAACTGCTGGGAAGTCTGTGGGTGTCAGAAGTCAGCGCCTCTAGGTAATTAGGGAGAAAATTCTGTTTCCAGCTAGAGCTCTAGCTAAAGCTAGAGTTCCTCCTAAGTCTTTGTGTGCATGTCTTTGGAGATGGATTTAGAGAGGCTGAGCTTGAAAAGGCCATGCTGGCGTTACCACTTTCTGACGATGCCTTTCTGGGGTGCTTGTGGCTACAGTGAAGCATTGTGGGCTCTGACCGGCTGTCAGACTTGGATGCATTCTGCTCGCCCTCCACATCAGATATGCCTTTGGGCACATGCCTAAGAGAGGGAAAATCCCTTTCTTCGATGGTGTGTTGACCTAAAGCAGCCCCTGGGGAGGGGAGCATATCCGGGAACCCAATGGTCTCATTCTCATCCCATTTACATCCCTGTTTTAACCGCACCAGCTTAACTAGACTTCTTCCTGGATGACTACCACTCCTAAATAACTCCAAGATACATAGATAAACAATTATCTCTATAAACTTCAACAGAGTTTCCTTGCTTTGGAAAACTTTTTTATTTAATTTGTGTGTTTAATACTCACCTGGAAGTACTTGAGCTATAAAAGGAGCTTTGTGCACTTGATGCAGCTGACTTGATTTCCATCATGAAAAGTATCTTAATCATCAGTTGCAGAAGTATGTCTTGAATGTTTCTGATTAAAGCGTCCCCCAGAAAGATGTTCTAAAATTTGAGGTAAATAAAAAAATCTGGTACTTTTTAAGGCACTGGTATGAATTATAACATAAATAATATGTTATAGTCAACAAATATAACATTAATGGAAATTAATTATTAATTATTGATTCAGTAAATAAATTCATTATTCCGCACACTGTCAAAGACTGACATGGGGTTAATTCTGGCCATCACTGGAGGGAGAGCCAGAATCCTTCCTTGACTAATATTAGTGCCTTTTCTTCACAGTTCTGGATGAAAAATATAGTGAGTATAAAACCTCCTAGCGTTTCTTTAGCTTTAGAGGTAATTTTCATATTGGTGCTACAGGCCCCTGCTGTCATAAATCAAACAAGATGATACAACGGTTCTTTCTGTACATGCTTCTTCCTTTTTGGTTGAAAAATTATTTATCGGACCTGCCAAGAAAAAGCTTTTGCTACTCAGACATTGGAGAGCTTTTCTGTAGCAGGAGATACCAACAGAAAAACTGTTGCTCAGCTGTATGCTATCATTGTCACTATAAAGAGCACTGGCAACTGAAAAATATCTGGCAAACTGACAACTTGACAGGGATGCGAGATGGTGAATTAATCTACCTTGGCAGAAGGCTGTTGGTGAATACTTAAATAGGTTAATAGTCAACATTAGAACCCTGAAACCAAATACAGGCTGGCAGCAGAAGAGAACAGGTAACTCTGGTATGTAAATTATGCTGCTAATTGTGTCCTCCAATCTCAGAGTGAAAATCAGGTTCTCAAATCTGAAATAAGAGAGTTAATAATCTTTCTTCACAGACTCTTTTCTGAGCAACAGACTTTTCTATCAAAAAAAGGATTTTTTTTTCCTTTAATTTATGTGTGCCTTTACACAGGCAAATCCCCCGTTCCTTATTCAGCTCAAAGACATATGCGTTCAAACAGAAAGATAGGTAAGGTCAAGGAATAAAAATCTATTAAGAATATATAAACCCTATCTGAATAGGTTTTGATAAATTTTGAACATGGCCACGAGTCCCTCAATTTCTCTGGTCTTTCTCCCAAAATGTCATGAGAAATGCCTGCTGGTCTGACCATGTATGACAGACAGACAAGAACACGTCTCTTTTGGGTGGCTTTCATGGTGGTTTTACAGCCAAGATTTGTATTCCTGAGGGTAGCATCAATCCAGCCCCAGAGCCAGAAATGCAATAAAATGAGAAGTGAAAAAGGGATATAAGGCAGTTTAGCAATTGTGTAGATGATCTAACCCTGGCTGTTAACTGCTGTACTTGTTGGGTCACCTGCAGTATCCTTCTGGCAATATGCAGAAGGGCTAACTCAGCTGGCACCACGTACATTTACCTTGCAGAATACCATTAAAAATGTAGAAGCTGGACAATGCACTTTGTCTGTATCAGTTTCAGGTACTTTCAGGTGGCACCTCTCCAAAGGGCTAACAGAGTTCAATAACAATTGTTTTAGCCATCTGTGTGCTCTGTAGTGAATTCTTTGACTAACCCAGAATCCTGTTTATCTCAAGAAAGGCTCCAGGGTAGCCGTGCAAGGTGAGTGAACAGAAAACTACGTTTTCTAAAGATGACTCAGATCCAAATATGAGCTAGTGCTGGTCAAATCCATTTTCATTGCGAACATGGAAGGATGGTTCTTATGGGAGTCTGTTCTGGGTCCAATACTAATCAGTATTTCATTAAGCATTCAGATTAGGGAGTACTGGTTTATTATATTTGCAGATGATACCAAGATGTGAGGTACTGTGAAGGAGAAGAGCAGAATTCAGAATAATCTTGGTAAACTAGACAAATAGTCTGGGTGGTGTTAAAAAAATGATAAATTAAAAAAATATGAATTCCTTAATAATAAAATGCATGACTATTAGATAAAAAAATACTGATTTGGCCTGTAGGAAAAAAAGTTTTAAAAAATGTCATAGTAGGGCATACATTGACCAGTAGTCAACAGTGTAATAGCTATGGGGGGGAAACCAAGCATATCTTGCTATGGGTTAAACAAATGTAGGCAAGATAAGTGAAATGATTTTTCCACTCTCTGCAGGACAGATAAGGCCTCAGTGAAAGTACTGGCCCTGTTCGGTACTTGGCAATTTGGAAAGGAGATCGTCAACTGGTAAAAGTCCAGATGAGAGCAACAAAAACAATCACAGATTTTATGATCAAAACCTGAGTAAACTGGGGGTTCTGCGGGTTAAGAAAGGACTGTTTTCAGGTAATACAAAGCTAGTGCTCAGTATTGTTCTTCATATTTGGGCCAGGATAAGAAGCAAAAAATTGAACCTCTGTTGAAGAAGATCTAGGTTAGCGGTTCAGTAAAACTTAGTACTTTGGGGATGTTGAGCCTTTGTCACTGATGACCAGGATGGCTGGTACAGCAGGTCCTGCCTTACGCAGGAGTGTGGGGCTGGAAGAGCTGTGGCCATTTTATTTGCTAGAAAACTGTTGCTTAACTCACAACTGATATCAGTAGTATTGAAGTATTTGAATATGTTTTTGTGGAATGATCACAAAATGAACAGAATGAACAAAACAAAAGAAAATGCAGTTACTTAAAAAACATGAAATGCTATTGTTTTTCTTGCTATTGCTTGTCATCTAAAAACATGCTTGAGTACCGTATGCAGAGCTGTTGCCTCACATTTTAGCATGGGATTGTAGTACCTGCCATGAAATCTGTAAAGTATCAAGTGGCTAGTAAATTCATTATTCAAAAAGCTTTACTGTTAACTATAACCTCATATTAAATTTGAAGCCTTCATATCATTACTACAAGTAATCATGTCACTTGATCCATCATTATCATTGTGATGCTGCAAGTCCTACTTGTGAAAGAAGCGTGATTTGCGCAGTAGTGCAATAGCAATAATTACACCAACCAATAGAACTGCAAAAGACGACAGACACCTGAGCTGTTATTTCCATCGCCAGGCACTAAGTTTTTGACTGCATATGTTCTTTTAGCCTCTGACCAGGTAATAATATCTAGCATGTCACCAAGTGTTAGTTATGCAAGGCAAAAGAGTAGTTAGTTAATCTGTGTGAATTCTACAGAAATAATTACTATAAATACATGTTTCAATTTGGAAATACATTTACAGTGATTTTGTTTGGTTTCTGTCACATATTTTAGCAAACAGATTCATAAGCAGGCATGATAGCAAAAAACAAAAAAAAATGGAGAACACTTGCAGGAGTCACCAGTTTATAAGTGTGTATAGTCTCTGTTTTAGCAAGCAAGAAATAGAAGGAATAGTGTCAAATGTGAAACAGCTCACTCTTTCAGTACTTCCAACGAATAACTTCCGTAACATTTACAGAGCAGGGATCAGCCTCCAGTGGCCTAGAACTGTTCCCACTCAAGTCACTGACAAGCCTGCTATTTATTTCAGCTGGACAATCTCACAGCTCTTTTAGCAATTAGGTTCATGTAATGAATTAATTACATAAAATTATAAGCAATTTGTAGACAAATACAAAGAAATTAAATTGACTGGATAAATTATATGCTGTGAACCACTCAGCTGTAATACTAATCTTTCGCTACTGTGCACCCTTAGAAATACCCCAAATAAAATGCACAGTTCAATAAATGGGACTTTTTCATTTAAAAATAAGAATAATAATTTTCATAGGATGATTTAATTGGTATGTGAATTATTTTATAAAGTTTTGGTGAATTTTATGAAGTTCGTAAATTCCAAAACGTCTCCTAGAAATATATCACAAAACACAACCACTAGCGCTCTCTCCCTTATTTTTCTGAGTCCAGCATTTTAATCTGCACTGGATCCTGTCCCTCCTGGCCATTTTTCAGCGAGCCAGTGAAATAATTTCTTATTATACCAGTGGCACAAATCCTAGGGTAAAAGCAGAAACACTGTCAGGTTGCCCACAGAGAGCTTAGTGCTCCAAAGCTAGAACTGATTTGTTTATAGCTATCTTGGATATCTTCTTGCTCATTCGAATTATGCACTGTTGACATACCCTCAGCCAGCCCCTACTGATATTAATAAAAGCATCAAAATCAATATGTATTTGACTAAGGACAGAGTAAAAAAATGTTTAAGACCTCTAGATTTGTTCCAGTAGGTGCTTCAACAGGGTGAGGCTTAACATCTTACAGGACTGGGCACCAGTATAGCAATAGCATCAGTGAAATACCTTTGCTGTGATCAAACATAGAGTACAAAAAGGAAGCTGGCAGAAGGCTAAAAACCAGACCTCACAGTCCATTAGAACCATTATCCACTAAAAATTTGTGCTTTCAGAAAAAGACAGGAGATTGGGAAACAGAAGTAAAAATAGGCGAGGAAATCACAAAATATGGGAGATTTATAGATTTACAGCTGCAGCAGGCCTAGATGGAGAAAGCGAGACAGCAGAAAAGGGATTAGGATTAGGATTGCTTATGCACTTATATAACATTTGTTCTAAATTTGATTACAGTACTCAGTAAAATGAGAACTCGGTATTCATCAGGCACAGAAGAAAACTTCACGTGTCAGCATCATCATTTACACTTGCAAAAATAATTAGGAATCATTTGTAAAATGCCTTAATTATGTTAATCAACCAATGTGTTGCTGTACTTTGAAGACATAAAGCATTGTAGGAACTTCAGACCGAGCAGCCATATGTTTCTTTGTCTCGTATGGCTGCAGGAACATCATCCGTCACGTTCACAGATATTTTTTTTTGGTCTGCAGAGACCGCAGACTTCCCTGCATGGTAGATTATTGCACCCTACTTCCACAATAGTAGGCCACAAATGGATTTGTATAAATAAATACATAAATACACACACACACTCAAATTTTGAGTATCCAGTTTCAGATTTACAAAGCTTGAGTTTAAGACGTGCTAAACACTTCCTGTGATTTTAGCCATTACTGCAGTTAGTTCTGAAGTTTGACTCTAAAACTGTAGATGGGTTTTTGTAACTCGGAGCCTGCGTGACTTTTCTTGAAGCTTAGCCAGAAGTGAAATGCAGAAGTGTTGTGGTATCAGTAGTACTATGATCTCTCATTAGACAATATGTGTACTCTTGTTATATGAAATACAACTCGTGCTAAAAATCATCTTTTAATTATGGTACTCCATCCTAAAAGCCAGTGAAGTTTCATTCCCCAGCAGTATATATAACCCCACTTTACCATGTTTACCCCAAAATAAAAAGGGGGAAAAAACCCCAACCAAAACCTTTTTTGTGATTGTTATTCAAAACTGTTTGTGTACAGGTGCTTAAGGGACTGAAGATAATCATTCTGAGCTGAAGATAGGTCCCATAGCAAATATCAGCTGGAGATGTGATTAATTTACAATTTCTGAAGTCCCAAAAATGTCACTGTAAACACTGTACAGGACGGAAGAAGTGTTTTTGCCACCTTATTCTGTTTGAGAAATGCTTTTGCTAAGCCCTTTTTCTTTATAAAATGCATGTCTGTTAGAAAAAATTGCTTTTACAGCTGTACTAATGAACAGCCTAAACAGGATTGAGTAAGTGCAAGCTAGTGATTTTCTCTTGATCTGTGAGTCCTTCTCCTACTTGCTGAAATACCAGAAACCTGTGTTCATGGCCAACATTGGCAAAGCTCTTTGATTTTGTCCTTTACAGCCCAAGGTGGCTGTATCAGTTTTAGATGAGCCATTGAAATTTCCTTTACCTCTCCAAGGTGTCTGTCTTGCCCCTCCAAGCTGTCTCTGCCTTGTTTGCCAAGGCAGTTGTGTAACCCAGACACACTGGAGCCCCATAATTTGCCATGGAGGTGCCTGAGCGAGAGAGTAACTATTACTCTTAAAGACACCTGTACAAAGCAGGTGCAGAGTTAGCATTGCTGTCCACTAGTTTAATCTCTCATGCTCTTGAGAAAGGGACGAACTCACCGACAGTGAGTAATATCCTGTTACTTACCGTTGACGCACATGTTGAAATGGTGGGGAGTTGATGGAGAACACTGAATTAAGGCACTGCTAAACTGTTTTGCCTTTATCCTTAGAAATGCCAAGAGAAGGGAAGAGCCTTGAAGAGGAGCCTGCGTAATCACAGCTCATTGCTGCTGGAAGTGGTAAGACCCATAGGCACCCGTTAGGTTTTCAGTGTTCAAATTGGCTACAACCCAACCAACAGCGGAGCAAGGAACACCTTGAGGAATATCTGCTTTGTAATTTGAGTGTAGCATAGGGACATCTAAGCTAGCTCAAATACTAGAAAAGCTGAGCCCTGGAAACTTAAAAAAATATAAACATACCCTTAGTTAAGACAAGCTTACTTCATATCTAAATCCCACTGAGATTTAGTAACAAAGCTTTTTCCCGCTTATGTGACTTGTAAGGTGTGAACCAGAAGGTGCTCTCAGAAAACCTCTATCAAATTCAGCAGTTTGAACAGTCCTCCATGTCATAGGAAACAGAGGCTCAACCTCTACGTGAGGGTGTTTGAAATCCCACTTCCCGCTATCTGGAGAACATCCCATTTGGTAGATGTTACCCTATTTTGACACAGGCTGTCAAACCAAGAGAGAGTGTGTACAGCCACGAACAGAATTTCTCTGTTCCTTTCCCACAAAGATCTCAAACCGCTTTCTGCAGTAACATACCTAGGTGTGTGAGTGTTTGTATTACAGTCGTCACGGTAGTGACCTAGGAGACTCGTGTCATGAAACCTAGATACTAGTTCCTGTGTTTACACATTTTATTTTAAAAATTCAGTCTTTGATTACCCACTCAGTGGTCTTAACTGAGATGCTACAACGCAGCAAAAAACCCTTTCCTGTAGAATATATTATGAGATGAGTGTTTATTAAGAAATCCAAACATTGAGATGCATCCTTTTCTGCCTGGCAACTTTTTGCAAGGGCTAATCATGAGGTGATACATGAATGCGTCCAATAATCACTTAAACATATAAATTACAAAAGTAAATTGCTATAACAAGGTGAGTATAAGAATTAAATAGCTGGAAAAGTATATTTTTATAAATCACTAATTAAAGAGTCTGGAGAAAAAAGTCACATTTTACAAGGATATCCATATTTATAATACAGAATAGCAAAGTGATGTCACTGTCCAGGATACAATAGCAATTAACTTACTAATTTTAACACATTTCCTCATAAAACTGTGGTTTGCGAGATGATGAGTCCTCCAGCTTCCATCAAGACAAGGCCATTGTAGATGTTCCAAACATTATGAGCCTTAGGTTCAAAATTTAGCTCTTCCTTTAAAAAAAGAAGAAAGAAAAAATAAACCCACATAAACAACCAGAATTTTGTTCTTCACCCTGGGTATATTCAGCTTCATGAAGACAAGGGATGGCTTTTAAACATTTCCTGTTTTCTCTGATATTGGACTGCTTCCCTAGGGAAAAAAAAAGCAGATCTAGAGAAAGCCACAAGCCAAACGTTACGGCTTAAAGGCAACACAATTAAAAAACTAACAGTGAGGCTGAAAGGGAGGATGAACTACAGCGTTTCTCACAGCTTGCCGTCATCCTGGGACCTTGCAAACTGGGTAGCGCTGATGCTCAGCTCCCTGACTTGCATTTAGCAGGCCAGGCTATTCCACACAGCCAGGAAACCACGTAAGTGCAGAGTGTCTCTTTGTGGAATGTAATGCAGTGCAAAGCCCTCTGTGTGCGTGCAGGGGACCTGCCAGGCTTGACCTTCAGCGTGCTGCGTGGAGCCCCTCACCTGGCGCTCTGGGATCCGGCTCTGCCGAGCTTTGTGTGTTGGGAGCTCTGCACTGTGAACAAAGCTTTCAAGTGGAAAGAAAAAAATAATAACAGAAAGGTGAGGTTTTACATCAGGATCCACATTTTAGCAATTGAGAAAATGGGTAAGAAGAAGAAATAACAAAATAAAGCACCATTGTGTAGATCCAGTAAATGTCTTGGAAATGTCACCTTGTGCATCCTGTAATTTAATCTGATCTTATTTCTTGCAGGGCACAAAAAAGGAATAACAAACTACGCACAAAGTTTTCCTTTAAAAAGCTCAGTTCATTTTCTAACTCTCCAACTTCTTCCCTGAAGACTGGTTGCTCTAGGCAAGAATCCACATGTATGTTTAGAGGAAAGGCCTTGTGACTGAACATCAGCCACTGATTATCTATATATAATTGGTGCTTCAGCCAGTAATTGAATGCCTGTGGAATAAAGATGCCTTGAAGAAACCCTCTGTCTCTCAGGCAGCTCTTTCTCTCTATGGATTGGAACAAAACGGTCATTTTTATAGTTAGTGTACGTTTTTAATTAGCACCATAGTTAGCTAAGTAAATAATGCATAGATTAAAATAGTCATTTAAAGAAATGACAAAATAATTAAAAACAAAATAATGAGCGAGAGGAATTCTCCACCAGGAAAACGGTGAACTGTAAGCACCTATTACTAGTCCTTTGCTGCACAAACCTACACCCCTGCTCCACTCCTCTTCGGCTTTGGTGTTTTTCTGTTTGGCCCCAAAGGGCACTGGTGCTCACGAGCAGCAACACAACACCTGGGCTGCTTCTCCGCAGAGTGCACTGGGCCCCTTTGCTGCCGCGCGCCTCGCCGGCACTGCGGCAGCAACCTGGGACGTGGCTGGTGCGCCCAGGGATGGGGTAGGGGAAAACATTCAGCTACCAAGCTGAGAAGTTTTCAAAGGCAGGAAGGCTGGAGGCAGCTCACCCTCTGGCATCAGTGCCGCGCTTCCATCTCATCTCATCTCGTCTCATCATCTACTAGATGTGGCCATTCAGCCACACAGCATGCCAGCGCTGCACCAGCTCCTCCTGAAGAACGGTCCTAGAACTCCACTCAATAACAATTGAAATGCATGAACGTCTCGCTCAAGAACCCGCCCAGGGAGTAACACCAGCAGCCCCAGCATCAACTTGATGCTTGCATGTTCCAGCAACGATTCTGTGGTTACTGATGTTTAATTTTCTAAACCTAAAAGTAGTGCCATTGATTACACAAGATTTACTCATGCACATGTAATTAAAAGCTTGCTGGACCTAACATTTAATGTGTGCTTTTATGTTTGTGTATGTGTTTTTATATCAGACCACATTTGTGGCCTCATCTTGCTAAACAAACATCTGAAATCATTGCTTTCCTACATACGTAACTGGAAAGCTTGGAGTCTCATCAAGAAAGCCTAGGTGATGGGTTCAACAGAATCTTCATACCAGAGGGCGACTTTTTTCTTCAGCAGTTGCTTTTTTTTCCTGTATAAGCCAGCTGTGCAAAGTCAGGTGAGGCTTCAGGGCAAGATTTTAAAATGGGATCTCTGATATGGGAATCTTAATTCCCAATACATTGACCTTTGATTTCAGAAGTTCTGGTGTGTTATTTGCTAATCAATATCTGGCTTGGCTGCTCTTCTTCAAGTTTTCTCTTCTGGAAACTATTTACCTTTCAAGGGTGAGATGAAACTTCATAAATGTCTAGTGTGGGCTTTTGAACAATTTCAAAGGTGCAAAGTTTTACTAGCCCGAATGCTAGGCAAGGGTATTATTCTGGTGGAATTTTGCTGTATATTGGAACAGGAATGCGGTCAGAGCCTTCTGCTGCACACAGCAAAATAACTTCATGCTATCAATATACTTTCATCCACTAAAATCTCTACTTTGCTGAAGAGGAAAATACAAACTGCAGGGTTCAAATCACTTGTAAATTGCTTCCAAGTTTTGTCTGGTGAAACAGTATCGTTACAGCAAGACACACAGGAGCTTTATGTAACACAACAGCAAGCCATGGAGATGGAGGCTTGCAGCAAGTGCAGCTTGTACTTGAATTTGGTAAGGACACAGTGACAAATACATTCGCACTTCAAAGATGTGGCATACGATTTTTGGCCTGTAGTGGCCAGGACCCTGTTCCGTGTCTGATGATAAAGGAGGAGCACAAGAATATTGAGCTTATCAGCTAAGATTCTGGCTCAGGGCCACTCTCTGGGCAATGTGCCATAGCTATGAAATCACTCTGTTATTTCAGACTTCACATGAGATGAATAGGGTAGTGCAAGCTGTTTGAAACTCAGATTCGATGTATTTAAATGTTTTGAAATAATGTCTATCATTTAATACAGAGTTTTGCTAACATTAGCTTTCCTAAGTGCCTGATACAAATGTCTTGTTCCCCACTGTTTTAGGGTTATTTTGATAATTAAATGCAGACGCTTAAACCATCAGCATTCACCACAAGATTCAGTTGTTTAGTCATTGTCTCATCTATCTTCAATCCTGAATCATGTTCCAAATTTCTGACTGAACTCTAAAAACTACATTTGCTCTATGGCAGATACAATTCTCATTTGTTCCTATGTATCATAATTACTTGGGAACAAATGGGAATGGCAGGAGCAGTACTCAAAGCTGTCATTGGCTTCACTGACAACAGTATTTGGTCACAAATACCCAGGTCTTTACCGCTTAAAATAATCTCCTTTAGTCCTTAGCCACACAGGCTCAGAAGCCGCAGACTTGAACCAGTGTGCGTGTTTGAAGCTGAACACGCCTCCAGTGCCCGAAGCAGTGGCGGTTTTCAGAGCAAAATGCAACATTTTGCAGGGATCGCCGCCTGACAGCGGCATGTTGCCACATCCCATCTTAACCAAGCAGCAGCTTCCTACAGCGCCGTCAGCCAGAAGGGAAGGGTGCCAGACCCGCCCTGCACGCGTGCCTGGCGTCGGTCTACTGACGCACCCCGCGCTTGCCTGTGAAATTTAAACCAGTGGTTATGGGGACCTCTTCTCAAAAGTCTTTATATTCAGCACGTTTTGCATTTTTTTTACAAGAAAACAAGGGTAAAAATAACGAAGCTGCGAAGTAGCTTCACTTCACTAGAGAAGGGGGTCTCGAGACGCCGAGGCCCGGGCCCAGGGGCCCAGAGACCCGACAGGCCGCGGCTGGGGCTCCTCTGCGGGGAGGACCCCCCCGCCCCAGGCCCCGCGGGCGACTGGCCGGACCCCGGTCACTCGGACACACCGATGGCCCCTGCCCCCCAGCAGCGGCCGCTCGGGGCCGTGAAGGCACCAGAGCCGGCCCCTCGCCCCCGCAGCCGAGGCCCTGGGCGCACCGAACGCTTCGCCGCC
>Ga0181612_117316_pt1 | contig 25123 bp, 13 predicted proteins | sample HoacroProtozoa21_FD_119630 | JGI IMG/M metagenome (GOLD analysis project Ga0181612, IMG submission 119630) | Hoatzin crop microbial communities from Cojedes, Venezuel. Combined Assembly of Gp0051906, Gp0051904, Gp0051908
AAAATATTAAAAAAGAGACACACTAATCTAAATTATGGATGTAGCCATCTTCCCATCCAGTGATGGGAAGGAGCTAACCTATCAAAGCAATTTTAGAATGAACAAGTTTCGTAAGTATTAATATATGGATCTAATCTACATTCAATGTTATCCAAATTACCTTGTGCTGAAAGAACAAGTTCTGTATAATGAAGAGAAACAAACGAAGCTCACATAAAAATAATTAAAGCTGGGAGTTGCAGTGGGAATTGAAGTCAGCACTACCTCATGTTCTGTGTTGAAAATTTATTCTTACGGTAACCCAGCTTCCTCATCCATAAGGTGGAGATGATAATACTCATCTCAGTTCCAACAGCATGCCAGGAAGATCTACAGATAAGCCATCAGAATTGCTATTATTATGTATGCTTGGCGTGCATTTTTTACTTCAAAATACAGATTGCATTTCTGGTCTATTCTCAGCATTTTGAGGACCACTTTTTCTAGACTTCAGAAGAGTTATTCTCAATTTATTTACTACATTTGGGCATATTCTTTGCCATGGACTTTAATTCTGTTTTACAGTTTATTAGTTTTACAGGATTTTGTTCTCTGTATGATGTGGGAACACAGTAGCAGAATGATTCAACAAACACCAGTTTTACCAACCAGCCAGATTTAACAGGCTATTTCTTGTTGTATCCTATAAACACAGTGAGCAGCCAATCTGATATTTAATGATGCAAACCATAAGCAGAGGTAGTGTTTTGTGCCAAGATACAATATGTGGAGATTGCAAAAGCTCACAGTGAAATTCCTGTGGAAAAAAAATACAGTATGGAGGTTTCTCAGTTGTTCTTTTGTGAGAATCAAAACTGAGTATCAGTACTACGAAAAGCAGACAAATAGATTAATTAGAAAAACCCCAAAGATATTGACAGAATGAGAAAACACCTCATACTGTCCTTGGAAGGTACTTGCAACCAATTGTACTTTTTATGGGAAAACTTTTATCAGGACAGCATCCCCAGATTTATTTTCATGTTCTGCCATCCACTAACTAAGAGACTTTGGTCTGAATGATGAAGCAGTTTGATCATAAGGAAAGCACAAAATGTACTAGCATCTAAAGAGAGCTTATTTTTTAGTATCTATGAAGTTGTTGAAGAATCTTACATAAGAAGTTATTTATAATGACTTAAAATTAGAATTTTCTTTGAGGTATCCTAACCAAATTATAGAAAAAAAGATATGTGAAACAGGATGAGGTATGTTTTAAAACCAGCTGCTTGGTTTTTTTAAAAAACATCTTTGTAGATCTCTCAAAAGTGAGACTGGTATACTACCAGGATTTTCTCAACAGGCACAGAAACTACAGCTTTATAGTCCAGGGTACAGTGGACGACAAAGTGCTGTCCTTGCTCACATACAGACAATAAAGTGAAAACAAAAAAAATCTTAAAAATGCAGAATGAAAAAGCAGAGTTGCCAATAAGGGCCTGACTCACAGTTCCTGAGTGCTTGAAGTTGACAATACTGGATCATTGGAAATGCTTCAGCAACACAGACATCTATTCTCTCCTGAACAAACTGACATCACTCCAGTCCATCAATTTTCTGGAATTCATGACCACTCTGGGCTTATTTCTGAGCTATTGCGGTCAACAGCTACAGCCAAAACACGTGTCTCTTTTCCAGCTTTCTTTTTTAAATCATATATCCTGTTACTACATTTTATATGTATTTCTTCATTTTGGTTTTATCCAGTCTTACACTTTTTTGTACAGTTATGGGCTACAATTCAGGAAAACCCTGAGCAGCTGTAGAAATAACTATTCTGTTTGATCCTCCAGGGCAGATTTAAGATGTCACTGTCAGCGTCAGGCTATCTTTCTGTATTAGCCATTCTGCCAGCATTAAGATAGTAAGAGAAAAGATAAGGGTCTGCTGTAAGGCCCGCTGAAGCAGAGGGAGTCTTTCTATTGACATCAGGTATTTTGTACCACGTTCCTCTAGCACGCATTAGGACACAAAGAAGAGCTTCTCATGCCAAGTTCTGTACTTCTTCATGTGTGCTCATTTTTATTGAGTAGGCTCAACAAAGCCTACCAGGACCATCATTCCTGAAACCTTATACAACTTCTACCTTACTTTATGCAGTCTGTCTAGGCGAGGGACCAGGCCTTCATATTTTACAAAGGAAAGCCTTTTCCTCTGCCTATCTGAGTTTGTTCCTTCGCTTTACCCTCTTATTTACTGTACTTCCTTCACCAGGTTCAAAGAGCTTGATCCTATGTTGGACATGTACCCTTTGGAAGCAATAACACTGTCAACGAGACAGCTTTTTCAAAACCGGGCCCAAAATATTTGCCCACGGGAATACATTATTTAGGGACGTTACCTTTAGGGACAAAGTGGTCTGCCTGCCAAACGCCGGAGCCCAGCTGCCCTTTGACATCTTGCCATGCCCGTGATGCTCCAGCCACCACTCTCCCGCTCCCATGGCAGTGCCCGAAGTCTGCTTTCTTCTCAACGCTGAAAACTCCCTGTAGGATCCAAGACGTCGATCCCAACCCACCTGCAGAGCCTGGGTGGGAATCCCTACCCCGGGGGAGATGCCAGGAGGGCAGAGCAACACCGCCAACGGTGCTAACAAAAGCAATGGATAGCTGGATTTCACAGACAGGTGATGGGGAGCTTGGTGAGAAGCGTCCCAGTGTCACAGCTGAGGGACAGGGAAAGCAGAGGACATGTTGGAGAGCAGAACCCTGCAGGGCCAGCAGGACCTGTCACGTCACCTAATGCCAGGATTATCTAGGCAACAGTCTCTGAAATACTAAGTTGGGATGGATGTGGAAAAATGGGATCAAGGAGGGAAAAAGCAATTAAGGGTGGATTGTTTACTTGGGAGGAGGATGAGGTATAGAAAAAAGGTACAAGGGCATGAAAAAGGAGAGTGAAGAAATGGGGTAACAGGACATGCAAATAACAGTAAACAGGGTCTCTTGTCAGGTGGCCATGCCCTTGACCACTGCAGCCTGTTGTCCCAAATGAGACCAACCAACTAAGCCTGTTGTTCTGAGCATGCTGTGTGTGCCGACCTGCTGGTGCGGTGGGGAGGACCGGCTGGGATGGACGCAGGGGAACATCAGAGGCAGATGGATGGAGCATCCGGTGTCACCTTGGTGGTGCCTGTGCCGACCTCCCGACCTCCTCCTCTTCATGCCCACACCAGCAGAAGGAAACCCTCTCCCACCAACGCGGCATCACCTCCCCAAATAGCTTCAGCTAAACTGACAGAGGCAATGGCATTTTTTCATTGGCATAGCTTCATATGTATCAGGGGCTTTGCCAGCATAATTCACTGGCTAGGAGGGGACGATTATTTTTATATGACTCTACACAACATATGTATGCTGGCAAAATCATCTGAAGTCACTTCACTGCTTGCCTAGTCCCAAAGAAGGAGTCAACGCCTCCAAATTCAATGAGCAGCAGAGTGGGTAATAAAACCGAATCGCCCATATTTCTCCAGAAAAATGCTACATAAAATTATTGCATTCTTACATTGAAAGCGTTATTTTTGTGACAATAGGGACTAGGTGAAAACAGAAGCTTCTTCTTTTCAAATTGTTTTTTCCACTGGCACTTTTCTAAAATAACCCTTCAATCTTTTTTTCAGTTAGTTTCATACAGACTTCTTTGTGAGTATTACCATCGTTAGATGCTGCACCAAATATCCTGAAAAAGAGTATGTAGCCTGTTATCCTCAGTGATATATAAATCCAAACACCCCCACTCAGAGTGCATACTATTGATGCTGATGGGTGAAATCACTAAGGCTTAGTTTTACAGCAGGCAGATGTGCTGCCTTCGGGTGCCAGCTAGGCTTCTGCAGGTTGCTTCATATACGAAGTGAGATACCAGAGGGGAAAAAGAATTCGTCTACAAGAGTCTGTATTCTCAAAAATAAAAAGGGGGAGTCCTACATCTCTCAACTGGAGACAGGCAAGAAGAAGAAAAAGGGGCTTGTTCATTAAGGAGAAGACAGTAAAATCCAGAGACCAGCGTGCAGATAGAAAGCTGACTGGCCCCACACCAAGGCATCTACAGTGGATATAAACCCAGAAACTTCACTAAATATATTACCTCTTACTCCCCACAAGATTTTTTTAAATGAAAAACTGTTCTATTTTCTCAGAGACAGTGACTGAATCTCCACTGAATAGCACCTCCTGCGTTCATAGCACATTTACAGCTCAGCAAAGCACCGTTAAATGCTACAAATGCAAATAGCTGCACAAAGCAGCATAACACTGGAGAATCCAGGCACTCCTGGGAAGAATCTGGGATCCGGGATGTTAGCCATTGCCAGCATTTTGCTTGTTTGGTTTAGCAGCCCACTAGAATATTTAACAGTACCATATATTCTTTTTTAACCCTCTCTCATGCAGAGGGATATTTAATGTATTGCAGTGATGCGCAAATCCCAACAAACAGAGCTTTTTCTTTAGCCACTTAAAATCTTATTCCTATTACATCACTGAAATAGCCAATAGTTTGGAAGTAGATCAATGTACATGCAATGTCAAAAATCATATTTACAAGCTCAATAACATAAAATAACCTGCATGGGTTTTTTGTCTGCTTTGCCTTTGTTTGTTTGGTGTTTTTTTTTTGCTGCTGCACTGGGGGGAAAACTTCTGACATGAAGGTAAAATTATTTTTGTTTCTTCTTAGGCAATATTGAATTCCCCAGAGAGTTTTTTAATTAATGAAATCAGACGGAAAGAACTTGCACTGATTTAATTTCAAAAAAAGAAGATTAATATACAGATGAATGCCCTTCCATAATTCTTAGCAGCAATCACACTTCTCCAGATTTTTGATGTAAAACTCAGAATTTATTTGGGACCAAGATATAACATTTGGTAGCTGCAGACAAGAATGATCACAAGTGAAGCTCCTCTTTACAACGGTCATTTGTTCCCTGTTTCAGATGGGTTGGATAAAGATGAGATTCCCAACTGAAATACCTGGGCTTTACAAAAGCAAAATACTGACAAGCAGTCTGATCCTGAATCACAGCCTGGTCCTGTTCCCATTTAACTCAAGAGAACTTCTACCCACTGCTTATATTCTTTCATGCAACAGCAGAGACAGCTCAAGGCAGCAGGCAAGGTAGGCAGCAGTCTAGAGCAGAAAGCTGCCCACACCACTCAGGAGAAGACGGAGCACGGTGCCTGTTTGCAGTTCCACAGCCCCCACCAGTACACCGTCTCACAAGTCAAATGCACTGCCTGAGACCAAGGGCTTCAGCTGAAATTTCACCAGGCTAGAATTACACAGCGTTTATAAGTCTCGGCTGCTCTGGAACTGGATAGCTGATTTCTGAAATATTCTTCCGTCTTATAACATTTGAATTACCATGTAATCCACCTCCTGAAGAAATTTACGTTTTTATGTATTCACCAAATAAACCCTCACTTGATGCTGGGGAATATTTGTTTCTCTTGGTATTCTTTCACAGCTGATGGATATTTTTTTCTGATTTGTTCTGTTTTGCTCTGTTTTTTAAATCCATGTAAAACAACTCCACTGATTTCAGTTACACGCTGCAGAGATTTCTCCCAGAAGAGACTGACATTTTTATTTCTGTGGTTTCAGGGAATATTTTAATATTTTATATAAAAAGAAGAATAGCTTCAGCAGGGATACCAAGAGACCCCCACAGTGGCCAATCCTACCTACCCAGCAAGGAGGCGCAGAGCCAGAGATCAAACCAAAGATGACAGATGGGAATGGGAAAGCCTCAGTGCTGCAAACCTGATCTGTTGTACACAAGGCATTTCCTCCTGCTTTCGGGAGATGGGGACGGACCTGACTTGCCTGGCTCCAACAGTGTGCGTAGTCAGCCCAAATTCACTAGCTTAGAGGTGGGACATAGCTTCCACTCCTCTCCAAGGCATCTCTTGCTATAGGCAGCTGGAGTGGGTTCACATGTAAGTGCCACAAGGAACCCCAAGAACTAAGCCTGAAATAACCTTCAGACTCTGAGAAATAGATGCCACAAAGCAAAACCTTCATTCATTTACCTACAAAGGACTCCAGTACTGTGCTTAGCATTGTGATCTCCAAGTAAAGCCACTGATTCCTCCAGTGTGCAGGTGCTCAGCTCCTTGAAGGAACGTAGGATAAAGCCCACATTCTGTTTGTTAGTCTTCTCTCATTCCCCCTTCATATAGACTCCTGAAGTTTCATCTTTCTGGTCTTCCTTAAGAGTCAGGAAATATAAAGAAACCAGTGGGTGTTTTTAAGCACTTTAGTTGCCAAAGTACGACTTGAATGGTTATGTGATTCAACTCAAATGAATCTGTGTCCTCACCATTTAAAGATTACCCAAAAGATTACACTTCCTTAGAGCTGTTTGTATTGCCAAATCAGAAACTTCAAATGAAAATCTGGTATTTGCAAATTCTTCGTCAGAAACCAGAGCAAGTGTCATTAGCTTTCCAAACAATAGCGTGTAGAAAACAATTTCACCAATAAGGAGGAAAACTTAGCAGGAATCCATTGTGAAGAAGACATCGGAATTACTATTATTTAATTCAGGAGTTTTATGTGATAATACTTTCTTGTTAAAAAATGAGGGGGGCTGTTAAAGATGTCACAAAAGTACTGTCAGGGACTTATTCTAAGTAAAAATATCCTTGGATGTTGCCAAGAGAACTGGGAACATTTTTGGAGGGGAGCATATTCTGATCTGTTTTCCCACATGGGAATACTTTCCCAAAATGAGGTCAATAGCAGATATCCCCTTTAGGGCTCCAGTCTTTCAGCAACAGTCAGTGCACAACCACTTGCATGAATTCCGATTTGCAAATAAAAACCTTAGTTTTTTTGTGTATTTCTGTAGCTGGTTGCAAAGGATTTTCATTTCTGCATAATGCTACAGAACTGAGTGTGTGCTAATGCTCTCAGTCCTTCTCTGTATTGCTATTACAAGCCAGTCTGCTGTTAAGGAAATCTGGGTTCGTTAATCTTGCCAATACTCTGCACTGTGTCATGCGCTGCTCATTAGGAACCAGGGGCAACCAGACTGTCTCAGCTGACCAGTTATAAGTTACAGGAGCCTTTCCCCTCTCACTGGTAGTGAAGACGTGAAGTCTGCCGCTATCACGATTCTCTCCAGAAAAAGAAAAGCAGCAAGTGCTAATTAGGTAAGGTGCCACAGTGGGCTGTACAGCAAATGGCATTCAGATTGAATGTTGGAGCGTGACGGACGGAAAGCTTGCTTCCTCTTTCCAAGAAACATAGCAGAAAGTTAAAGACTGAATAACCTCTCTGAAATAGTACAACCTGCACGTACTTCCCCAATTTGTGTACAGCAGTGAAACATCCTTAAGCCTTGTGTTAAGAACTTAATTGCAGCTTTCAATGGGCTTTTAGCTTTTCGACAAGTCTGAAGTTCATTCTTTCAATACAGGCATCAGCTCCAGTTCAGTGGTGGATTTACTTCGTCTGTCCATACGGACATGCTCGCAGGGTGGGTACTGCGGTAATTCATGAGCAGAATTTGCAGTAAGTGGAGGGAGAAATAGCAAAGGACAGAATAGTTTGAAAGGGTTTTCATCTTACAGGGTTTTATATAAATTCTGGTATATGACAGGTTACCTATTGGGACTACTATAGCATGTCTTGCACGAGACAAAGTGTACACCTCACCGCGTGGCACTAAGGGAGGTTTGCTAGTTGGTGTATGTCTCTTGTAAATCCAGGTCCGTTTACACTAGCTTCAAATGCCACATCTCCTCTAAGCAACATCCTCTATTGCTCATCTCTTCCTTCAGTGAGGGTGGTTTTCCCAATAGCGAGTTCTCTTGCCATAAACTCAACTCCCAGTGTCCTGCTATATCCACAAGAAATGCCATCTTTCCCTCTTCTTCACAGCTAACATTTATGCATTTCACGAGAACTATTATGATGGTATTCCCTAGCAATTTTCCGCAAAACCAAGCAGCTGTGCTTTGCTAAACCTTTACTTAGAACTCCAGCTTCCTAAACCTTTGACATTTGTTGATACTCTTGTCTAGAATCTCTCCTGTTGCTCATCACCTCTCCTACAATACAAAACTGGAGTGGGTACTCCAGCTGGGACCTCAGCAGGACAATGTAGTTAGGTACCTATTTTTCAGCCATTACCTAGGGCAATCAACTATTCCAGATTATTTGCTCTGGAGTAAGTGTGCTTTCAGTTTAAATTAAACTAGGTAGAGATCGCACTGAAAGAGGAATAAAAGCGTCCATTTATATGTAGCTCACCTGCAGTAGCTACTCTGTCTCAAGTTTTTAGCTGACATTTTTTCCAAATGAATGTTGTCAGTATGTGCACACAGGCAAATGCACGTGTTCCCCGATTTCAGACCTGATGCCTAGATCTATCCTGCCTAAGATGGTTAAACTTTGAACAGTTCTGCACTTTAGTGACAGCTACCAAAGACAGAAGGAGAATGTCAGTCAGCATTTTTGAAAATAAGACTTAGCTTTGCAAGACCACGTTTTTCAGCTATCTAGAGTTATTTTAATCATTGTAATAGACATTTTTATTATTGTATTGGATTAGGTGTCATTATTGTTCACCTATGAATATATTTAAATGAAGTCTTACATGTTATTTTATGGGATTAATCAACGCATCACAGCATGAATTTTCATTCACAGCACAGAAAAGGTCAGTATGCAAATGCAATATGCTAAAAATGGATCCGCTCTGAGTAATGCCCAATGAAGTTAATGAAACTACATCCTGAAGACAAAGTTTAGCTTTTTGTTTTACCTCTGATATTTTGAATCTGTTCTACAGACTAACATTTGATTCCAAATGTCAGGGAGAAAAATGAGAAATTAAGTAATGCAGAAATAACATTTTTTTTCACTATGCACAATCTATTTATACAGTGGCAATCTTTGCATTACTTTTTCCATGAAAAAAACACACTGATTATCAATCAAAGTTTATTTTGCTTTTCTTCAACTTCAATCTTTTTCTATTTAAATTGGAGTATATTGTAAATAGTAAAATTACTAAATACTTCTATATGTACATTAAATGAACATTAGAACAACATTAGCATAACCTATCTTTTTTTCTATCAGGGAAGCAATAATAATCTTTTTAAGCTTTCGAATGCAACTACACAATTTTGAAGAGCAGTCTGGTCAGTATGATCTTGAGCCTTTTGTAGGTGACAAAGAATTTTGCAAATTTTTTTTGTCAGAAGTTTGGAACTTTTAACATCATATAAAACCATAAGAGAAATGATCCAAAGACCAATGACTTCATGAACACATGATTAGTATATTTTTCTTCTATTAAATTTCTGAAATCTTCAGACGGATGAGGAGGGACAAGTGGAAATCATTAAGTGCAGCATGCGTACCACATTTAATGCTCAAGTTTGTAACTAAGAGGATTACTGAAATATATACAAAATATGTAACTGTTATTGTGCCTGCAAAGTACCTACGGCAAACTGGTTAATTTTGTATATTTATGGACATGCTACTGGTGCTCAGTACCTACAGACACAAGCTTTGTTGGGTAAATAAATAAATAAAGGAATAAATACAGGATTTGATAGGTGTAACAGTTGTATGCACATACATCTGAATCCACCCATACAAAAAGTCCTTTGAGACTACCACATCCTGGAATAAAACATAATGGAAGACAGCCACACTACAGCAAAGTACACATAACTTTCCCCAGCTGAATTATCCTTATTTATTAAGGAGGGCTTCTATTCAGCATAAAGCTACTCACATTTCTAATTCTTCCCAGCACAAGATTTCATACAGATAGGGCTTTACTCTTTTCATTTTTCAGATATGTTCTTTATATGTTTCTTTCTTAATTACCAGTAAGATTAATAGCTAGATCTTTCCATCACAGTGTTACAATATTGATAGGCATCAACACTGGAAACAGAAAGGAACAAAATTCAGCATCTATCTTCAGTATTACACAGATTCTAGATCATGCCAGAAAAAGCTGCATATAAGGATGGAAAATATTGTGCTGCTACACATGCTCTGACATTACAGACACAAAAATCTCACAGGTCAGAACAAAGATCATATCACTTGGACGCAGTCCTATGTAGAGTGAAACACAGAAAATATAGCATTTTTTTCTGTCCCCCTTTCCTCAAAATTCCAAACGTTTGCTTTTGACCTCTGATGGGCATCCAGCTGCTACCTTTATAAGAGCATTTGTTAAACACTAGAACTTTTTTCCTAAGTGGTTCTAAGTCCACTCTGACTGCAATTCTTCTCCTTTAAAAAATATTAACATTTATCGTCACTGAATTTCCTCTGCCATCTTATTACTCAGTCACACTCTGTACTGTCAGGTCCTTCTGCAACTCTTGCCAGTTGACTCTGGCACTGCCAGCAGGCTTTATTACTTCAATATTACCCCCCTTCTCCATATGTTGAACCACCCAGATGCTTGGACTGATGCCCACGGGACCCCACTGGTGACTTCCCTCCATTGTAAAACTTGACCATTTACTCCTCATTGCTTCCTAACTTTGAACCTGCTATTAATTCATGACAGAAATTTTCCTGCACGGCAGCTTTAATTCTTTACAAGCCTTCAGAAAAGAACCCTATCAAAAAATTTTGGAAATCCAAGCACATTATAACCGGATCACATTTTTCCCCAAGGCATTGCCTGCCTTGGAGAACCGGGCAGACTGGCGAGTGTTGACCTCTCCCCATTAAGCCATGCTCTTTAGCCTGCACAATGAACAACACAGTCCTAAATTATAATTGAGTCCCTGTTCCTATTAATTCCACGCTGCAGTGCTGAACTGTAGCTGTAGTTTGATAGCGCTCATCATGATGCTTTTTACACACATGTGACAGAGTTTGGCTGTCAGAAAATGAACGGTTATGAATTATGGAAAAAAAAATAATTATGAGATCATTATTTCCCATATCCATTTTTTCTCTCCTTCTTTCTCCAATGCAATAAAAATCAGTGGAGGTGTGGGAGAGGGGGTAAAGCTCTCAAAATGGTGAGGGTAGCTTTCTTAAGAGCTCATTGCAAAGGAAACCAACAAGCCTAATACCAATGGAGTAGCCCAAAATGAAGGCTTCCAAGTTCACAGGTGACTTCCAAGCTTCAGTGGACCGAGGAGAAGGACACTTCCAATGCATTTCCCTAAGGAAATGAGATTTATCAGAGTGGCTGTGCACCACTCCACCATCACCTTTCCTCCCTCTGCCTCGCACCTCCTGCTGTCGGACGGCTTCAGCCCAGCTCAGCAGGGACACCAAAGTCTCAAAAACCTGAAGGTTCTGGCAAGCGCCAGGTAAAAGCAGGAGCTGGACATGATGAGGAGTGGCAGGCGGCGCGTCCCTCGTGCGGGAAGCTGGGAGGAGCTGAGCACCCATCGGCTGCGGCCAGGCTTCCGCAGGGGGAGGACACCATGGTGGCACCCAGCCCAGAGTGACCCACAGCACAGCTGGGAGGCAATGGGGTGCAGGGCTCTGTCTGGCAGTTGTGTGTGCAGTTTCTCTCCACATCTGACAAAACCTCTCCCTGCTGATGTTGTATTTGTTGCTGATGTCTTGTTCGCCAAAGTTTCAAGAAAACTCAGTTTGGGGAACCCCTTGGACCTGCAGCCTCTCAGAGAAGCCGAAATGTAGGTGCAGCTGGGGATGCCGGGACATCCCAGCACAGCCAAGGGGTGCCAGGCCATCGGCTCCCAGTGGCCAGGGAACGTGTCCCACCCACTGGCTCCAGCAACGTCAGGCACCTCACTACGGAGCAGTCTGCCAGGATGAGAACAGGGTCATCAGGGAACTGTCCCCTGGGTCTAGCACAGGCTTACCTAGTCCAAAAGGTTTTGAATTGAACTTTTCATTCAGAGAATTGTAATTTTGCATTTAAAATTTCATCGTGGCACTCTGTTAACAGAGCTCTAATGTATTTCACTTCGTGCTCCCACATAGCAATAAAGCAGTTTTGTCACAGTGTATCTGACATTGGAGTGGTAGGTATAGGTTGATGATTTAATATTGCGCTTTTACTGTCATGTCTAAAGAATTTTGGCTGGCTGGTAAAGCGGATAGCAGACAAGGGCCGAAGTACAGTTATTCACACCCTGTTTTATGGTTGGTTTTTCTCATGTTATGACATGAGATGCAAGGAACACAGCACAGAGGTTTCTGTCTGCTCGAGCAGAGAAATGCAGGACTCTTAATACAGAAGAAAAATCCATGGTGATATTCCCACAAGTATTACAGTGCTTATCTTCTGAGATACATACAACTATTCAAATACATTCACAGATATGGATATATGTATAGGCACACACAGAAAAACAGAAAAAGTTTATGCCTAATTCCAGACAACAATTACAACATACTGAAAATGGTTCACTTGTAATGCACCACATGCAGCTAGGATGTCCTTTTAAAACTGACTATATTGCTACAGATCCATTTCATTCAAAGAAATTATATACAAATCAGCCAGCACTTACAAGAAGGGGTATTTTTTCCTGTTTTTATGGCTGTAATTCTATAAAATAATTCTTATGGATGAATTTTGGTAAATATACTTGAAAAGAGGGATATAACAGCCACAGCCACTGTTCCTGAAGACATTTTCCAAGCAATATCCAGGTCCAGTTCCTTGGATTCTAATGCTGGCAGCCAATACTTTTCCTGTAATAGTCTGAATAAGATCCCAAATCTTAAAAAATAACAAGCTCCAAAAATATTCAGGTCCAGAAATGCATGTTCTACGAGAACATTTACTCTAAAGTAACCTTCTTCAATCGCACTTTTAAAGAAAGTGAAGGCAAGGTCTGAGCAAATCAAGGTGCAAAACTGGAAGCGGAGGGGAGGGAAAAGCTTCCACAAATTAAACTATTATACACTACAGAATTTTTGCGTAGACCCACAAATAGGCAGGTCAGAAAACAAAAGCGCATGAAAGAGTTGAAAAGTGAAACAATGTAGGTTTTAAGAGCCAAGACTAATCATCTCTCTTTCCTTTGAAAAAGAGCATTCCAAAGAAGCATCACCAAAATGCAAGTAAGACGCCACAATAAAAAGATGTATTATGTACCAACAAATACTTAGTGTTTGAAGAGACATCACAAAAACTGCATCACAGCCTTGAAATAGATATTTAATCCCACAGACAATCCTTAGTTTAACTGGGTACAAAGAAAAGTGGCTTAGATGTCAGTTCCTCTACATTCAGCTCACAAAAATAAGCATTTGCCTTTATTTTTTTGCTGCTGGTATCAAATCCAGAAGAAATAGGGTAGTGCTCTTTCTGTAGGTGAAAGCATATCTTTGTTACATTAACCTGAAAGAATTTTTCATCCTGTACCTTCGAGCTCGACACAAAAATATCAGACACAAATATCACAGACAAAAACAAACTTGGTTTAGAAAGAGACTTTCTGCCATGACATACCACAAGCATATCACTTTCCAAATCACAAAATATTAAATATTGAAACATTATTTGAAATGTTAACATTTAATTCTTTAATAGCATCCTCAGAGGCTTCACACCTTTCACCTAATTTGAGGGTAATAGGTTACAGCAACTTTTATTGCTGCACTGGACATAATTCTTTTTTTTTTTGTGCTTTTATGTTATGCCAAAACTGCCTAAGTGCATATGAATAAGTTGGGGGGGGGGTGAGTTTTTTGTGGTTTTTTTAAGAATGTGTATACATTTAAATGAATGCTTTTGCCTTCTGCTTTGGTTTTCAACGAGCAGCATTTCTGACCTCGCCGCGTCTCGCCATTGTTCCTGTCCGTACCCACCGCATCTGCTCCACAGAAGTTCCTAATTTTTTTCCTGTAAATCGTGTTGTGTTTTGTATGCAAACCTTACACAGAACTGAACAGAATTTAACGAAATGTCTTCGACCGCCCATCACAGAGCCCTGCTCTGCATGCGAGAAGGTGGCAGTGATCTGACCCTGGCTGGGCTTGGCATTTGCCTCTCCCTGCCTTGTCCTGGTCGAGGAGGGGGAGCCCACCAGAAAACTGCTGGCTTCCCTCTTTCAAAAAGCTCTCTAAATGCTGCGAGGCTACGCCTTGAAAAGCACGAAGAGGAAACATACGTTTAGAAATCGATCCACTGGCTGCAGCCGAGCTTGCAAAGCAGCAATGGAGAAAAAGAAAAGAGAGGACTCACCAAGATACATCCTGACGTAGGGCGAACAGTTTTGGTAGCAACCCTCAACACTCTGGAAGTCAATACCCTGCTTCTCTCCTCTTTTCCTTTCTCAGCAACCCCCCCCCCCAATTTCCCCATTTAAGGGAGAAAATAACAAGGCAGAAGACGCCAAGAGACTTTCATGACATAAACAATAAGGCCTTCCTGTGCCAACATTTCCTTTAAAAACACTTGCCAATAAAGCTCCTGGAGGCCAGCAAGAGAAAGAAATGCCGAAACAGCCGTGACATGAACTTGGCATATTTTCTGACTCACTCACTTCCCTTGAGACAATCCCTCCAAGAGAATGCTGAAGGATAATGGGAAAAGAAAATTTCTTCCAGTGAGAAGGACTTCAGCTGCCCGTGCTATACAAGAAAACTGCCAATTAACTTTATTTCTGTTTACCTACAGACTCGCTCACGCAGCCACCTCCGCTGGCATGTTTCCTGACTCACACTCTCATGTTTGCACATTCATCTCGATGCCTGAGAAAGGCAAGGAGACTTAAAAAAAAAAATAAAATACTGAGAATCCCCAACTCCAGATAATTTCTGAACAGCAGACAGAATGATCAATAATTGATAAAGCGTAGCCAAACACTCGGTTGCTTCACACATTGAATCTCAATCTCCTTTTTTCTTGTCCCTGCTATTTATACTTCTTTTATAATTTTGTGGTGCAAGACACGTTGCTTTATAGAACATTAAGAATACTCACATATCTTGTGTACCTGTAATGAAAGATTGTCAAGATTATTTTGCCTTGTCAATCCATCTCATTTTGAGTAATACCATGTTTTCAAAACTAAACAGTACATTTAGAAACAGAAATTAAAATCTCTTTGGAAATCAGCACTTCACACGCACCAACACGCGTTCACTCACTCACTCCTGGGCTACAGCCGTCTCTTGCTTGATGTCCCTCGTGGGCAGGAACACGGGGGCTTCAGCTGTCTGCTCTCATCCGCACCTCCATCTGCACCTCCAGCGCAGGGGGACCCTCCCAGGAGGCTGGAGCCCAGCTCCCACAGGAGGGGATGGTGGGAGGCTCGCCAGTGCCAGGCTGATGGCAGGGCAACGGGATGGCTTCTGCCCATCCGAGGGCAGGGGCAGGCGGGTGAAACGGGGACCCGGCCAGGCTTTGCTCCAGGGCTCCCACCCTGCCGCACCACCCTCTAACGCCAGACCAGGCAGCGAACCCCTACCTTCCCGCCTTATTCGAAGACAGAGCAAGCAGAAATTTTCATCGCTTTGCAGGGGTCTGTTTGATTACCGGTCTCAGTCTTGGGATGCGGAGACACCACCTCTTGCTTCCACACGTACCCAGTTCAGGGGACTGTGCAAAGATCCATCCATCCCTCTACGCAAACCTTGCGCCCTGTCACTGCGTTAGCTTGTGCTCGCTCTCCGTTTCTGAGAAGGCAGCGAGCGCTGCCAAGTGCTCCTCGCTCGGCTAAGGGTTGTTATTGTTGCTGGGGTTTCTTTGGTTTTGCATTTGCCTTCTTAGATTAGCATCAGGGTATCACATATCAAAATAACCACTAGTGAGGATCTGCTGGCCTGCTCAGAAGTGAGGGATCACCATACCTACAGCTGCATAATTCTACCGTAATGTAGTCTGATATCATACAACCCTGGTTTCTACTTTCCAACAACTTGCTTGCTGCTTTAGCACTTGGGCTTATGTCACACTCAGCAAGTCTTCTGACCCTACTCTGGGAGCCTGCCTACCCCTGAAGACCCTCAGCAATCATATCTAAGCCATTGCCATCAGACTGCGAAATTTTGGTTGAGTTTTTTTGTGGATTTTTTTTTTTTTGCATTCCCAGCTAACATGGCTATGCTGGCAAAATACTGTAGCATGCTATAACGTATATAATCTACATTAGGAGTTATCTACTAGCTCACCTTTACTCCATCATGACTGCTGGGCACCTTGTCAAGACACACACGCACACACAGCGCAAGCTTCTCATTTTCTTAACCATCTTTTTCTGCCCACTCGCAAAGCTAACACTGGCTTGTTTTTAGGTTGTTTTCATCAAAACGTGAGAAAAGATGTGGTTTTTTGTAACACCACCAGGGCAAGCCATCTGTGGTTGGCTGACAAACTCTGAAATTCAGGGCTGGGGCAGAAATATTTAGAAGTCAAAAAAAGCTGACTTGCTCAAGAAATTAAAGCCCTTCTGACAATCTTCCAGAGAGCCCCTGAGGAAAAGGGAGGGAACCAGAGAGACTCAAGGAAAATGGATGGGAGCCCAGCGTGGAGATTCACGCCAGAACGGTTCCTGGCCAAGAAGGAAGGTTGGCAAGTAGACAAATACAGGCTTTCATAGGCAGCATTGTAAACAAGACATTAAAAATATTAATCCATTTAGATTTCAAGCACCAAGATGAGATTTACTTAAGAAGCAGAATTATGCTGGTAATGGCTCCTCAAACATTTCAGCTGAATGTCAAAACTTTTGCTCAACTGTATCAAGTGAAAATACAAGGAGCTGTTGACACTATAATAGTCAAACATTCAGTCGTACGGCAGGGCTGGAAAAACAGAGAGGAAGGCAAAGGAATGCTTGAGCCTTGGGCAGAAACTCAAGCCCTCGCAAGGAAACTGCCTTCACAAATTATTCTTACCTTCATCTCTACACCAAAAAAACTGAAGAGGCAAAATGGTTGCTTAAAACCAAGCTTCCTTTCAGAAATCTTTTCAAAGAAGACATAAATTACCTCTACCGAAATACTTTGTTTTCAAGTAGAAACAGTCATCTAGAAGAGAATGTCTTTTCATGTGAAAGAAGGTTTAAGTAAACTTTGAACACCTAGGACTTCTTAAAAAGTTTCCTCTTTCCTACAGGAACCAGCGTGTCTCCCCTCTTCCTCTTAGAAAACACACAGTTATTCTAAATGATTGAATATTTGGGGTTTTTTAAATGCACTGGAAAAGTCATCTTCCCCCAAAGCAACGAGGCATTCAGGACAATCCTGAATCCATGCTGGCCACTGAAGTACAGACCCACAGGAAAAACACATGCTTTTTTGGTGAAGGCGGTAAGTGCCAGGTCACCTCAAGCCTGTCAGAGCCAGGAGACTCACGGGTCTCCTACATGCCAGTGAGCAGGGTTCACAACCTGGTCTACCGAGGGGCAAACAGGTCAGGGGAGGCCCACAGGGAAAAACAAATGCCTTAAACAATGAGAAAAATACGGTCTGAAGTCACTGTATGAGATTCCGTAACTGAGAGAGTCAGGAATTGGGAGATTCCTGTACTGGGTTAAACAAAAAACTAGTAGTTCTCGAATCAACCAGGCTGTCTCTCACAGAAGTCCACGTGCACAGCCTGTGCTCAAGAGAGGTCTTCTTCCCCCTCTCAGTAGCACGACAATCATTGTAAAATGCTACACGTGGAGTGACTGAGATATCTCTATTCAAAGCACTAAAAGCATTCTAAAGAAAAGGCTAACAATCTCCATTATCTTTAGTCGCTCTAAAAAGCATTATTTTAGTAAAAAGACTAGAACAGCATGCCATCTCCTGTAACCTAGGATATACTATACACCCCTCAGCATTATATTTCTTATCAGTTTCCTTAAAAAAAGAACAAAATTAAAATGTTTTTAAAAAAGCCCTGCTAAGCTCCTTTCCTTGCTTGTATCTGTAGCCACTTTTCTTCAGCTTTTCACAATATCTGAAGTGAAAGATCGGAGCAAACGAAAACCTCAAAACACAGAGTGAAAGAAGGAATAACTGCATTCTGCTTAGAAGTGAAAAAAACTAGATTAAACTTCAAAGAATCTGAAATTTTACAACAGTTTAAACATTTTAATGCAAATGCAAGTAGCAACACATGAATTATAGAAATTCTGTAGCACTACTGATCTTATGATTCATAATCCAAAATTTGCTTTCTGCACTCTCAATGTAACCAGAATGAAATACTAGCGTCTCAGATATTTTGGAATGATACACAAGCAGCACATTTAATAGCATTAATCTTAATAAGTTAGCATTCTATCTCAGATGCATCTGTTTCAAAATGTTCTAGCTGAAGGTATTTTTATGAAAGCTGTTTGCCCATTACATACCACAACCAGTGCAATTTCACAGTCCAGGGATGCATTTTCATCACACGAAAGGAGAAGCCATTAGCAAAACGCTGCTTGGCAAACAGCAGCTCACACACTGAAGCTGCAATACCATCCTGGCTTTCCTACATATTAAACACAGGACTATGTTCAAAGTAAACATGTGGTCATAATTAAATAATAATTATGACTAACATTTGTGTAACACCATTCATCCACATAGTTTAAAGCATTAGGTAAATCTGTAAACAATGGGTCTAATCCTGCACCCTTTACTCATATAATACCACGCAGTTCAAATGGACTATGTAGATCTTGTCTACACACAGACTTAATTGTTCTCAATTAACGCCGTGTGTCAACACTCATTCCAGTGTGTCTTGTTCCTGTTTAGCTTAAATCTCTCACTGCTTATTACAGGTGAATGTACTGTTTCTCCACTGTCACTGATTTAACACCACTTTCACGGACACTTTCCTACACGGATCCCACAGGGCTTTGCAAATCTCAGTGCAGCCTCACTTCTCTTACATGCTTCTAATAAGACAAATATTCTTTTACAGATGAGGATGTTCACTTGTTGTTAGTATGCTTAAAGGACTGACAATCCCATGTTGACTTGCATCTGTAAACTCAGGACGTACAATTTCTATTCTCATACCTTAATCGCACAAATAGCCTTCTTCATCCATCACGCGCCAGAGTAAAACCACAGGAAATGGTAAGAACAGGGGAAAATTCTGCAGCTTCTAAAAATAGAATATATTTGGAAGCAGACATGCTCAAACCACTTTTATGCATCTGTGGTGGAAATTACGTCTGTTACAGAGAACCAAATTGCTAAATGAGTTTAAAAAAAAAAAAAATCATTAAGAACTTGTAGACCGTCCTGGCATTTCGGTCTCAATCTGCCTTGACAGTCAAGCAACTGGAGAACACGGGAAGAGGCCAGGAATACCTGAGTCAGATTTCATTTTGGCTCTGCTATGGACAGTCACTTAACTGCTTTGCTTCAGCTGCAGTATGTGTAAGCCAAGCCAAATCATCCCTTCCCTTTATGGACTTTTTGAAATTCATGAAAATCCCTGTGGCCTTTTGAAGACAAACACTGTTTACTACTGCTAGCTGTTATTTAGCTTTTAGCATTTTTTGCCTTCTAGCTTAAATTTTGCATAGATGAAAGTCACTGTCACGTCCCATTTGCACCTCAATTTAGTATACTTTTCTTCCAATTTTAATCTTCCTTTGCAAGAGGTATGCTAAATTTTAGGTCTTATATGTATTCCATGTAGCTCTGTCAAACACAAGAAAGCTTTTTTTAGCTGCAAAATGCCATCCACTCCTGAAATGTCAGCAAAGCTCACATTAGCACAACAGCGAAATATGGTGGCTTTTCCCCTTAAAACCTTCTGAGGGGTTAAGGCATTTCTCCGATTTGTTCATCCACAACAAAAATTACAATAATTGCCTCACCTAGGCACAACTCGGTCACACCTGAAAAGAATCTAATGTCACAACAGCAATCCCTACTGTAGAAGAAATCCTGCAAAAGTCACTGCAACTTCTTACGCACTATGGAAGGCTTCCTCATGACTTCAGGAGAAGCAGCTGCATGGCTGCTGGCTAGGAAGGACACAGCTCTCCTTGTTCACTGCTAACATCTACGCTTTTAATCCTGTATATAGACAGTGTTTGTGGACCCCATGCGAGCGAAAATGTGGATGTTAGTGGTTTAATCCACAGTATGTTAACAGCTTAATTTTAATATGCAATGAAAATGACATGTCATATTAAAGGACATTGCCTTCGCACGTGAGCTTGGTGGGGATGGAGAGGTTTGGTTATCTCATCAGTTGTACAGGCAGCATCTGTCGGCAGCACAAACAGGCAGTGGGCAGGGGAGCTCTCTTCTCCTGCCCAGCCAAAAAAGCAGCAGAGGGGCTGTGCGGTCTCCTGCCAGGACACCCAGAGCCGTGCTCCTGCTCAGCGGCACCTCTTTGCTTATGTTTGCGGTGCCTTGGACAGGACTGCGGCTGTAAAAGCTGAGCAGCCACCCTCCCTTCCCGTGGACCAGATCTTGAGCATGCTGCAGAGGCCACGGCTAAGCTTTGAGCTGAGGCAGAGAAACCAATAGCAACTCAATTGCAAACCGGGCTGTAGCCTCCTCTGCTCCTTACCTGTGCCTGGTTTGGGGCCATAACCCTGCTGGCAAGAGCACCTCTGGCACTGCTCCACATCAGGGCTGGGGCGGGCAGCGCACAGCCCAGACAGTGAAGGGATCCTGGGAGGAATGGGTGTCACGCTGCCGGGCGCCACAGGGCTGCCTGTAAAGGCAGAGACTCTCAACGCTACCTCACAGCAAATCTATAACCCTGGAGAATTTGTTCACGGAAGCTACGAGTCACGCCACGCAGGGCACGATTCACTGATGCACCCCTTAGCACGACACTGGAACAATTCGTGCAAGGCTTGGATAAGGTCTTCTCGTGGCACTGAATTTCAGCCAGGAGGGCTGAGAAACTACCTGAAGTGAAAGCAAACAGTACATTAAATGAAAGCACACCGGACAAACAGGCTTGGTTGTTTGGATTTCCAGAGCCACTTATGAGTAAAAAGCAATTATCAGATTTGACACAGCAGCAGGCTGGTCCATGCTTTCGATTCACCAGCAGTGGTAACTGGCATTTGCTTGGAAAGCCTTTATGTTTAATGCTAGGAATGCAAAACCAAATCTGCCTGAGATACAAGGTGTGTTAGTCAAAATAGCCAGAAGTTCGAGCTGACATTACGGTAGGTTATGAACTGCAGTAGCTCATGAGTGTTTCTGATAGGAAAAGCAGCAGCTCCAGAGGATAATAACGATTTCAGGCATCTTAGCTAAATGCCCCTGAGTCAGAACTGGCTGTAAATACATCTGGAGAAGATAGGAAAAAACGTTCAGGGGCAGAAAGCAAGTCAAAACTTCTTCTGAATCTAATGAGGACAAACAAAAACACAAACTTCATTTTTTCTTTCTTTTTAAAACTCACTTCTTATTGCTATGACTGCATCTCACTATCACTCCCATAATTTATTTATCACGATTCACTTATAAACACACACTGGTACTATCTGAGTTGATCATACCACTGATTTTAAAATTTCATATGCTGCTATTTCGGGGCTCTTGCATCCCTGAAGATTAGCACTCCAAATCTCTGCAAGCATGATGGATTCTGAGCATCCCCACAGTACATCTTTCTGACATGGAAGTAAACCCAGCACACAGCAAACATGAAACTAATATCAAAACAATTCTTCAGACCTGACCAAAGTGCTAGCTGCATTTAACACCGAGTAATGAACAGGTAGATGCCAGCCTTTTAAGACAGATTACATTTCTGAGTGTAAAACACAGGCCAGATCCTGATGAGATCCTTCTGTTGGTCTAATTTCACTGGCTTCGATAGACATTTCTCTAGGCTGAAATCATGCTGTGATAGAGACCAAGACTAGGCAAAACTTCAGTTCATTTGTCCACACCTGCCCTCAGGTATCCTGCCTGGCCTCCACCGGCTGCTCCGGACCCTGTATGAGTCTGGGTAGGTCATAGGTAGCATCAGCCAAGCTAGATGCCTGCCTTTAGTCATCCCTCCATGAACTGATTATTGTTTCTAAAACATCTGAAACTTGGACAACTGTTTCCCTCCAATTTCTGGTGGGCTGGGTGTTTGGACCCTTGAGGATCCTGGATGCATTTCTCCTCCAGGTTCTGGAACACCACAAACAGCGACTACAGTGATTTCTACAGATCTCACATCTGAGCAGAGCATATTCCATATTCTTCTTGAAGGAAGCTTTGAGATCTTCCTTCTCCTGAGGTGCACACATGCAGCAATCAAGAAAAAAATCCACCAGTGTCCTCATGCAATTCCTACCTTACTGGATGTAGCAGAGGCCATTGGCCATACAGAAATGGCAATTCTTTGCTAATTGGTTTTGAAATGCTGCATATCACAACACCTCAAAACCTTCACACCAAAAATTTTTATGAAGCATAACCTGATCAGCCTCTTTCTCATTGGATGGGTATACTTCAACTTGAAGCTAATAATAAACTTTCCTTCCATTGAGATTTCAACAAAATAAGTATGTAATCTAAAAAGGAAACCTGAAAATTAGGGTAAATTTTAAAATAAAATACAAAATGTGATGTTCCTACCTCATACCAGCATCACCTTCTAATAAATGTAATGCAGCTGTGGGAGGGCATTTTCAGAAGGGAGGAAAGTCCTAGGAAACAAAATGCTTTTAGTAGAACGCTGAATGGTTTCATTGAGTATATTTAGCCTGGTCTCTTGAGATGCTCCGCAAACATTTGCAAAACTCTAAAACAGAGCCAAGGTTATGTCACTATCTCTGGTACAAATAATTTGTTAGGAACTACTTTTTTTCAGCACAGGGATATATCAAGAGAGGATGCGTGAACTGCCTTGTTTTCTTTTGGATGACTGTTGTTTGTCAACTGAAGGCAGTCTTTATGAGGAAAGAGCAAGGTGCCAAGAAGTACATTTCACCATGCCAAAATTGAAGGGAGGAGTTCAGAAACAGTCTTTTATTACCTAATTAGTTTTATCAAATGACACAGATCAACTAACAGGAGATAACTAATAGGAAAAAGGGGTCTAATGAAAAAGTAAGTTATCAGTTGGATGCTCTCCAGAAAACAATTATCTCTCTAGGTAAACAAGTACTACTGTTGGGAGGTCAGACATAAAGTGCAGGGAACGGAGGTCTTCTCAGGATACCGGCCCTCAGTGGACTTGGAAGAAAAAAGTAGTGGGATAAACTACACTGAGAAGAAGGGGTGACTTATTATTAAAGGAGCTAGTATCTTTAGATAAAACTATTCCTATCTGGCCTATAGATATCGCACCAGTTGGGTCCACAAATCAAGTACAGCCTTCCAGATTAATATCTCTATTCAGAATGAAAATCAGGACTACAGTAAGAACAGACACATTCACCTGCTCAAGAACAAATTACCAGCATAACTTTTGTATAGCTAGCAAAGAAAACGGCAGCTCACAGATCTTATTTTGTCTTGGTTGCCCTCTTAAGACTGGAAAGGATCGTCACAAAAAGAAATATGGAGTTTTAGATAATATTCTGCTTTATCCAGGATAACCGAATGTAATATACAGAAGGTATTTAACATGTTCTTAGGTTTTCTTTCCATTATTTTCCCAATCTAAACTAGTCAGACAATTCAGACTCATGTGGCTCACATTCAGATTACATCAACTTTTGATTCCTAATTTGAACAATATTTTCATGTTTCCCATTATTATTTGCTTATCTAGTATATAGCTAAAATATGCAAAACTTGTGTGATTATTTTAGCTAGTAAAATGACACCAGACACACATAATAGCACAAACACATTTAAGAAGCCTTGCTGGAAAAAAAAAAATCCAGAAATGAGGATTTAATTGACTGAAGACTTGTGCCCCCCCGCAGCTTGAAGAGAAGCAACATTAATTTTTACAAACATTTTCTGAGAATTTTAAGTGATGCAACAGAGGAGTTTTATTATGCTGCTCTTTCCCTTCATCCTCCTCAGTTAATCCGAAAACAGATGGAGCAATGAATTTAGGGGAAAATGCTCTGTCTCTTGGGCTGGACAGTTCTACCGTTACTGCAGAGCTGTGGAGACCACAGCAGGGTTTCATATATATTTACAGTATACTGTAGCAAGGACTGCTAGATGCAGAACTATTAAGGGAACCTAAAAATCTGTCACTCTGAATAGAAATACCAACCACTGCCATCCCAGAACTATGTTAAGAGCAGGCACAAGATGTTTCTGGGTCCTTGGCACGTCCTGGGCAGGGCTGGGTAGCACTGCTGGGAAAAAGCAGCCCATTTGGTTCCTATTAGCATGCCTTTCCCTGCATGGAAAGGCTGAGTTACGGATGAAGTCCTAGTTCAGATAAGACATCTTGATGACCCAGCATCCAGCTGAGAGCACCTGCAAGGACAGAGGCTTCAGCCTAGGCTTAAATCCCTGATCCAGACCGTCACGACCCTTTCCACGGGAGCGCTGACATTCTCATCAGCCTGCACATGGAACAAGTATCACGACCCCTCTGTGTCTGAACAGACTTAGTACGGTATTGGATTCTGGGGATGCTATAGGAGGATACTTCAGAAAAAAATAAAAGAAAAAAGAAAGAGAGAGCACAGTATGGGAATGCAAATGAGTGAGCTCACGCAGGCACAAATAGAAAGCAGGTTTAGTTGAGGAAAGAAATAACCAGAAGATGAACTTATTCCATCTGCCATCCACCTTTAAAGCTCTGCAGCAGAAAAGACTGTAAGTTCATGGTCTCCACAAGCCTCCAAGTGACTCCGGAAAGAGCAAGGATTCTCTGCCAAAAATAGTCAGCCTTCACGCTCCTCGAGAGTGTCAGTCCTTGGCTGGCAAACCTCAACCCCTGCGACATCCAGACCCGCACAGGGACAAGGTCACTGGCCATGATCACACATCAGCATGTGTGGTGCAGATCTCAACGCACACAAGAGCCAGCTTCTCCCCTAACACACAATCCTTTGTTCCCACAAAACAGCCACAGTACCCCTGTACTCTGTCTTCTTCTCTCCCTGCCCCGCCACTGTCTCCTCCTTGTTCTTCCATCATTTGTGTTCATATTAGAAGTGACCACAAGGCATGGTGCTGTCATACTGGTGCAAAATCATCCTTGGCTCTGCCCACCATGAAAAGGCTAGCAGAGGAGGAAAAGTTGGCCAAGTCAGGACAGGGA